>LZQR01000075.1_pt1 | contig 25857 bp, 26 predicted proteins | sample 768601 | NCBI WGS metagenome assembly LZQR01 (sample SAMN05207299, study PRJNA324521) | oil field metagenome | isolation source: sample BH-FW-24 from oil reservoir | place: India: Bombay High | collected 2015-12-04
GTACGAGCGTATCCGAGATGCAAGCGTGTAGTGACAGTCGATGCTCAGCTCGACGTACGTGCTGTACATTCGATCGATGCTCAGACGTACGTAGCTGTACATCGATCGATGCTCAGACGTACGTAGCTGTACATCGATCGATGCTCAGACGTACGTAGCTGTACTTTGATATTCAGGTAATACCACATCACCAGAGCGCAGGTTTCGATTTAATAGAATGGAAGGCGAGAAACTGATTTGTGTATCTTCTCTGACACCAAGTTTTAGTGCTTCACTAAGAGGCAATTGTTGTTTAACAACATCTTGTGCATTGACTGCATGCCCTTTTTAAGGGCTTCAGTTGCAATCCAAACTCCCACATGTTCTTCGCTTTTTCTACGACCACTTCATCGGCAGTGTTCGGCTCGGGTTCACTCTTAAACAAATCGACAGCGCCTAATGCGCCCACGATTAAAGCAGCGATGGCAACAAGTAATACCAGTCGTGATCTCATAATATTCTCATTCTTTGAGGTTATATATATGGCGTAGATTTAGTTAAAATAACCAAATAGAATCCGATGCTGATAGCAATCCCATACGGAATACCTTTTTGATCATTCAACGTTTCTCTCGCTAGTATTTTGCTTATCAACTTTGTCTTTACTAGATAAAAAACTACTAAAACCCCACCAGAAAAAGCCATCATAACGAGTGCCCAAATTAGATCATGAACAGGAATGGTAAGTGATAAAGCAGATGCATATTTAATATCACCAGCGCCAATCCAAATTAGCTATAAAGAATAAGCCCTATACCTAACACGAGTAAAAAGCTCATAACTTGAATATCTAACGGGGATAAGGAGCACTGCAACAGCAGTAATACGCATAAGGCGTTGTTTTTATTTTCGGTAGAGAAAGTCAGTAGCTGACACATATATAATCAATATCGCCAAACCTACTAGATAAAATTCATGACTAATAATAGGGACGCCACATAATTTGAGTAAAATAATTTCATTTCATAGCGAAAATAAATTATGCCAGACATCTTTAACATGGTACTGGCATAATGATTTGCTATATTAAGCTTCCTAGCGAATAAAGTTTATTATTTCTTATCACTTGCCTCATCGATAGCAGCTCCTACTTGTGTGAACGCAGCCTCAAGCTTACCAATGAAACCATCGCCTGACACTGCTGTCGTTACTAACACAGCCATTGCTACGGCAATCAGACCATATTCGATCGCAGTCACGCCGCGTTCATCGTTTTTAAATGAATGGAAAAAATTTGCTAGCAGACACGTATGCTTTAGTTAACATTAGATCTTTACCTATACAGTTGAATATCAAAATTGACTCGCTTTGAGCACGTTAATCATCACACCAAAACTCAAGAATTATCACATAGCTAAGTTAAGCAAACTTAAGCATGGTAAAGCTAACTGTATTTATTCCGATCTACCCCAGCAGTTTTGGACACCGAGTTAAGTGAGTACAATCACTAACGAGTGAACAATGACTACTAAGAAACTAGAATTAAACATTCCCCTGAATTTAAAGTAGAAGTTCTGAAGCTAGCAGAGAAAGTTGGGTAGCTGCCGCAGAAAGAAAGCTTTCTTTTCATGAATCTCAAATCTATGGGTGGCGGAAGAATTCGAAGAAAGACACCAATATGAGTCAGCGAGAGCAAGAGCTAGCCGTAGAGGTTGCTAAGCTCGAAAGGCAGTTAGCTGAGCAAGCAGAAGAGCTAGAAATCGTGAGAAAGGCCGCCACCTACTTCGCGAAAAATCTAAAGTAAGTTGCTATGAATTTATGCTCGAACACCTGCTGTGCCTCAATATTGTACGTCTGGGTAAAGTGTTCGGGATATCCCGAAGTGGGATTTTATTACTGGGTTAAATGTAAACGCCCCATGAACCCACGGGGCGATCTTGCTAATGTTTGAAGTTCCAAGGTAGGAGCGCATCGATATCTGGCTTAGATTTCGCCAACTCTTTCATGCATTTTGACCATGTAGTCGTAGAGGATAAGACCGTTGGCTTTCGCGGTCTCGATGATGCTGTAAAGCATCGTGCTCGCATCAGCACCGTTTGGTGTGTTAGAGAATAACCAGTTCTTCCTCCCAATGACCAGTGGTTTAATTACGCATTCAGCGCGATTATTATCGATAGATAAGTGACCGTCATCGATATAGAGGATAAGTTTCGGCCATTAGCCGAGCGTGTCTTTAATCGCTTTGCCTAGTGGCTAGAGCCAGATCATCCACGGGCAAACCCGTGGTTTTCTGTATCCACAGAATAAAGGTAGAGAACAACTCGAGTTTCTGCTAATTTCCAATCCATAATTTCTGCGGCAGCACACACAATGAATGAATTCTTAACCCAATTACAAAACAATGGGTTAGATGTAATTAAACAGCGCATGGAAGCACTAGAACATGAGAGAATCAGCGAACAACCGCTCAGCTATGAACAAGCTAGTAATCTCAGTAAAGCAACCAGCATTCTCGCTCCTTATGTGGATCACCTACTCTCTTACATAAAGCTGTCAAAGCTATCACCGATGAAGATTGTGGTTAACGCGGGAAATGGCGTCGCTGGGCATGTCATTGATGCTATAGAGACCAAATTCAATAAACTGAATGCTCCAATCACCTTCATCAAGGTTCATCACATTCCTGATGGGATGTACCCTAATGGCATCCCTAACCCTTTACTCAAAGAAAACCAAGTTGCTACCCGCGATGCCGTTTTAGAGCACTCCGCAGATCTTGGTATTGCCTGGGATGGTGATTTTGATCGTTGTTTCTTCTTTGATGAAAAAGGTAATTACATTGAGGGTTACTACATCGTCGGTCTGCTAACCGAAGCCTTCTTGCTAAAGGATTCCAATGCAACTGTACTACACGACATGCGCATGACATGGAATACAACAGAGGTTGCCGAGAGACTAGGTGGAAATGCAGTGGGCGTAAAAGCTGGGCATGCTATGATCAAAGAGAAAATGCGAGAGCTTAACGCTGTGTACGGTGGAGAAATGAGCGCACATCACTACTTCCGTGATTTTGGATATTGCGACTCAGAGATGATCCCTTGGCTACTCGTCGTTGAATTGATCAGTAACACTCAACAATCTCTTCATCAACTTATCAGTCTAGCGTAGAAAGATTCCCCTCTTCTGGAGAGATAAATCGCAAGGTAGCAGACTCAGAACAAGTCATAAAACATGTATTATCACGCTACCAAAAACGTGCTGTAAACATCGATCATACCGACGGTATCAGCATAGATATGGGTACCTGGCGCTTTAACTTAAGGAAGTCAAATACCGAGCCACTAATCCGGCTAAACGTAGAAACCAAGCGAGATAAAGCTCTATTGTCATGTCAAGTCGATGAGCTATTATCTTTGCTTGTTTAGAGATACTAACAGCTTCCTATTAACATCAAAAAAGCCCTTATTCACAAAAGCGAATAAGGGCTTCAATTGTCTAAGTCGTTCTAGGGAGTAGTTAAAGCCACTAATTTACTTGTTACGGCGAGCTTCAACTGCATCTGCCAGTTGACGTAGAACCGTTTCAGTATCTTCCCAACCGATACATGCATCAGTAATGGATTGCCCGTAAGTTGCTGCCTTACCGTCAACTAAGTCCTGACGATCTTCAACAAGATGAGATTCGATCATCACGCCAAAAATAGCATCTTCGCCGCCAGAGATCTGCTCTGATACGTCATCAGACACCAACATCTGACGTTTGAACTGCTTAGAGCTGTTAGCGTGACTAAAGTCGATCATCACTTTCTTCGGTAGACCCGCTGCGTCTAGCTCGTCTTTGATTTGCGCTACATGAGACGCACTGTAGTTAGGCTCTTTACCACCACGAAGGATGATATGACAATCCGGGTTACCCGCCGTTTCAACAATCGCAGAGTGACCGTACTTAGTAACTGATAAGAAGTGGTGAGATGCGCTTGCTGAACGGATTGCATCACTCGCGATTTTGATGTTGCCGTCTGTACCGTTTTTGAAGCCAACTGGGCAAGACAAACCTGACGCTAGCTCACGGTGTACCTGAGATTCAGTCGTACGTGCACCGATAGCACCCCAGCTAATAAGGTCCGCTACGTACTGTGGCGTGATCATATCTAGGAATTCGCTTGCAGTAGGAAGGCCCATGTCTGTTAAGTCAAGCAACAGCTTACGACCAATACGAAGACCGTCGTTTAGCTTGTAAGTGTCATTTAGGTACGGGTCGTTAATTAGGCCTTTCCAACCTACCGTTGTGCGCGGTTTTTCAAAGTAAACGCGCATCACTACTTCTAGTTGCTCACCGAGTTCATCGCGAAGTACTTTCAATTTCTTACCATACTCAACCGCGGCTTCTGGATCGTGAATAGAACACGGGCCAACGATCACAAGCAGACGGTCATCTTTGCCTTCAAGAATATTGTGGATGGCGTTGCGACATTCAAACGTCGTTGTGGAAGCAGTTTCGGTTGCCGGAAATTTCTCAAGCACTGCAACAGGTGGCAATAGCTCTTTTACTTTATTAATTCTTACATCATCAGTTTGAAACATTACTTCTACTTCCTAATTACTATCCCTGGCCCACTATTTTGCCCCAACTTACTCAGTGAAACATTGTTCACAAAGCAAGCAATAACAAGGGCTGTAGGCTCATTTAATTGTGTCGATGGAAGTAACTTATCGACTTAACAGTAGACTTGCAATCACTTTTTCTAAAAAAATGCAAATTAACAACTAATGTTCATTTCAAAACACGGCGTACATTTAAGTTTACGAAAAAAGTTCAATAAAATTAGTTATTTTCTTAAAAGTTTAAAAATCTTGTCTACAATGTAAGAAATATCAGAAGTTTGTGAGGAAGTTCGCGACGAAGATTGTAGCAAGTTCTAAGATAATGTTGCTTGATGTTAAATTAAATGAATATTAAACTAATTTCTTATAACTACCTAGTTTTACTCTAATTGTTAAAACAAAGTAGAAATTAATATGCAATCAATACAAGGAAACACTATGAAAAAGTAGCAATTGCAGTAGCAGCAGTGGTAGCTGGTGGTTTAATTAACTCTGCTCAAGCTGAAATGTATATCGGGGGCAAAGTGGGCATGACTACTTTAGATGATGCTTGCTATTTAAACAGCCCTTGTGATGATGATGCTTTCGGTGCCGGAATGCACATCGGTTACGATTTTACCGATATCATTGGTCTTGAGTATGGCGTTGATTACTTAGGTGACTACAAAGCTAACTTCAAGTCAGGGGCTAATACAGTTGATACGATTGATGGCGACCTTTGGGCACTAACTCTTGCACCTAAATTCAACTGGCATCTAAACGATACGTGGAACCTATTCGCGAAAATCGGTGGCGCTTACATGATTTCTGGTGATGAGAAAGACCTTGTACCAACGGGTTCATTAGGTGCCGAGTACACTATCGACAGAAACTGGAGCGTTCGTGGTGAATACCAACGTTACCAAGGTATGTCTGATAATGTGATAGATGACATGGATGCAAACTTCTTCGGTATCGGTGTTAATTACAAATTCGCGGCAGCGCCAGTTGTAGCTGCAATCGTAACAGAAGAGGTTCTTGAAGAAGATCCTGTTTTATTAACGAAGACGCACAAAGAAGAGTACGGTTCAGGCACATTTGAATTCGACAGTGCGAAACTAACTGACTCAGTATCTGAGCGTCTAGACAACTTCGTTAACTTCTTGAACGAATACCCACAAGCTCAAGTTGAGATTACAGGCTACACGGATAGCTCTGGTCCAGCAGCTTACAACCTAAAACTGTCTGAGCGCCGTGCACAAGCTGTTGCAGATTACCTAATCGCAGCAGGTATCGATGCGGACCGTTTCACGGTTACAGGTATGGGTGAAGAAGATCCAGTTGCTGACAACAGCACTCACGAAGGGCGCGAGCAGAACCGTCGTGTTGTGGTACATGTACCTGAGTTCCAATACGAAGAACTTGTACAACCAGAATAAGATTTTCCACTCTTTTCTCTAGAATAAGGGGTGCTTCGGCATCCCTTTTTGTTTGCTTCGTATTTGTTCACTCCAGCACCATTTGCAGCTCAGAATCCCTCAACTCGCTTCCTGCTTAAATCAAACCTCACACTTGCGCACCCACACGCTTCTGGTTCGGGCTGTTTTCCCAAACGCGACAGACAGTTTAACTCACACGTTAAGTTTTTGCTCAGCAATACCCGACTGGCTCAAACGGAAAACCGTGTTGCTCTACCCAATGCAAACTTCCCCACCTGTTTCCATCACTAAAGAAAGAGTGCTTGATAGACTCACCGCTACTAGAGCAAGGGATAAATATGGAATGAATAAACGGTTTAGAGCGCACCGCTAAGAGTTACCCAGCAAAGTAATTTTCGATATATACGCCAACAAAAAACCGCACCTAATCAGTGCGGTTTGAAGCAACAGCTAAACGGCTTTTATAGCGTGAAGAACAGACCAAGATAATGATCCGCTAACAAAGCAACAAACAAAGCGAGTAAGTGATAAATGGAGAATTTAAAGGTTTCCATAGCGCTGTTCTGCTCAGGAGAAAACTTCAATTTCCAAGCGTGATACATAAGACCTGCATTGAGAAGCAGCGACGAAAAAAGATAAACCGAGCCAACCATACCCACCAGCACAGGAAGAATACAAACAAGATGTCAAGTAGTATCGTGTAAAGAAGAATCGAAGTTTTGGTGTATTCAATGCCATGAGTCACAGGAGCATCGGGATATCCACTTTTCGATAGTCTTCGACGCGATGAATCGCGAGCGCCCAAAAATGTGGTGGTGTCCAAATAAAGATAATCATCACCAGTAGCCAAGCATGGGCGTGCAGTTCTCCGGTTACAGCCGTCCAACCAAGTAGTGGTGGCATTGCACCTGCAATTCCCGCAATCACAATGTTTTGCGGCGTTGCTCGCTTTAGGTACATGGTATAAACCACCGCATAGCCTAGCAAACTTAAGAAAGTCATCCATGCTGTCAGTGGATTAACCAAGGCATAAAGCAACACAAAACCAATCACACCCAAAGCAGTAAGAAAAATCGCGACAGATATAGGGTTGGTATCGCCCGAAGGCAATGGTCGTTTGTGCGTTCGAGCCATACGCGCATCAATACGTCGGTCGATGAGATGATTAAACGCTGCCGCCGACCCCGCCATCAAACCAATGCCAACGAGACCGAACGCAGCTTGTAGCCATGGGAAGTCAACGACTGGGGCCAAGCTCATACCAACAACTGCTGTGATAAGCATTAGGGCGACCACTTTAGGCTTTGTCAGTTTTAAATAGGTTGAACCAATCTTTTTCTTACCACTTTCTAGAGGTAACGCGATTTCTTTACTCATAGCGAACTCCTTTCGTTGATGACTCCAATAAGCCTTACCTTGCCATAGATAGAACTGACTAACGCAGATAAGTGTAAGCATGATGGCTGCACCGAGATTATGCGCAACCGCTACATAGATAGGCAGTTGGAACACAACATTACTAACGCCTAATAGGATTTGGCAAACCAAAGCTAAGCCAATCCAAGCACCCAAGCGCTGAGAATGATGTGAGTCTTGTTTTAATAGTAATACGCAGTAAATCAGCACAATACATGCAGTAACGATGGCACCAATACGATGACTGACATGAATTGTCATTCGTGCTGGGTAATCTAGAACACCGAACTCATAGTTATCAAACCCTGTTTGCCAGAAAGAAAACGCCTCTTTCCAAGATAAGTAACTGGTCCAGTTCCCCTCACAAATCGGTAAAGCTGTGCACATAAGAGCGGCGTAGTTAGATGATGTCCAACCACCAAGCAGTACCTGCAACAACACCACGCCAAAAGCGATAAAAGAGAAGGTTCTCACGCTCTTCGAAGAGGGAGAGAAATAGAGGCTACGTTGAGATTGTATTTGACAATAGAATACCGCTTGAAGTGCAAGTAGCGTAAAACCACCCAGTAGATGCAGCATCACAATCACTGGCATCAACTTTAACGTCACGGTCCACATTCCTAATGCCGCTTGCCCAAGGACAAGAATGCACAGCAAGACCGGAATCGTCGGATCGACACGCTCGGCTCTCACTGCCATGATTGCCATCACAAGAATAACCAAGCCTAAAGTTCCGGCGAAGTAACGGTGAATCATCTCTAACCATGCTTTCCCTTGCTCGACTGCTCGTTCCGGAAACAACGCATTTGCCTTCGTGACTTCGGCTTCGGTTTGAGGAACGAATAACTGACCATAACAACCCGGCCAATCTGGGCACCCCAAACCTGCATCAGCCAGTCGCGTGTATGCGCCTAACATGATGACCACAAGAGTAAGACACAGGCTGAACCTAACCAAACCGCTTAACGTCATATTGCCCCCTCCCTAGCCTACTCGTGACAACTTCAATAGTTTTCGTAAGTCCGCCAAGACGTCCTTACTTAACCGCACCAAATCCTCATTGGCTTCAGGTGTGTAGGACATCACAAGCTGCCCGAGCGGATCGACGATCAACATCTGGCCAGCTTTTACTCTCGATGAAAGCGCGCCATTCATTTGCATCACGACAATGCTCTCGTCAACGTCATTCGTCTCTTCCGAGGTCCATATAACAGGTACAACACGCTCCTGATATTTACCTAATGCAATATGGCTTTGCTGCATCAAGTGTATTTGCTGCTGACATTGTTTTTGACAATCTGAGGGCAATACATACGCTAGTTGCCAACCTTTTTCGTCTAGCGGGGATGGCTGACCTAATTGTTCGAGCGTGACATATGGCTCTACCAGTTCGCCTCGATTGGTTACTCCCGTTTCGTACCAACCTTGACTCAATACAACCTTGGCAATAATCGCGGGTAGCGCAAATAGACAAATCAGAGACACCAATACAATTCGTCCTTTCGTGACTGCATTTGTCATCTCTCACCTCCTTGTGAGCATGGTTGTCGAATCCAACGAATAAAAATCAGGATTGTGATAAGCAAAAATACACCAGCCATAGCAAACCACTGAAAAGCATAACCAAAATGCTTTGCACTAGTTAAAGGTAACGGGTTCCAAGGGAATGAATACGGCCACTGCGCTAAATTGTCGGGTTGAATGACCGTTGGCATTAACTCAGTGTTAAGTAGTTGGCTAAGTTGATTGATGTTGAGGTTTTGCACTCTGATCGTATCGCCGACTTCGGCCATCAGATCTGAACTTAACGGATTAGTCGATTTACGATACAAACGCCCAGTGATTTCATATGGTGCAGGCAGATGTTCAACCTTCGGTAACACGGCTCTGGAGCGTTCTCCCTTCACAAACCCAAGTTCAAGCAACGTCAGAGTCGCAGGATCATGAGACATCGACACGATTTGAAACGCAAGGTAACCCACTTCGCTCTGATACGTCTGGTTATCTAATAAAATAATTGGTAGTGGTTCAGGTGTCACATTCGCTTTTACTTTAATCCCTATAACACTCTCTTCTCGCCAATCGTTCATTTCCAATACTTCAGACATGTCCTTATATGAGGTATTTGCCCTTGCTAAAATGGCTTGCTCCAAAAGCTGCCTTTCATTGCCACGTTCCAATTGCCAAAAGCCCAGTTTGACCAATAGAGAAAACACAGCCACAGTTAAAAAGACAGCAACCCAAACCCATTTTGATAATATCGACGACGAAACCGGAGGTGCTATGTCCACCGTATTTCTGTTCAAATTAACGCTTGTCCTTTTGCTGCTTTTCATCATCTTTAACCTCGCAAAAGCGCTTATCGAAATGGTTCGCGAAGACCCAGAGGATTCATCGAAAAAAGGTAAGCCAATGAGTCATTACCTCGGTCGTCGTGTCATGTTTTCTGCGTTAGTCGTGATACTCCTCCTGATTGCTCTAGGGGCTGGATGGATAGCCCCTAACCCTCGCCCTTACTAGCTTTACAGCACATAAACGAAAACAAACAAGCATAGCCAAACCACATCAACGAAGTGCCAATACCAACTGCCCGCTTGGAATGCAAAATGGTCTTTCGGCGAGAAATGGTCTTTGGCGATACGGAACAGCAATACAATGAGAAAAATGGTGCCAAGACAAACGTGCAATCCATGAAAGCCCGTCAGCATAAAGAAGGTGTTTCCGTAAATACCGGATTGCAGTGTTAGCCCAATGTCTTGATAAGCGTGCGCATACTCAACGGCTTGGTAATAGAGGAAGAAGCCCGCTAAGACGATAGTGATTTCCAACCAAACAATCAGTGCAGTTCGTTTATCTTGTTCTAAGCTGATGTGTGCCATATGTAAGGTAATCGAAGACAATAACAGCAAGATAGTGTTGGTTAATGGAATCCCTTGCCATGGCATAGCTTGTGTCGTTTCCCCACCTGGCGTCGTGGTGAGCGGCCATATCGCTTCAAAACTTGGCCACAACACTTCATGGGTCATGAAGTTGTTATCGGCACCGCCTAACCAAGGTACCGAAATCATTCTTGCGTAAAACAGAGCACCGAAGAACGCGCCAAAGAACATCACTTCTGAAAAGATGAACCAACTCATCCCTTGTCTAAATGAACGCGTGATTTGCGCACTGTATTTTCCGGTAAGGGACTCCGTGATAACGTTACTGAACCACCCTGCTAGCATGTAAAGTAGAAACAGCATACCAAACCGCGAGAATAGTGCCGCCAAGTGTGCCAACCGCACCATCACTTTTGGGTACCTTGTACCGTCATCCCAGCACCGACCGCAACAAGGAATAACGCAAATGCCCCAACAATAGGCCAGCTGCTCTGTGCAGGAACATAATAGGTCTCAGGCTTGTTACTCATAAGTTCTCTCCTTACAGACGCTCACCCGCCTGTTGCTCACTCCTTGAGAGGCTAACTACCGACGACTCGCCCGATTGAGGAGGAAATTTGTAGAGTGTGTAAGACAAGGTCAATGTATGAATTGAATCCGGCACATCCGGTTCAATGTAGAAAATCAAAGGCATACTCGCTTGTTGCTTACCTTCCAATGGTTGTTGATTGAAGCAAAAACACTCGATTTATTGAAGTAAGCAGCACCAGTACCCGGCGATACGGATGGTACAGCTTGCCCTACCAAGTCTTCACCACTTTGATTAAATGCAAGATATTCAGTTTGAATCACTTCGCCCGGATGAACATCCATGGATACAGCCTTGGGTTTGAATTCCCAAGGCATATCTGGGCTTACGTGTGCCATAAATTCCACGCGAATGGTTCTGGTGATATCTGCTTGCATACCCGTTGGTTGAATCGCTGCCACATCACTGGTTTTGCCGTTAATGCCAAGCGCATCGCACATGATGTCGTAGAGTGGCACAAGAGCAAAACCGAAGCCGAACATCAGCGCAGTCGCTAACAGCAACTTGATAGTGAGTTTCTTATTGGATGAATTACTTTGCATCTCACTCACCTCACGCTTGCTTAATCAACTTTTGGCGGTGTTGTAAACGTATGATGCGGAGCAGGACTTGGCACCGTCCACTCTAAACCTTCTGCACGTTCCCACGGTTTGGCTGTTGCTTTTTCACCACCACGGATACATTTGATCACCAACCACAAGAAGATCAGTTGAGAGAGACCAAAGGCAAAGCCACCTATCGATACGATTTGGTTTATGTCAGCAAACTGGATGGCGTAATCGGGAATACGTCGTGGCATCCCAGCTAAGCCCAAGAAATGCATTGGAAGAACAGTACGTTAACCGAGATGATGGAACACCAGAAATGCCATAGACTCAGCTTGTGGTCATACATATTGCCTGTCCACTTCGGTAGCCAGTAATACGCTGCCGCCATAATCGAGAACACCGCACCAGATACCAAGACATAATGGAAATGCGCGACAACAAAGTACGTGTCGTGGTATTGGAAGTCCGCAGGCACAATTGCCAGCATCAAGCCTGAGAACCCACCTATTGTGAATAGGACAATAAAGGCGATGGCAAACAACATCGGTGTCTCGAAAGTCATTGCACCTCGCCACATGGTCGCTACCCAGTTAAACACTTTCACCCCGGTTGGCACCGCTATTAACATGGTGCAGTACATAAAGAAGAGTTCAGCGAATACCGGCATCCCTGTGGTGAACATATGATGCGCCCACACTAGGAATGACAGCAATGCAATACTACAAGTCGCGTAAACCATTGAATGGTAACCGAACAACTTCTTACCGCTAAACGCCGGAATGATTGCAGAGACAATACCAAACGAAGGCAAGATCATGATGTACACCTCTGGGTGACCAAAGAACCAGAAAATGTGTTGGAACATCACCGGGTCACCGCCACCAGCGGCATCAAAGAAGCTGGTACCGAAGTATTTGTCGGTCAAAACCATGGTCACCGCACCGGCTAATACGGGCATCACAGCTATCAGCAAGAACGCCGTGATTAGCCAAGTCCAGACGAACATAGGTAGCTTGAACCAAGTCATGCCCGGTGCACGCATATTTACAATCGTCACGATGACGTTGATGGCACCCATGATGGAACTGATACCCATGATATGGACTGAGAAAACAAACAACGCCGTACTATCAGGACCATAAGTTGTGGAAAGCGGCGCATAGAAAGTCCAACCGAAATCAGGACCACCACCCGGTAAGAACAAAGAGCCGATCAAAATGAGGAACGCAAAAGGTAAGATCCAAAAACTCAAGTTGTTCATTCGTGGTAACGCCATATCCGGCGCGCCAATCATCATTGGAATCATCCAGTTTGGCTAAGCCAGTAAACGCAGGCATGACGGCACCAAATACCATTACTAGCCCATGCACGGTCGTCATCTGGTTAAAGAACTGAGGATCAACCAATTGCAAACCCGGTTGGAATAGCTCAGCGCGAATGATCATCGCCATTGCTCCGCCTGTAAGGAACATAGCAAAGCTAAACCACAAGTAAAGCGTACCGATGTCTTTATGGCTGGTGGAGTAGAGCCAACGCGTTAGTCCTTTCGGCGCGTGATGATGGTCGTGATCGTCTTCAATCGCAATGGTGGTATTTGCGGTCGTTTGCGCTTCTGCAGGAGCAGACTTCACCGCTTTTTCAATTGGCTTACTCATATTTCCTCCTTGGCACTGTCTTGTGCCTTAAAGGCGTTAACATCGGATGCTTGAACGGTATCGCCAGTGTCATTTCCCCAAGCATTTCGTTGATAGGTAATAACAGCAGCAATTTCCTGGTCGCTAAGTTGGTTAGCAAAAGCTTGCATCGCTGTCCCTGCACGACCGTTTACTAGTACATCAATGTGAGCCATAACCGGGCCTTTAGCTATCTCGCTACCTTTAATCGCCGGGAATGCGCCCGGAATGCCTTCACCATTTGCTTGATGACACACGGCACAACGCGCGGTGTAAATCGACTCGCCTTGCCCCATCAAATCTTCCATCGACAGATCTTGCGTCAACGCTTCTTGTGCGGCCGCTTTTTGTAAAGCAAGCTCTTGCTTCTTGTCTGACATCCACTGGTCAAAGTCGTCTTCTGCCATTGCATGAACAACTACTGGCATAAAACCATGTGCTCGACCACAAAGCTCGGCACACTGACCGCGGTAGACGCCCGGCTCATCAATCTTGGTCCACGCTTCATTAATAAACCCCGGGATGGTGTCTTTCTTAACCGCGAAGTCAGGCACCCACCATGAATGAATCACGTCATCTGAGGTCATTAAGAAGCGAACTTTACGATTGATAGGCAGAACGAGCGGATTATCCACTTCAAGTAAGTAGTGCGCCCCTTTTGCTTCAATGCCATCAATTTCTTTTTGACTGGTTGCGAGCAGACTAAAAAATTCGACATCCTCGCCGAAGTAGCTGTAATGCCACTTCCATTGAGAGCCTGTGATCTTAATAGTGAGGTCAGATTGGCTAGTATCTTCCATTGCCACCAGTGTTTTGGTTGCTGGAATCGCCATCGCGATAAGGATAATGACGGGGATGACGGTCCAGATAATCTCCACTTTGGTGCTTTCGTGGAAATTAGCCGCAACTGCCCCTTTTGACTTGCGGTGTCGGAAGATGGAATAGAACATCACGCCAAATACAACAAAGGCAATGGCGCAGCATATATAGAAGATCAGCATATGTAATTCATACACTTGCTCACTGATCCCCGTAACACCCCGCGTCATGTTGTAATCATTTTGCTCTGACCAACTTGACGAAGAAAATGTGATAAAAATCACATTCGTTAATAAGGCTAGAGTAGTTGCTAATCTTTTCAAAAGATCTCTCCTCTGCTCAGCCGCTGCGCTTGCGCCAGCTTCCTTGCTTCCCGATGCAAATATCGAACAAATTTACAAAAAATCATAAAAACTACGATTTCAGCACTCTTTGTTATATTTATGTTAAAAGGCTAGTTATAGTTCAATAGTTCTTCAAGAAATTAACTGTGAATAAATTCTGTACAGACTGAAAAATAAATTTGGTTTATCGATTGCCCTCTTTGAAATGTAATTGAGAACCATTTACATTGTGAAAAAGAAAACATTGGGACACTTTCTGTATAAAAGTGTCTAAACGAGTAGGCTCCCCCTGCTAAGGAAAGATGAATATGACAACACAAATTACTCAGTGGCTAGCACGAGACCCAGACCCTAAAACCCGCGAAGAGCTCCAGCACTTAGTCGATGAAAATAATGAACAAGAACTGGCAGATCGCTTCGGCTCACGTTTGGCTTTTGGTACTGCTGGTTTGCGTGGCAAAATAGGTGCGGGCCCAAACCGAATGAACCGCTTAGTGATTCAAGAAACGGCTACTGGTCTCGGCCACTATCTGATTGAACAAGTGAAAGATGCTTCGTCTCGTGGCGTGGTTATCGGTTACGATGGACGCCCTGACTCCAAACAGTTCGCACACGATACTGCTTCAGTACTGACCGCCCTAGGTATCAAGGTTTATCTAACCTACAAGGTAGCGGCAACACCAATTGTTGCCTTCGGTGTTCGTGAGTTAAATGCGGCTGCGGCTGTCGTCGTGACAGCAAGCCATAACCCACCAGAGTACAACGGCTTTAAAGTCTACTGGGAAAATGGCGCACAAATCATTCCACCACACGATTCCGGAATTGCTGCAAGAATTGATGAGGCAACAACAAAACCGCTGCCTCTGATGTCACTGGACGATGCAAAACAAAAAGGTTTGTTAGTTTGGCTTGAAGACGAGTACTACCAAACATACCGCAAAACAATGAACGACAATGCCCTGCTAACACCGGACAGCAACACAGATATCTCGATTGTTTACACGGCAATGCACGGTGTCGGTGCGGACATGGCAGAAACGTTGCTCGCAGATGCTGGCTTTGAAAAAGTGGCAAGTGTTTCGGAACAGCGTGAACCAGACGGCACGTTCCCTACCGTAAACTTCCCGAACCCTGAAGAAGCAGGCGCGATGGACATGGTGATGGCGCTAGGTAAATCTGTCGATGCCGATATTGCCTGCGCAAACGACCCTGACGCAGACCGCTTTGCGGTGGCAGTAAAACGCCAGATGGCGAATACCAAATGCTGACGGGTGACCAAGTGGGTTCATTGTTTGGTGATTACTTACTGCAAGGTCAACCAAACGCACTTGTTGGTAATACCATTGTGTCTTCTCGCCTATTGAGCAGCATTGCTAAAGCACACGGAGCAGAATACTACCAAACGCTAACGGGCTTTAAATGGCTAACCAACGTAGCAATGACGCAAGAGACCGAAGCAAATCCATTCCTATTCGCTTACGAAGAAGCGCTTGGCTACACCGTAGGTAATAAGGTATGGGATAAAGATGGTTTGTCAGCACTGGTCGCTTTCTCTCAATTGACAGGTAAGCTAAAAGCACAAGGCAAAACGCTTTGGGATAAGTTAGAAGAGTTATACCGCCAACACGGTTTCTACTTTAACGCACAGCGCAGCATTGCTCTTGATCCTAAATCACCACCAATCGGTGACAAGCTTCGCGCAAACCCACCGAAAGAGATCGCCGGTAAGCGTATTGAAGTGATCGAAGATCTGAAGTCATCACTTCGCTTTGTAACCGATGGCCCAACAGAAGCAATCAACTTACCAGCGAGTGACGTACTGGTTTACCACCTGGAAGACAAATCACGTGTGATTGTTCGTCCTTCTGGTACTGAGCCTAAGTTGAAGTGTTACTACGAAGTGATCAGCGACTTCCCTGCAGCGATGGATTACGCGCAAGCTAACCAAGCAGCGGAAGCGAAGATGAAATGCATTGATCGAAGCGCATCAACAAAGTTTGTAATCCAAGCTTGAAGCATAGACTCTGTGACAACAGTAGATAGAAAAAGAGGCGCATCGAGCGCCTCTTTTTCTTTAATTCAAAACGAATCAAACAATCTGCTTTTGCAAGAAGTGTTTATCAATACCCGCGGCAGGGTAGCCCGAATACTGACCAACCTTTTCAAAGCCTAGTTTCAAGTAAAAGTCGAGCGCTTGGAAGCTATAAGTATCGAGATACAAATGCATCACCCCGTGTGGCTTTACTTGCTCTTCTAGTAAAGCAATCAGCTTGCTTCCTACCCCCGACGTGCGCGCCTCGGCATCAACCCAAAGGTATTCAACGAACACAGTGTTATTGAACATTTCACCCGTAAGACCGCCAACAATCTTGCCCTCGTCATTCCGAGCAAAACAGCCAACAGCGTCTACATCACCATCCGGTAAATGCATGCGGTTATATGCTCGGATGCCATCACGGATAAGGTCGAGATCGTTTTGTTCTGGATTGAGTTTAAATTCAAGTTTCATACCGCCACTCCTTGGAAATCAGTGCGATACTAAAACAAAAAGCCAGCGAGTGCTGGCTTTTGTATAAAAATCTGATTGTTCCTACACTTTACATCGCAAAGCTACTGAGCATCCATATCGCAAGGATAATGAACACCAAGCCCATCAGTTTGCCTTGGTACATACGGAATTTGTCATTTTCCAACAACCCTTTACCCAGTGTACCTGCCAGAGCAACCAGCAAGATGTTGAATAGCAAACCGAGTACGTTTAACAGCAAACCAAGCGCAAGCATTTGCTCACCCGAAGATGCAGTAATGTTGCTAGAGACAAACTGAGGTAAAAACATTACGAAGAACACCAACGCCTTAGGGTTCAACAGGTTACTCATCATAGCACGTTGATAGTAAGTCGATGCCATTTTGTTTTTCTGATCAAGCTCTGGTGCAGCAGAAACATCCGCTCTTAAACAGTCCCAGCCCATTTTTAGTAAGTACGCGCCACCCAGTAGATGAAGCACTTTTAACGCGATTGGGCTCATCGCAATCAAGGTCGAGACACCCATTGCTGCCAATAGGGTCAAAATCACACCCGACGTCGCATTGCCCAAGCTCGCAAACAAACCGACTTTCTTACCATAGCTCATGCTAGAGCTAGCAATCAGCAACATGTCAGGTCCAGGCAACAAAAGAAGTGCAACAACGGCGGGGAGATAAACAGGAAGTACAGATAAATCGATCATGGTGGAACTGGCTTTCAAAAACAGGCGGCGGATCTTATATCAATGAATAGATAACAACCAGACCAAATGTCTTCCCAATAAGTAAAATTCAGAAGATACAAAATGTTTAATGCTCAATTTAAAAACAATTAACCTTTTTGGTGTTTATTTTTAATACCGATAGCAATTTTGTACAAAAATAAGCAGGATGGATCCGGTAGACTCCAAAGCCACTAGGCGACACTTGGCAAAATAGAAAGAGATGAAAGAAAAGAATAAGGAAGTTGCGACGTTTAAAATTGCCCAAGAGCTGGGGGGTTTAGAGCTGCTCGAGGCTAAATATGAAAGCAAAACTTCTCTCGCCATAGTCATGAGGGCTATACCATTGGTGTGATTGAAAAAGGCGCACAACAATTCTTTCGTACTGGCGGCAACCATATTGCGCCGCAAGACAGCATCATTCTTGTCAACGCAGACGAGGTACATAATGGTCACTCAGCGTCAGAAGGAGGCTGGGAATATAAAGCCATGTACCCGTACCGGAGCAGTTTCAAACGCTCGGGGAGGAACTTGGAGCACCCAATGTAGCTTTGCCCTACTTCCCGCAGCCCGTCGTTTACGATCCGGAACTCGCTAACCAATTACGGTTGGTGTTCGATACGCTGGAGAAGTCAGATAACCGCTTACTGCGAGAAACGCTTGTCTACGGCACACTGATCAAACTAGCAAGCAAACACAGTACACATCGAGCCTCGCTTCAAGATGTAACCAAAGCGCAAAGGCAGGTGCATCTGGTCAAAGAGTTTCTTGAAGACTTTCCTCAAACCGATGTTTCTTTGGAAGAGCTAGCAAAGCTCGCAGGATTGAGTCCTTTCCATTTGTTGCGTGAGTTTCAAAAACAGTTCGGCTTTCCGCCGCACGCATTTCAGATTCAGCAAAGACTGAGAATGGCGAAAAAACTGCTCAAGCTGGGGCAAAAGATTTCTGATGTTGCTCAAGAATGTGGCTTTCATGATCAGAGCCATTTGCATCGTCACTTTAAAAAAACCATGGGCGTAACACCTGGGCAGTACATCAAGCATTGTTAGCAATATTGTACAAGGCAACATGCTGAGGTCAGCCTACCTTAACAGTATGTTTTCTATTCAAGTTGAAGTTATGGATACTATTTTGCCTACTCATCAAGACTCAAAGTCATCACTCTTTTACAAGGTACGATCGCAATGATGCCATTGAGCATCGCCGTATTGCCTTGGGGGTTACTCGCCGGGTCATTTGCCATCGATACTGGCTTACACCCTATGGAAGGCCAGGCGCTCTCCGCCATTCTGTTTGCAGGCTCAGTGCAACTTGTCGCGATGGGAATGATTAAAGCAGGCGCTGGCCTAACCAGCCTGTTGCTCGCCACGTTTTTCATCACCTGTCGCCACTTTCTCTACGGTGTTTCGATGCGCAGTAAAATATCACCGCTGCCTCTAAAGTGGCGACTTTCGTTAGGGTTCTTACTTACCGATGAGCTGTTTGCCATTGCTGGGCACCAATCCGATAAGCAATTCGATCGATGGTACGCCCTTGGCGCTGGGTTAAGTTTCTATCTGTTTTGGAACTTCGCAACGCTTACTGGCATCGTCGCAGGCAGTTTGATACCTGAATTAAATGAGCTCGGATTGGAATTTGCCGTTGCAGCTACCTTCATCGCGATTGTGGTCCCAACGATAAAAAGTATTCCCGTGTTATGCAGTGTGTTGGTGGCATTAGTTAGCTCTGTGACCCTGAACTATTACCAAGTGGAAGGAGGCTTAATGATAGCCAGTATTCTCGCCATGTTGACGGGCTATTTTGTGGAACAATTTACGACGAAGGCACCAAGCCTTGAAAGCACGCTGGAGGAACGCCAATGATTTTTTTGTCTATCTTAGCCATGACAGCGTTGGTATTCACCAGCCGTTATCTGTTCTTAGAACCGAAATTGCCGCTTAGGTTGGGAGTAAGAACTCAGAAAGTCTTGAGCTACGCAAGCCCTGCTGTACTCACCGCAATCTGGCTCCAATTGTGTTTATGCCAGAGGGCGAACTTAGCGTCACGTGGCAAAATCCATTTCTATTGGCCGCCTTATTAGCTGCTGTGATTGCATACCTCACTAAGAATGTATTGCTCACCACCATTGTGAGTATGGTGGTGTTTTTACTGCTTCGAATTTGGTTGTAAGTTTGCGACTAAGCCGCTAACCATTCAATCTCTAATAAGGTGATGTCTCCACACTTCAAACGCCCAAGGAAGACATCGCCTTGATGCACTTCTCCCACGCCCTTTGGTGTGCCTGTCATTACAACATCGCCATCTTCTAGCGTTGTATAACTCTTCAACTCATCGAGAATATTCATAGGTGGATAAAGCATCTGTTTAACGTGCCCTTTTGAACATGAACACAGTTAATCAAAAGCTCTAAGTTGAGATCGTCTATATCGACACCTTGAAGAGAATGGAAACGACTGAATACCGCTGAACCGTCGAACGCTTTGGCACGCTCCCACGGTAGTCCTTTTTCTTTTAGGGTCGATTGTAAGCCACGTTTGGTCAGATCTAAGCCGAGCCCTACCGCACTGTATTGACCATTTTTGATCACAAAGCAGATCTCTGCTTCGTAATGCAAAGGTTCTTGATGAAATGAGGTGAGTTTGGTTGAAACGGAAGTCGCAGGTTTATTGAAAACAACCATTTGCTCTGGCATGGCATTATTAAGCTCTTGAATATGCTCTACGTAGTTACGCCCCACACAAAGAACTTTACCAACTTTGACTTTCTTCTCTTCAACCTGAATGACGCTCATTGCTCTTCCCTGCAAAACAAAACGCACATGATAATCTAACTGATTGAGTTGACCCCACTAGTTCCCACTCTGGAATGTTAAAACAAGACATTCAGCCCGTTTTGTTCTCACACTCTTAAAGACGAACCTCTCTCGTTTATCAAACAACAGATATGAAAAAAGCCAGCACGAAGCTGGCTTTCATAGTAACTAGGACAGGTTACGATTATAGGTAGTAACGAGCACCAAGTGCCCATTTGTCGTCTTGAGTGTGGCCTTCTTCGTTGTTTAGGTCGAACTGGTAACCAGCGTAACCAACAAATTTAGAAGTGAAGTTGTATTCAGCTTGAACAGCCATCTCTTCACGGGCAGTTTTAGTCTTATCGCCAGAGTTTACCTTGCCTTCAACCATTTCGTAGTTGATGCTTAGGTTTAGGCTGCTTGGTAGCGCGTATGCTAGTAGCGCTTCGTACGCATCACTTTCTGCAAGACGTGACGACGTTGGTTTTAGACCATCGAAGTTCATGTATTCATTCGAACCGTACACTGCAGCGATGTATAGGCCTTGCCCGTAAGAACCGTAAGAAGCAGAAACTAGGTGAGATTCAGCGGTTTCATTCTTAGAGCCAAACTCTTTGAAATCACCAGTGTTGTATGTGTAACCAACTTTCGCGCCTAGTACTGAGTAAGACAATGCTAGCTGAGCACGGTCATCGTAACGATCTGCTTTAGACTCGTCACCTTTAGCACCTTGCCAACCTAGACCGAAGTTGATTGCACCAGCTTCACCTAGCTCGATTGCGTTGCGGTAAGAAAGCATCTTATCCGCACGACCAGTACCTAGGTTACCGTGGTCATCGTAGATAAAGTCGTTCGCAAACGCGATTGGCATATCAGCAACACCAGCTACATCGTAGTAAGGTGCCCATTGAGTACCACCAACTGCACGGCCGTATACGTCGTGAGTTAGGCCTAGGTAGCCAAGACGAGTAGTGAATGTTTCTTCACCGCCGTCTAGGTAGTTTAGAGCCCACTCACCACGAGCGTCAGCTGTGAAGCCGTTGCCTAGATCTTGAGTTGCTGTGAAGTTGATACGTGGAGAATTAGTGCCAACATCTGTATCACCTTGCTCAGAACCGTTTAGGTTAACTGAAACGTGACCACCGATAGAGAAAGTAGTGCCGTCGTTGTTGTAAAGCTCCACTGCTACTGCTTGTGTACCGAATGTTGCTGCTGCGATCGCTGCTGCTAGGAATTTTTTGTTCATTATAAAATCCATGTATTTATTCATTAGTTTATAAGTCAGTCTTATACAAAAGCGGGCTGGGACATATCTTCCACCAATGTCGCATCACTTTTGCTTAACAACTACCAATCAATGTATTTCAGAAGTTCCCCAGAGCAGAGTGAAAAGATGTAAGAAAAAAGAAAAATGGCAAACGTTTAGCTCAAATCGATAAACAAATTCGGAAAACAATACCTAAAAAACGAAACATTTTTGTTACACACAAAGGATATATAAAATATTAAGATCATTGTTAATTAGGAAAATAGTAAAAAATTCAATAAGTAAAATGTTACATTTCGGGTAAAGAAATATGATTAGGAACTTTTTTAAAAACACAGTGTCAACTAGGTGAGACAGAAACATCAAAAAAGATAAAAAGCCTCTCCCTTTTACTTTCATGAATGTGAGAGCGGTCATGCATTTGAAATAAAAATGCAATTAAATCATAACTTAACAGAAATCTATCTTTCATTTTCGCGGTTTACCTTAAGCGTCATCGACACAAATCGAGCAAGTAAGCTCATCGATTACAACTAGGGTAATAAGAAAATGAAAAAGGCAGCACTCACTACTGCAGTTCTAACAGCATTGGTATCATCACCATCTTTCGCAGCAACAGTTTACAAAGACGACGGCACTGAATTAAAAGTTGGTGGTCGTGTTGAATTTCGTGGTGACTTCATCGGTTCAGACGGCGCTGAAGTTGACGGTACTATGGAAGACAAGTCACGTGCACGTCTAAACCTAAAAGGTAAAACAGATATCGGCAACGGCCTGTCAGCTTTCGGTGTTTACGAAGCAGAACAAAAAACAGGTAAAAGCGAATTCAAAAACCGTTATATGTATGCAGGTGTAAGTGCCGATGCAGGCGACTTCTCAGTTGGCCGCCAAGACATGGCCGCGGTAATCATTTCAGACATGACGGATATCACTGAGTTCTCAGGTGTTCAGCAAGTCATTGATTCATCTTCTGACAAGCAAGACAGCGTTTTTGCTTACCGCGGTGAATTTGACGCTCTGCAAGTTCAAGCGACTTACCAAGCAAACTCTGGTGACAGCCAAGACAAATACGGCATCTCTGGCCTTTACTCTCTGCCAATGGGTCTAGACCTAGGTCTTGCTTACTCTGGTGGCGATGTAGATAAAGATAACTCAGAAGATCAAATTCTAGGCGGTATCGCCTACTCTCTTGAGAACCTATATCTGGCAGGCACCTACTCACAAGGCTCTCTGGATGACTCAGAAGACTTTACTGCTTACGAGCTGGTGGCAAGCTACAAACTAGCAAGCAAGTTCACTGTTGCTGGTCTTTACACTTTCCAAGAAAATGATCCAAATGGCGCGGCGAAATACGACGCTGTTGATGGCTTTGAGCTAGTAGGTTATTACAAACTGAACAGCAACTTCCGTACTTACCTTTCTTACTACATGAACCAACTGGATGAAGAAAAGAATGCAGAAGGTAAAGTAACGGAAGGTGAAGACACACTGCGTCTAGGCGTACGTTACGACTTCTAATAAAAACTTGTCCTAATAGCGAGTCTTTCGGCCGGCACTATTGTGTCGGCCTTTTTGATCGTATTCACTGCAGAGGCACTGCCCTCTTTTAATGCACCAAATCCCGAAGTTAGTGCATTTTATCTAGCTCACCCAAGGCCAGACGCCTCACTCCCTTTAAAATCAATAGATTAAAAGTTGGCACACTAGCTGCAATGATTAGATCGAGCAAATGCATGGCAGCGTTTGTGCTTCTCGTTCTTTGTACCTACTTCGGTAGGCACGTCCTTTGAATTGGTAATGTCGCCTCCCTCTGGGGGGCATTTTTTTATTGGCTCCCCCATAAATAGAACGTATGATTCTGGCCATTGTTAAAAATCGGAAATATCCAATTGAATCATAACCCTATTAAAGGCGCATCTTGGATGCTTACCGCAGGTTTGGCATTCACCATCGTTAATAGTTTTGCTCAAGTCGCAAGCATTCACTTTGGTGTGTCATCCACAACATTTGCACTGTTTCAATACGCAATAGCTTTCTTTGCTATCTTGCCGTATCTACGAACATTAGGAATTCGTCAGTCTCTACGTACTAACCACTTTGGGTGGCACGCATTGCGCATCTTCTTGGCGGTTATCGGTATCCAACTCTGGTTGTGGGCGCTCGCTTACCCTGTGCCAATTTGGCAAGGTATCGCGCTGTTAATGACCTCTCCTTTATTCGCAACAATCGGATCCGGCATTATTCTCAAAGAAAAAGTGGGGGCAGCCCGTTGGGTAGCGACACTAACTGGTTTTATTGGCGCAATGATCATCTTAGAGCATGGTCAGATTCGTTTACTTGGGCCACTCTTTTACCAGTTGGGGCAGCATTCTTTTGGGCTGCTTACGCCATTATGGTTAAGAAGCTTTCCGTCAATGATCCACCGTCAACCATGGTGGTGTACCTGCTTCTACTGATCACCCCATTTAATATTTTGCTGGCCGCACCAACCTTTGTTATGCCTCAGGGTTGGAATATTTGGGGAATCCTAGTCGCGGCTGGGGTACTAACAGCTCTCGCTCAATGGGCCGTTGTAAAAGCGTACTCGGTAGCAGATGCATCATTTGTACAACCCTTCGACCACGCAAAGTTACCACTTAACGTCTTTGCTGGCTGGTTAGTATTTAGCTGGGTGCCACCAGGCCGACTATGGCTTGGTGCAGCAATCATTATCGGCTCAATTGCTTTCATTACTCATTGGGAAGCCATAAAAAGAAAGTAATTTGAAAGAAATGTTGGGGTTTGGGTTCTATATTTCAGGAAAGGAAATGAGGAGCATCTTATGACACAGCCAATCAAAATTACATTGTATCGTTGGGCAGGCAGCTGGGGACCATTTAAAGTCAACATCCCATGTGGCGAATGCACATTAACCAAAGATATTCTTGCTGACACATTTGAAAATGAGCTTGCGGATGTGCCAGTCGAGCTAGAAGTGAAAGATTGGTTGTCTCACTGGTGGGAGCCACTAAAGCTTGGAGCTTGGCACGCCCCTATCCTAGTTGTTGAAGGTAAAGTTGTCAGCCAAGGGGAAGCGCTAAATCGAGGCGTGCTCGTTCAATCTGTCATTGCAGAGTGGACCAAACGAGATCAACTGAAAGGCAACATTGTTTATGGTAAGGCAACTTGCCCCTACTGTGTAAAAGCCAAGAAGCTGCTTGACGACGCGGGTATTAAGTACAAATACCACGACGTAGTAAAAGACAGCGCAGCACTTTATCGAATGATCCCTGAAGTGAAAGCCATTATCGGTGAAAAAACACCGGTGACCGTTCCTCAGATATGGCTGGATGGTCAATACATAGGAGGCGCTGATAACTTGGAAAAGTGGTTAGCAGAGAAAGGGTTAGATAACGTGCCAGATAATGTGGTTGAAATCCCAAGCCAAACGGCTTAGCTCTTCTAAACGAAAAAGACGACCGCAAGAATGCAAAAGCCCCGATGCATATCGGGGCTTTTCTTATTAATTCGCTAGTTTTTTCATAATACGAGCAAACATAGAAGGCTTTTTCTTCTTCGCTTTACCGTAAAGCGCTTTGTGCATCGCGTCTTTAGCCATCATTTGACCAAAGTAAACACCACCAAGTTCGTAACCCATGACCTTCTCCTAAGAAGCAATTAACTGGTTTGTGTTGTAATTTTACACCACATAAACCACAAAACAAGACATAGGTCACATTTATTTTGTAATTTAATTACAAAAAAATTTTTATCCTAGCGAATAAGAAACGTAATTAACGTTTAGGTTGCTGGTATGTTTTACCTGCTGCTTTGTAGGTGTCTTTCGGTTTAATTTCAAAGAAAGTCTCGAAGAACCAAGCCGCAAACTTGATCAGGTGGTCACCTTCATTCATTACATGCTCAACGAACTCTTTCTCTTCACCAGACTCATCTGCTTGAACCGTAATGTGGTAAATGCGTTTTTCACCTTCTACTTCAGCAAGACCGAATTGACCTGTTAGCGATTCAGCAGCCTGAGCGACTTCTTCTTCCTCAGATGCTTTTAATAGCTCTAGCGCTTGAGGTAGGTTTTCTTGTTGACCGATTTCTTTCAGTAGAGCTTCAAATTCGTTTTGTTGCATGATTTCACCTAACAATGAACGGGTGTTGTCGATATGCCACTATTAACCAAGTGTAGATAACGACACAATAATTGGTTGCGCATTTTAGAGAGGACAACATGCCCTTGCAACCACATTCAACTAAGAACGCTCTGGTTGGACTAAACCACCAGAAGGGGTAC
>LZQR01000076.1_pt1 | contig 25807 bp, 29 predicted proteins | sample 768601 | NCBI WGS metagenome assembly LZQR01 (sample SAMN05207299, study PRJNA324521) | oil field metagenome | isolation source: sample BH-FW-24 from oil reservoir | place: India: Bombay High | collected 2015-12-04
ACACCTGTCTGTACGGCGCGACCGGCGGTAAGCTGTTTGCGGCAGGTAAAGCTGGTGAGCGTTTTCGGCGTACGAAACTCAGGTACGATTGCTGTCATTGAAGGCGCTGGCGATAACGCTTGTGAATACATGACCGGCGGTATTGTTGCCATTCTTGGCGCGACAGGCGTGAACTTTGGCGCAGGCATGACTGGCGGTTTTGCTTACGTATTGGATGAGAACCAAGATTTCCAAGGTCGCGTGAACAACGAATCGGTTGAAGCAATTTCTCTGTCGGATCTCTACATCCATCAAGAGCACTTACGTGGTCTTATTGCCGAACATCTTGAAGAAACCGGCTCTAGCCACGCAGAAGATATCTTGGCGAACTTTGATGAATGGATTCCAAAGTTCTACTTGGTGAAACCACAAGCGGCAGACTTACGCACGCTACTTGGCCACCAGAGTCGCAGTGCCGCAGAACTGCGCGTTCAAGCCCAGTAATCATGGAGGATGTTTGAATCATGAGTCAGAACGTTTATCAATTTATCGATGTTCAACGCGTAGATCCTGCGAAGAAGCCTATCAAAGTTCGTAAGATCGAGTTCGTTGAAATCTATGAACCGTTTACCAAACAACAAGCGACTGCACAGGCGGATCGCTGCTTGGATTGTGGTAACCCATATTGTGAATGGAAGTGCCCAGTCCACAACTACATCCCGCAATGGCTAAAGTTAGCCAATGAAGGTCGTATCCTCGAAGCCGTTGAGCTATCGCACCAAACTAACAGCTTGCCTGAAGTTTGTGGTCGAGTTTGTCCGCAAGATCGCCTGTGTGAGGGCTCTTGTACTCTCAATGAGGACTTTGGCGCCGTCACTATAGGTAACGTTGAAAAATACATTACCGACAAAGCCTTCGAAATGGGCTGGAAGCCTGACATGTCCAAGGTGGAATGGACCGATAAAAAGGTGGCCATCATTGGTGCAGGACCAGCAGGCTTGGCTGCCGCTGATATCCTAGTCCGCAATGGCGTGAAACCTGTCGTATTTGACCGCTATCCTGAAATCGGTGGCCTACTAACCTTCGGTATCCCTTCATTCAAGCTTGAAAAGGCGTGATGGAAAATCGTCGTCGCGTCTTCACCGAGATGGGTGTGGAGTTCAAGATGAACATCGAAGTAGGTAAAGATGTGCAGATGCAAGAGCTACTTGATGAGTACGATGCCGTCTTTTTGGGGGTTGGTACTTACAAGTACATGCGTGCGGGACTAGAAAATGAAGGTGCGCCGGGCGTTTACGATGCTCTGCCATTCTTGATTTCAAATACGTACAAGGTCATGGGCTTGGAGCACGATAAACCATTTATCGACATGGCAAAGCAACGCGTCGTCGTACTTGGTGGTGGTGATACCGCAATGGACTGTGTTCGTACCTCTATCCGCCAAGGCGCGTCAAAACGTGGTATGTGCTTACCGTCGTGATGAAGCCAATATGCCCGGCTCTCGCCGCGAGGTGAAAAACGCCAAAGAAGAAGGCGTGAAGTTTATGTTCAACCTCCAGCCTTTAGGAATTGAAGTCGATTCGTCAGGTAAGGTCTCGGGGGTCAAAGTGGTGAAAACTGCCCTTGGCGAGCCTGATGAAGCGGGTCGTCGCCGTCCAGAACCCGTCGAAGGCAGTGAGCACATTCTACCAGCAGACGTTGTTATCATGGCGTTTGGTTTCCAACCACACAAATGGACTGGCTAGCTCCGTTTGATGTCGAATTGGACCAATGGGGCCGCATCAAAGCTCCTGCGAAACAAGAGTTCCAATTCCAGACCAGCAACAAAAAGATCTTGCTGGTGGCGATGCGGTACGAGGCTCTGATCTGGTCGTGACCGCGATTGATGAAGGTCGAAAAGCCGCAGAAGGTATTCTCGATTACCTTGAAGTTTAATCACAGCTAACGTCTCAAAAAGGATCCTACTATTGGATCCTTTTTTCTTTTATTACATATAATTAAATTCCTAAGATAAGGGATAGAACCAATGAAAAAGCCGCTCTCCTTTCCATTACTTTGCTCGGCTTAACCGCTTGTAGCCAAGGAGTCACAACCATGACGGATCGTTCTCAATCACCTTGTGGTGACAAACCCAACTGCGTCTCCACCCAAGACACGCGTGAAGAATACAACCTAACACCATTCACCCTAACCGAATCCACGAACATCGATGCAATTGAGCAAGTGGCGCTTGAACTGCCAGGCGCGAAGACAGCCGTTAAAGAAGGCAATTATCTACGTATCGAATGCACATCTAAAATCATGCGCTTTGTGGACGATTTAGAGCTTAAGATCGAAGGCGATAAGCTCATTGTTCGCTCAGAATCTCGCGTTGGCTATTCAGATTTTGGCGTGAACCGTAAGCGTGCCGAACAATTACGTTCACTGTTGGCGAATGCTGGATTAATCAAATAACAACCACATATTGGTGCAGAGTGGTATACTCTCGCCAACTTTAATTTTTATCGAAAGAGAGTGTTATGAAAGTTGGTATCATCGGTGCGATGGAACAAGAAGTCACCATCCTGAAAGAAGCAATGACAAACTGCCAAACAGTAAACAAAGCAGGTTGTACGTTTTTCTCTGGTCAGATTAACGACGTTGATGTGGTACTGCTTCAATCTGGCATCGGTAAAGTAGCGGCAGCAGTTGGTACAACCATTCTGCTAGACGAGTACCAACCAGATGTGGTTATCAACACTGGTTCTGCAGGCGGCTTTGACTCAAGCCTAAACCTAGGCGACGTTGTTATCTCAACAGAAGTTCGTCACCACGATGCAGACGTAACGGCGTTTGGCTACGAAATGGGTCAAATGGCAGGCCAACCAGCAGCATTCAAAGCGGATGAGAAGTTAATGGACCTTGCTGAAAAGCACTGGCTCAAATGGAAAACACTCACGCAGTTCGCGGCCTGATCTGTACTGGTGATGCGTTTGTTTGCACAGCAGAACGCCAAGAGTTTATCCGTAAACATTTCCCTTCAGTTATCGCTGTAGAGATGGAAGCATCTGCTATCGCTCAAACTTGTCACCAATTCAACACACCGTTTGTTGTTGTTCGTGCTATCTCTGACGTAGCAGACAAAGAATCGCCAATGAGCTTCGAAGAGTTCCTACCGCTAGCAGCGAAAAGCTCTTCAGAAATGGTATGTAAAATGTTGGAACTGACTAAGTAAGTCCCCAGAATTTCATGGAAGAAATATTTCAACAGCTCTATGCCAATGGTGCGCTCCTCGTCATGTGGGGCGCATTACTATTCCACTTATTAATCCCTATTCCTCACGCTGCTCATCCTGTGACTTTGTGGCATAAATTCGCAGAACAACTGGCGAACAAAGTTAATAACAACCACAACTACTCACAAAGCATTCTCTCTGGCGGACTCGCACTGCTTCTTATGCTTGTACCCTGCTTGATATTACTGCTCGCGATGAAACCTTTAGTTTGGCGAGCGCCCTTATTTGAGCTGGCATTACTGCTTATTGCTCTCGACTGGCGAAACAACGAATCACTTGCGAAACAACTCGTTACTGCGATGTCTAATGAGAACAAAGCACAGTGCCGAGCACTACTAAAACCTTACCTTAATCGAGATACCGAGAGCTTATCACTGCTTGGGATTGGTAAAGCTGGTGCAGAGACCATCATCATGGGTTACGGACGTAACGTTGTGTGCGTGTTGTTCTGGTATGGATTGACTGGTGGAATTGGCGCATTAATGTATCGCCTAACGGCAGAGCTAGCTCGTGCTTGGTCCCCAAGTCGCCGCCAGTATTCACCTTTTGGTAAGCCTGCTATTCAGCTAACGGCTGCATTGGAGGTTGTTCCTTTACGCTTGTTTGCCGTGTTCATTAGCATGGGTAAAAACCTATCGAGTGTTTCGATTGCCATGCTTCAACAAGCGAAGTCTTGGCCACTTCCGGGGCCAGCTTGGTTGTTGTGCTCAATTGGTAACAAACTTCAATTGTCACTTGGCGGCCCAGCGCTGTACCAAGGTCAAAGAGCTGAACGAGCGAAAATTGGTGGTCGTATAGCACCATCTGCTATTCATTTAGCACAAATCCAAACCCTAATTGTATGGCGTATTTTTGCTTGGATCGTTATCCAAAGCCTGATTCTCGGACTCATTTATCAAGGACTATGATGAACAAACTTTGCTTTGCTCTTCCTCTTATCTTCTCTGCCGCTTCTTTTGCCAATGAACCAGTTCAACGCGTCATCAGCCTGGCACCACACTCAACAGAAATCGCCTATTCTGCAGGTCTTGGTGACAAGCTGATTGCCGTCAGCGAGATGAGTGACTACCCAGAGCAAGCTAAAGATTTAGAGAAAGTATCAAACTATCAAGGCATCAAGTTAGAGCGCATCATTGCCCTTCAACCCGATTTGGTTATCGCTTGGCCAGCAGGTAATCCAGCCAAAGAACTTGAAAAGCTCAAGCAGTTTGGCATTCCTATCTACTACTCAACGACTGGAACGTTAGAAGACATCGCTACGAACATTGAGCAACTTAGCCAGTACAGTGAGAAGCCAGAAGTTGGGCAAAAGCCGCCGCAGAATTCCGCGCGCAGTTAGAAGCATTAAAAGAAAATACAATACCGAGGATAAAGTCAGTTACTTCTATCAATTAAGTGAGAAACCGATCATCACCGTTGCGGGCAAGAACTGGCCAAGTGAAGTCTTCACCTTCTGTGGTGGTGAAAATATCTTTGCCAAAGGCAGTGCCCCTTACCCACAAGTCAGCATCGAGCAAGTGATTACTCGCCAACCCGAAGTCCTGTTTACCTCTCGCCATGCCATGAGTAATGATGGCATGTGGGCTGAATGGAAAAACGACCTCCCTGCGTTAAAGAACAACCACGTTTGGTCACTCAATTCCGATTGGATCAACCGCCCAACCCCAAGAACCTTAAACGCGATCACAGAGGTGTGTGAACACTTTGAAACCGTTCGGCAAAAACGCTAACGTTTTCGTTGGAAATCCCGTACAATTTCCGTCCCATTTCTGTTCCCCCACAATTTGTTTAAAAGGTACCAAGTAACATGGACTCCATGCTGCTTTATATGATCGATTTATTCGGTACTGCTGTCTTTGCGGTTTCTGGCGTTTTACTCGCAGGCCGATTAAAGATGGATCCTTTCGGTGTGATCGTACTCGGTAGTGTGACAGCTATTGGCGGCGGCACCATTCGTGATATGGCGCTTGGCGCAACCCCGGTCTTCTGGATCACTGACACCACTTATCTTTGGGTAATTTTCATCACTTGTTTGCTCACCATGATTCTCATTCGTCGCCCTAAGCGCTTGCCTTGGTGGGTTCTACCTGTCTGTGACGCCATTGGTTTGGCGGTATTCGTCGGTATCGGTGTCGAGAAAGCTCTCGCCTACAATGCTTCTGGCATGGTAGCGGTGATCATGGGCGTGATCACTGGCTGCGGTGGCGGTATTATCCGTGATGTACTGGCTCGCGAGGTACCCATGGTACTGCGAAGTGAAGTCTATGCGACCGCATGTATCATAGGCGGAATTTTCCATACAACGGCATTGAGTATGGGACACGACCATTCAGTCGCCCTACTCGCAGGTGTCATCTCAACCTTAATTATTCGCCTTGGTGCGATTCGCTGGCATTTGTCACTGCCAACCTTTGCTATCAATCGTTGAGCGATACCAATCAATTTACGCAAAAGAGCCGACTGATACGTCGGCTCTTTTTGTTTGTAAAATCACCTGTCGCTTCTCATCTCAAGCTTGGCTATATTAGGCCTATTATTCCCAACATTCATGGATAGACATGTTACTGGAAGGTATCGAAACACTATTAGTTTTAAGCAAAGCGAAAACAATGAGTCGCACTGGGAGTTTGCTGTATATCAGCCAATCTGCGGTGAGTAAACGTATCGCGAACCTAGAGAAAAAACTGGGAAAAAAACTTGTCGAACCGTCGGGGAGAACCATTAAACTCACACCTGATGGCATGGCTTTGATCGAGAATATTGGCCCTTCTTTTAACGAGTTACGTGGCCTTATCTATGAACAGCAAGAGCTAGAAGACACATCATTAATCACCCTCGATAGCTCAAAGTCTCTTATTGCGGGTTATCTTGGAAAAACCATTGGTGATTACCTCAAGCAAGATCAGTACTTAACCATAACCACCAACCACAGCCCTAGAATCGTCGAGCGAGTTCAATCCGGTAAAGCGACCATTGGGCTTTGCGCTGGTTTGCTTCCACCACATCACGGCTTGATGGCTTTTCATCTGTGCGATGAACCTTTTTTCCTCGTTAGTGATCAACCACTGAATGAACTACCGAAAAAAGTCATCACAAATGATTTAGCTAACCCGTCCAATAGCTACCAACTGCCTGCATTAGAGAAAATCGGCATCAAACCATTGATGGAAATGGATGCCTACACTGCTGCAGCCCAACTTGCACTTGGAGGGGCAGCGCCAGCATTAATACCGTTATCGATCGTTAGAGCGTTAAAGATCCCTGACCATCACTGCTTTATGTTCGAACAACTGACATCTTTAATTCGACCGATTCATATCTGCGTTAGGCAAAACGTGTACCAGTCACCAAGAGTTAAAACAGTGATAGAAACCATTGGTGATGTTGTTGCCAAAGAAGTTTCGCGGCCATCAGCATAGACATAGTAATCACCAAAGGTCGAATCCACTTTTGGCCTTTGGTCACCACTACTTTGGCACCAAGCTGAGCACCAATAAAGCCCCCTACAGCCATGGTCAGACCGATTTCCCACACAGGCAAGCCAGCAAGAATAAAGAACAGCAGAGCCGCGATATTTGAGGTGAAGTTTAGAATCTTAGTACGAGCGGTCGCATCAACCAAAGAGAAGTGACCCAGTGCGACAAAGCAAAGCGCAAAGATAGAGCCAGTACCAGGACCAAAAAAGCCATCGTAAAAGCCCACGCCGCCACCGACGCACAAAGCGAACATCGCTTCAGAGAGCTTTGGCTCCCCTTCCGCGGCTTTCGAAGTTGAAGAGAGCAAAAAATAGAGTGAAATCGCGATCAGCAAGACAGGGATAAGACTAGTGAGCACACCAGCATCAATAAACTGCACAGCCTCTGCGCCAATAGCGGAACCAATAAAGGTACATAGAATCGCTAAGCGCATCTCTTTAAGGCTAACAATGCCATTACGCACAAAGTACCAACTGGCAGAAAAGCTTCCAAACGAGCTTTGGAGTTTGTTGGTCGCCAATGCTTGAGTAGGACTTAAGCCTGCGGCCAACAAAGCAGGCAGCGTCAAGAGACCACCACCTCCTGCCATCGCATCAATAAATCCAGCAGCGGATGCGACAAAAACAGGGTAATTAAGATTTCGAACGTAACTTCCACTTGTGCGTCCTTGTAAATATTTGTAACTAAGATGAGGCAACGATAGCACTGCCAACCAAACGCACAAAAGGAAACTCAAGACACTAACCTATTCCATATTTTCATCAATTAGAAGGTTCTAAGAAATGATACGTTAAATGTATCAATTACATTTCCAATAGAATTGACTCTCAAGAGCATTTCAATTTTTTGATGGGAAAGAAAAACACTGGCCTAATCTGGTAAATTCAATCTCATAGAAAGTGAAAACAATGGATGCTTTAGGGATTCGCCCATCAATAAAAGAGCAACAGTTACGCTCTCGTATAGAACAAACCGTAAATCTAAAACAGCTCTTCAAAGTCATAGACTCTAGGCCTGAAACTTCGGGTGCTGGGGTTATTTATATCGATAGCAAATTTACCATTATTCGCTTGAGAGACTTTAAGTCTACATGCCGTATCAACCCCATTTTCATCGTCTTACGTGAGCCGATAAAAGCTCAAACCACGCATGAGTTTGCAAAAGAGATAAAACAAGAAGAGCCAAAATCCAAGTTCCATCAAGAACTTTTGTCAGCGAGCATTAGCTGCGTTGGAGCTGCTATTGGGTGGCTTGGTGTTATTGGATCCGGTTTGACAATACCTATTAGTGGTCCCGCTGGTTTAGCCATGTCCTATATTTCATTTGGAGCGACTGCCGCAGCTACAGCTCAATGCTCTATAGGAGTAGCAAGAACTGTAATGGCTTCAAAATCACCAGATAAGCTATCTAATTTAGACAGTAATGAATGGTACCAAAACACAACAAAAGCTTTAGATTACATGTCTTTAGCTGGGGCTAGTGTAAGCGGATATCAGACAACAAAAATGGTTCTATCTCTCAAACAAACCACCGGAAAAGGAGTCTCCGAGATCCTAAAAGGACTAAACAGACAAGAACGAGCAAACTTAACTAAAGAAATTGTCCGTAAAAACCTTCCTACGTTTTCAAGTAAAGCGCGCAAGCAGCTTACGTTGTCTGGGGTGATACCTAAAAGGTATTCACAAGCAACGATTTCTACGTCTGTTTCCCACCAACTCCTCGACGCTATTGGAGGCTCAGTGAGCATAATTGGAAGCGGCTATTCAGGTGAGATCAAAAACCTTGCCATTGGCATTTATGAGGAGTTGAAAGTTGAATACTGAATCGATTGGCATTGTGAAAATATTAGTAAGCATATGCTTATATTTAGCATTAACCATTGGTCTAGCAATAAGCCTAAGTATCTGGAATGAATGGTTTTCTATCACTCAACAAATGGAACTCGATACTTATTTCATTCTCTTCGGTACCATAACTGCAACAGTAATATGTGTGCCAAATATTCTGACCATAAGCAAGGGTTGAGTATTGCAGCGAAAGTAAACTTGCTCACCATTGCATTTATTCTGGTTACTTGCAGCGCTAATTTTGTTATTACAAATGGCAGTACTATTGCTTCATCTTTAGGGACGTTACTTTCAGTTATCAGTTTGATGCTATACAAAAGTCCGCTCTACCAAGCTTTCTTAGCGCATTTCAATTCTCTCCATTTTAAGAAACCTTAAAGACAAAAAAGCCCGCTCAAATGAGCGGGCAATGAGGTTGTCATATAAGCCCTATTTTTCGGGCTTACTGATTTTTATCTATTACGCTTCTAAGCTAGCTTTCACTTTTGCGTGTAGCTCTTGAACCGAAGTTACCGTGCTCTTCGCGTCTGCAGTGTGTGCCATACAAGTTGCGAATGCAGCGTTTAGCGTTGTCGTGTAGTTCACTTTCTCAGCCAGTGCACCACGACGCAGAACTTTAGAGTCTTCAATCGCTTGACGACCAGCAGCCGTGTTTACGATGTAGGTGTACTCGTTGTTCTTAATACGGTCAAGAATGTGAGGGCGACCTTCGTGTACTTTGTTTACTAGACGTGGGTTAATACCCGCTTCGCCTAGAATCACTGCTGTACCGTGTGTTGCATCTAGCTGGTAACCAAGTTTTGTCAACTTAGACGCTAGGTCCACAACGCGCTCTTTGTCACCTGCACGAACAGACAGTAGTGCACGACCACCTTCTGGGTAAATGTTGCCACAACCTAATTCTGCTTTCGCGTAAGCTTCTGCAAACGTTGCACCAACACCCATAACCTCACCAGTAGAGCGCATTTCTGGGCCTAACAGTGGGTCAACACCAGGGAACTTGTTGAATGGAAGTACAACTTCTTTCACTGAGTAGTAAGGTGGGATGATTTCTTTCGTAAAGCCTTGAGCTTCAAGCGATTGACCCGCCATTACACGCGCAGCAATCTTAGCTATTGGTGCACCCGTTGCTTTAGATACGAACGGTACTGTACGCGCTGCACGAGGGTTCACCTCGATTAGGTATACTTGGTTGTTCTTAACCGCGAACTGCGTGTTCATCAGACCACGAACACCCAACTCGAACGCTAGCTTTTCAACTTGCTCGCGCATTACGTCTTGGATTTCTTGGCTTAGCGTGTATGCAGGAAGAGAACATGCTGAGTCACCTGAGTGAACACCCGCTTGCTCGATGTGCTCCATGATACCGCCGATAACCACACGCTCACCGTCACAGATAGCATCGATATCGACTTCAACTGCGTCGTCTAGGAAGCTATCTAGTAGAACTGGAGATTCGTTTGATACGCTGACAGCTTCGTTGAAGTAGCGACGTAGGTCTTGCTCATCGTATACGATTTCCATCGCACGACCACCAAGTACGTAAGAAGGACGTACAACCAGTGGGTAACCGATTTCACGAGATTTCTCTACCGCTTGTTCCATCGTCGTTACTGTCGCGTTTTCTGGCTGTAGAAGACCTAGGCGGTCAACAGCAACTTGGAAACGCTCACGGTCTTCTGCACGGTCGATTGCATCTGGGCTAGTACCGATGATTGGTACGCCAGCCGCTTCAAGTGCGCGAGCCAGTTTCAGTGGTGTTTGACCACCGTATTGAACGATAACGCCTTTTGGCTTCTCAACACGAGCGATTGCTAGTACGTCTTCCAGTGTTACTGGTTCGAAGTACAGACGGTCAGACGTGTCGTAGTCTGTTGAAACTGTCTCAGGGTTACAGTTAACCATGATAGTTTCGTAGCCATCTTCTCGCAGTGCTAGCGATGCGTGTACACAACAGTAGTCAAATTCGATACCTTGGCCGATACGGTTTGGACCGCCGCTAGAATCATGATCTTGTCTTTGTCTGTTGGGTTCGCTTCACACTCGTCATCGTAAGATGAGTACATGTAAGCCGTATCAGAAGAGAACTCAGCCGCACACGTATCAACGCGTTTGTACACTGGGTGGATGTCGTACTGGTCACGTAGACGACGGATTTCGCTTTCCGCAACACCTAGAATCTTAGATAGGCGCGCATCAGCAAAGCTTTGCGCTTCAGCTTGTTAAGTTCTTCTTTGTTTAGACCAGCGAAGCCTTTTGCTTTTAGCTCTTGCTCAAGCTTCACGATGTCTTCGATTTGAACTAGGAACCAACGGTCGATTTGCGTTAGGTTGAATACGCCATCTACTGACATACCCGCACGGAATGCATCCGCGATGTACCAAATACGCTCTGCGCCTGCTTCTTTCAGCTCATGACGGATTTTCGTCAGTGCGTCTGGCGCATCTAGGTCAACCATCTCGTCAAACCAGTAGCGCCTACTTCTAGGCCGCGAAGTGCTTTTTGTAGTGACTCTTGTTGGTTACGACCAATTGCCATTACCTCACCAACTGACTTCATTTGCGTCGTTAGAGGTCGTTAGCACCAGCAAATTTCTCGAAATTAAAGCGAGGAATCTTTGTTACTACGTAGTCGATGGTTGGTTCGAATGATGCTGGCGTAGCGCCGCCAGTGATGTCGTTCATTAGCTCGTCTAGCGTAAAGCCAACGGCCAGTTTCGCTGCAATCTTAGCGATTGGGAAACCTGTCGCTTTTGAGGCTAGAGCTGAAGAGCGAGATACACGTGGGTTCATCTCGATGATAACCATACGGCCATCTTTCGGGTTGATACCAAACTGTACGTTTGAACCACCAGTTTCAACGCCAATCTCACGCAGTACTGCTAGAGATGCGTTACGCATTAGCTGGTATTCTTTGTCTGTTAGTGTTTGCGCTGGTGCAACCGTGATTGAGTCACCCGTGTGGATGCCCATTGGGTCGAAGTTTTCAATCGCACATACGATGATACAGTTGTCCGCTTTGTCACGAACCACTTCCATCTCGTACTCTTTCCAACCGATAAGAGATTCATCGATAAGAAGTTCGTTGGTTGGAGATAGGTCCAAACCACGACGACAGATTTCTTCGAACTCTTCCTTGTTGTATGCGATACCGCCACCAGTACCACCCATAGTAAATGATGGACGGATGATACAAGGGAAGCCAACCATATCGAGTACAGCGTAAGCTTCTTCCATCGTTTTTGCAGTATCTGCACGTGGACACTCAAGGCCGATAGACTTCATCGCTTTATCGAAACGCGAACGGTCTTCCGCTTTGTCGATTGCGTCAGCAGTCGCACCAATCATCTCAACGCCGAACTCTTCAAGAACACCGTGCTTCTCTAGGTCTAGTGCACAGTTCAATGCAGTTTGGCCACCCATTGTAGGTAGTACTGCATCCGGCTTTTCTTTCGCGATGATGTTGCGAACCACTTCCCATTGGATTGGCTCGATGTAAGTTGCATCCGCCATGTCTGGGTCAGTCATGATGGTTGCAGGGTTAGAGTTTACTAGGATAACTCGGTAACCCTCTTCACGCAGTGCTTTACACGCTTGTGCGCCAGAGTAGTCAAACTCACATGCCTGACCGATAACAATCGGACCAGCACCAAGAATAAGAATACTTTGAATGTCAGTACGTTTTGGCATTATCTACTACTCCGAATTAAGCGCTGTGTTTTTTGATTAGTTCGATAAAGTGGTCAAATAGCGGTGCCGCGTCGTGTGGACCTGGGCTCGCTTCAGGGTGACCTTGGAAGCTAAATGCTGGCTTGTCTGTGCGGTGAATACCTTGTAGAGAGCCATCAAATAGCGATACGTGAGTAGCACGTAGATTTTCAGGTAGTGTTGCTTCGTCTGCTGCAAAACCGTGGTTCTGCGACGTAATCATCACAACATTACGCTCCAAATCTTTTACTGGATGGTTTGCGCCGTGGTGACCAAACTTCATTTTCACTGTTTGTGCACCCGATGCTAGCGCAAGGATTTGGTGGCCTAGACAGATACCAAAGATTGGCAGGCCTTTTCTAGGAATACTTTTGTCGCTTCAATCGCGTAAGTACATGGTTCTGGGTCACCAGGGCCGTTTGATAGGAAAACGCCATCTGGGTTTAGAGCCAGAACTTCTTCTGCTGAAGTTTCAGCAGGAACAACCGTTAGGCGGCAGCTCGGTCAACCAACATGCGCAGGATGTTGCGTTTTGCGCCGAAGTCGTAGGCAACAACGTGATATGGCAATTCGCTGTCGTCTTTCGCTTCTGGAAGTCCACCCTCAAGCGTCCACGAACCTTGTTTCCATTGATACGCTTCTTTTGTTGTAACCTCTTTCGCAAGATCCATTCCTTTCAAACCAGGGAATTCTTTTGCTTTCGCTAGTGCCAAAGCTTCGTCTAGATTGTTACCAGCTACGATACAACCGTTTTGAGCACCTTTTTCACGCAGGATACGAGTTAGCTTACGCGTGTCGATGTCTGCAATGCCGACGATATTTTGCGACTTGAGGTAATCAGAAAGGGATTGTTCATTACGGAAGTTAGAAGCGATAAGAGGGAGATCGCGAATCACAAGGCCTTGTGCGTGGATTGAAGAAGATTCTTCGTCTTCGGAATTGGTTCCGGTATTGCCAATGTGAGGATAAGTAAGAGTAACGATTTGTTGAGAATAGGAAGGATCAGTGAGAATTTCTTGGTACCCCGTCATCGAGGTATTAAAAACAACTTCACCAACGGAAATACCATCTGCTCCAATGGAAACACCGCGGAACACTGTCCCATCTTCTAGGACTAACAGTGCTAATTTACCCAAGACAACCTCCAGAATAAAAATGCATAAAAATAAATTAAGCTGCAAATTTGCCTTCCTTTACCTTGATTATTTACATAAACAGGTATTTTGACAAATTGGCGGTATTCTAAAGACGGACTTGGAAACTGTCAACACACATTGAAAAATAAATTATTACTTTCTAGCGAGTAAGGGCATTTCAACAGAAAAGCCCTAAAAAGTAAGTTTTACCTATCTACATACCACTTACCATGACTTTTTGTGAATTTTACAAATTTGAACTTATTGCAGATCACAAAATTTTGCGAGATTTTTGCGCAAACGTTCATCCGGCAAAATCAACCCTCACTTTTGAGCTTTACAAACAAATAAATAGTTAAACCACCCAAAAAAACCAATCAAACTATCGATAACACGCGCATCTCACGTACTCATTTCATTTACATAATTTTCTTCAAATACAAAAAAGCCGGCTTGCGCCGGCGAATAATTATGTATTTAAGCTCATTTAGCCCGAGGACATCTGTCATGGTGTAAAAGCCAGCTGGTTTAGAATGTAACCAAACTGCGGCCTTTACAGCACCATTAGCAAAGGTCATACGATCCGTTGCTTTGTGGGTAATTTCGACACGCTCACCGATATCAGCAAACATTGCAGTATGCTCACCGACGATATCACCAGCGCGGATAGTCGCAAAACCGATCTCATCTTTGGTACGTTCGCCCGTGATACCTTCACGTGCATATACCGCAACGTCACTCAGTTTGTTACCCATCGCGCCAGCAATGGCTTCCCCCATACCAATCGCGGTACCAGACGGAGCATCAACTTTATGACGGTGATGCGCTTCTACGATTTCTATATCACAGTAATCGCCCATCACTTTGGCTGCTTTTCAAGAAGCTTAAAGACTAGGTTCACACCTACAGAGTAGTTCGGAGCCATAACAACAGGAATTTGCTTTGCTGCTTCATCAATCAGGTCACGTTCTTCTTCACTAAAGCCCGTAGTACCGATGACAATGCTTTTACCATGTTGTTTACACAGCTCTAGATTCGCTAACGTGCTCACTGGAGCAGTAAAATCGATTACAACGTCAAAGTTGTCGACTTCCTTGGCTAAATCATCCGTCAGAAAGACATCAAACTTACCTTCACCACACAATTCACCTACATCAACACCAACTAGAGACGATTCTGGACGTTCAGAACCAGCAGTAACGGATGCTTCTGGATTGATATGTGATGCTTTAACTAGATTGCGACCCATACGGCCGGCAGCTCCTGCGATTGCAATACGAACCATTGCGCTTTCTCTCCTTCTCTGGATAAACGAGGTTTACCTCGCCTTCTCTCGTTTCGCTGTATCTTTTTAAACTAACAATATCCCGTGTTAACCACAAGGCAGTTAGATGCAGGTTAAGAAAACTCTTTAACCACACGTTCCAGAATCGGCACATTCGCCTCAGGAAAGGCGTACTCAGGCAATGCTGCAATATCCACCCAACAACCTTCTTGGCCTTCGCGACCATAAGGTTGGTTATCGAATTGAGATACTGTCATAAAATCAAACTTCAGGGACTTATCAGGATAATCGTATTCCAAGTGTTCAAACAAAGCTTGCTCAGTCACCGTAATGCCAATCTCTTCCTCAAGCTCACGAACCATCGCTTGTTCAACCGTTTCGCCTTGTTCAACTTTACCACCAGGGAACTTCCAAAAACCGCCCTTGTGTTTGTCGCTTGGACGTTTGGTGATGAAGATTTGCGATTTGTCTTGGTTAAAGATGATCGCCGCAACAATGTGAATTCTTTTCATTAGATTCGTTCCTAGATCTATCAATACAAAAAGAGCCGCCTAAGCGACTCTTTATTTATGTTTTCAGACTGTATTAGTCGATTTACCGTGGCACTGTTTGTATTTTTGCCGCTGCCACATGGACAAGGCTCATTACGGCCCACTTTGCGTTCTTCACGAACCATTGGTTGGTGAGCGCCTTCTTCAGACTCTTCGCCTTCAGACAATGGGTTTTGTGCTGCCGCGTGTTGAGCTTGTGCACGACGTGCCGCTTCTTCAGCTTGCGCGCGACGTTGCTCTTCCATACGTTCAACTTCTTCTTGCTGTTGAACACGAACACGAGATAGAACAGTAATTACGTCTGTTTTCAGCGCTTCTAGTAGACCTTCAAACAGTTCAAACGACTCACGCTTGTACTCTTGTTTCGGGTTCTTCTGCGCGTAACCACGTAGGTGAATACCTTGACGTAGGTGATCCATCGCCGCTAGGTGCTCTTTCCATAACGTATCTAGCGTTTGAAGCATTACTGATTTTTCGAAGTTACGTAGCACTTGTGCGCCAACCACTTCTTCTTTCGCTTTGTAAACTTCAACCGCTAGGTTAGTGATCTTCTCACGTAGCGCTTCTTCGTATAGCTTGTCGTCTTCTTCAAGCCATTGCTTGATTGGCGCGTCTAGATCGAAGTCTGCCTTCAAGCGCTCTTGTAGACCTTCCACATCCCACATGTCTTCTAGAGATTGTGGTGGAATGTATTCGTCGATGATCGCAGTGATTACATCTTCACGGTTTTGCTCGATCATATCGCTAATGTCGTCAACGCTCATTAGCTCATCACGCAATTCGTAAACCACTTTACGTTGATCGTTCGCTACGTCATCGTATTCAAGAAGCTGTTTACGGATATCGAAGTTACGGCCTTCCACTTTACGCTGTGCTTTTTCGATTGAACGAGACAGCATCTTAGATTCGATTGCTTCACCTTCTTCCATACCACTTTGGATAAGGCTAGCCATACGGTCTGAAGTGAAGATACGCAATAGTGAATCTTCCATCGATAGGTAGAAACGAGATGAACCCGCATCACCTTGACGACCAGAACGACCACGTAGCTGGTTATCGATACGACGAGATTCGTGACGCTCAGTACCGATGATGTGTAGACCACCAGACTCTAGTACTTGATCATGAACTTGTTTCCACTCAGCTTTAATCGCGTCGATCTGTTCTTTAGTCGGATCTTGCAGTGCTTCCACTTTCGCTTGCCAGCTACCACCCAACACGATATCGGTACCACGACCTGCCATGTTCGTTGCGATAGTTACTGCACCAGGTGTACCAGCTTCTGCAACAATCTCAGCTTCACGTTCGTGGAATTTCGCGTTCAGTACGTTGTGCTTAATCTTCGCTTTCTTAAGTGCGTTAGATAGCAGTTCTGATTTCTCGATAGAAACCGTACCTACTAGAGATGGTTGACCTTTCTCTACGCGCTCTTTGATGTCTTCGATGATTGCAGCAAACTTCTCTGCTTCAGTACGGTAAACCACGTCTGGCATATCGTTACGGATCATTGGCTTGTTAGTTGGGATAACAACCGTTTCAAGACCGTAAATCGATTGGAATTCGAATGCTTCTGTATCCGCTGTACCTGTCATGCCTGACAGTTTTTCGTATAGACGGAAGTAGTTCTGGAAAGTAATCGAAGCCAGCGTTTGGTTTTCGTTTTGAATCTTAACGCCTTCTTTTGCTTCAACCGCTTGGTGAAGACCTTCAGACCAACGACGACCCGGCATTGTACGACCCGTGTGCTCATCAACGATTACAACTTCACCGTCTTCGTTAACGATGTAATCTACGTTGCGTTCGAACAACACGTGTGCGCGAAGCGCTGCGTTTACGTGGTGCAGTAGGCTGATGTTCGTTGGAGAGTAAAGCGTATCACCCTCTTCCATCAGACCGTTTTTCACCATCAATTCTTCAACGAATTCTTGGCCCGTTTCTGTTAGGTGAACCTGTTTAGATTTCTCATCTACTGTGTAGTGACCGTCACCGCGGTATTCTTCAGAATCTTCTTTATCTTGTTTTTGAAGCTGTGGAATAAGCAGGTTGATACGAGTGTATAGATCAGAGCTGTCTTCTGCAGGACCAGAGATGATCAAAGGAGTACGAGCTTCATCGATAAGGATTGAGTCCACCTCATCGACTACAGCGAAGAAACGCTCACGTTGAACACGGTCTTCATTGCGGAAAGCCATGTTGTCACGTAGGTAGTCAAAACCAAATTCGTTGTTTGTACCGTATAGGATGTCAGCTTGGTAAGCTTCTTTCTTCGCTTGAGGAGGCATGTTTGGCACGTTTACGCCAACAGTCATACCTAAGAATTCAAATAATGGACGGTTAGTCTCAGCATCACGCGTTGCTAGGTAGTCGTTCACTGTGACTACGTGTACACCTTTACCTGGAAGTGCGTTTAGGTAAGCAGGAAGGGTTGCAGTTAAAGTTTTACCTTCACCAGTACGCATTTCCGCAATTTGACCGCCGTTCAGTACCATACCACCGATAAGCTGAACGTCGAAGTGACGCATGCCGTAAACACGTTTAGATGCTTCACGAACCGTAGCAAAAGCTTCTGGAAGTAGCTTATCAAGAGTTTCGCCTTGCTCTAGGCGCTCACGGAACTCAACTGTCTTCGCTTTTAGCTCTTCGTCAGAAAGTGCTTCGAACGTTGGTTCGTAGTTATTAATCTCTTTTACAATTTTTCTAAGGCGGCGCAGTGTTCGGTCGTTGCGACTGCCAATTACTTTTGTCAGTAGCTTAGTTATCATTTTTCGTGGATCTCTCTTTAATCAGACCGTTCCCGATCTACTCGTAATGCCTTCAGTCTCTGCCAGTTTGGAACTAAGAATACTGAGATAAATCATTTATCAAAGATATTGAGTTCAAACATCCATATTTCAAGGCTAAATTTTGAATCAATGTGGCTTAGTGTAAGGATTTTTCATCGATACAACCATAAATAGACGTATTTGTTTGAAGCACTCGTAAGTTTTTAGACAAACTGATGGCGGATTAGCCAGTATTACACAAGCCTCACGGCGTAAAGTCAGCATTTTCAAAACAATCCGCTTTTACTTGCTAAACCCAAATCGTCTGCTGAAGTTGAAGATAAAGGCCATAATGTAAACTATACCTAAGCAGAAAGCTGCTCTAGAATACCCATATCTCAACAAAATTAGATTTTACCTATGCGTGATCATCGCCCTACCTCAACAGACGACCTTATTGCTGAATCTCAGTTTAAGCAGATTCAAGAGCATGCAGGGGAAATCTTGCAGCTGAATCAGGCATTGCAGGAGATCTTGCCAAAAGGAACCGCCGATCATTGCCGTGTGGCGAACGTTCGCAGCGGTCATTTATTAATTGATGTATCGAGTGCTGCGATCAAAATGAAGATCGATTACGATCGCCTGATGATCCTCAATAAACTGAGAACCCAGGGCTACGCAAAATTAATGAGTGTGGAGGTAAGAATCAACCCTTCCCTTTACCGTAATCGGTTCGAACAAGAGAACAAACCAAAGCGTCCACCATTAACCGAATCCGCGGCAAACTCGCTGTTGATCATTGCTGATATGGCGCCACCGAAGATCCAAGAACGCTTGAAGCGCCTTGCCGATATGGCAGAGAAGAAAAGCGAAAAATAGCAACGAAACTTCAGATACTAAAAAGCCAGGCATTGCCTGGCTTTTTTAATTTGTTTGCGTTTGCGTATTTTACGCTAGAACCATATTTGGTTGTGCAAATGCAACTGGTGAACCTTCTTCTTCTTCGAATGTTGTCCATTCCCATGCTTCTTGATCAGCAAGAACAGCACGTAGAAGTTGGTTGTTTAGACCATGACCTGATTTGAACGCACGGAATTCACCGATAATTGCGTGACCACACATGTAAAGGTCACCAATCGCGTCCAATACTTTGTGAGTAACAAACTCGTTATCAAAGCGTAGGCCTTCTTCGTTAAGAATGCGGTAATCATCCAGTACGATTGCGTTATCAAAGCTACCACCAAGAACTAGGTTCTGAGATTGTAGATATTCGATATCACGCATGAAACCAAATGTACGTGCACGAGAAATCTCGCGAACGAAACCTTGAGATGAGAAATCAAACAGAAGACGTTGCTCGTCTGATTCGATCGCAGGGTGGTTAAATTCAATTTCGAAGTCCATACGGAAGCCGTTAAATGGAACAAACTCTGCCCACTTATCACCATCTTCAAAACGAACTGGTTTCTTAATACGGATAAAACGCTTAGGCGCATTTTGCGTTTCGATACCTGCTTGTTGTAGCAAGTATACGAATGGGCTAGCGCTACCATCCATGATTGGAATTTCAGGTGCGTCAACTTCAACAATAATGTTGTCGATGCCCATACCAGCAAGTGCCGCGTTCAAGTGTTCAACAGTCGAAATACGCACGCCTTCGTCGTTCACTAGTGCTGTACATAGCATAGTGTCACGAACAGATGCTGGATCAGCTGGAAAATCTACAGGTGGGTTTACATCTGTACGACGGTAAATGATACCTGTATTAGCAGCAGCTGGGCGCAGAGTAAGTGTGACTTTACGACCAGAGTGGAGACCCACACCAGTTGTTTTCACTATTTCTTTCAGAGTACGTTGTCTGATCATCTGCTTGCCTCTCTAAATATGCTACAAAACACGGCCGTCTGTAACGTCGACCGTGAATGCTACCATAATTTTGAGCTATGTCAAATTTACGGGTTAAAGATTAATCAGCCTGACGACGCAAAAATGCCGGAATATCTAAATAACCGCTTTCTTTCTCTTGCTTTGGTGCTGCTGAGCTTTGGCCCGCAGATGAAGCTGGAGAAGAAGAAACTGTGTTTGTCGGCTGAGGAGTTACCTGTGGCTTCTCTTGCACTGGAGTAGTTTGCAAAGTTTGTGCCGGTTTCTCTTCAGCTTGTGGCGCTGCAGCTTGCTGTTGTGGTTGAGCTTGCGGTGCAGCCGTCGGAGCTACTTTCGCTTTGCCACCAGCAACTAGCGTAATGTCTGGTTTTTCTCGTTGCCGATACCTGTCGCAACAACTGTTACGCGGATTTCGTCCGTCATATCTGGGTCTAGAGAAGTACCGATAACCACTGTCGCATTGTCCGAAGCAAATGCTTTCACTGTGTTACCTACTGTCTCAAACTCATCAAGACGCATGTCCAGACCAGCAGTGATGTTAACAAGAACACCACGAGCACCCGCTAGATCGATGTCTTCTAGAAGCGGGCTAGAGATAGCCATCTCTGCTGCTTCTTCTGCACGATCTTCGCCTTTCGCGATGCCGCTACCCATCATTGCGTGACCCATTTCAGACATCACAGTGCGTACGTCTGCAAAGTCGACGTTGATCATGCCAGGACGAGTGATTAGCTCTGCAATACCTTGAACTGCGTTCTTAAGAACGTCGTTCGCGCTTGCAAACGCTTCTAGCAGCGTTACACCACGGCCAAGTACTTTAAGTAGCTTTTCGTTTGGAATCGTGATCAAAGAGTCAACGTGCTTAGAAAGCTCATCGATACCTTGCTCTGCAAATGCCAAACGCTTTTTGCCTTCAAAGCTGAACGGTTTTGTTACTACCGCAACGGTAAGAATACCCAGCTCTTTTGCTACTTCAGCGATAACAGGTGCTGCACCAGTACCAGTACCACCGCCCATACCAGCTGCGATAAACACCATATCGGCACCAGTTAGGGAATCTTTAAGTCTATCTCTGTCTTCGAGAGCTGCCTCACGGCCAACCTGTGGATTCGCACCTGCACCCAGACCTTTAGTGATATCACCACCAATCTGAATGACATTGCCAACGCTTGTCTTACGAAGTGCTTGCGCATCAGTGTTGACGCTGATGAATTCCACACCTTCGATGGATTCACGCACCATGTGTTCAACGGCGTTACCACCGCCGCCACCAACTCCAACGACCTTGATTACTGCATCGTCAGACATTTCCATCATCGGTTCAAACATGTGTTGTCTCCGTTTATCCTGCAACTCAGGTTAAAACTCTTTTTGTATCCAATTACGCAATTTACCGAAAAAGCCAGTAACAGATGAGCGCTTAGGTTCATTATAATCGCTATCGTCGCTAGACTGCATGTCTCTTGCGTAATGAAGTAATCCAACTGCCGTAGAATGGTACGGCTCTTTTACATAGTCAGTTAATCCGCTGACTTCGAGCGGTTTGCCGACCCTTACTTGGTTGCGGAATACGCGTTCCGCACATTCTACCACTCCCTCGATTTGCGCTGCACCGCCGGTAAGAACTACACCCGCGGCGAGATGGTGCTTAATGCCCTCTTCGCGCAACTTCGCTTGTACAGAGTCGATAGTTTGGTTAACCAGTCCCATTAGCTCAGAGTAGCGTGGTTCAATCACTTCTGACAAAGTCTGACGCTGCAGACTACGTGAAGGTCGACCACCTACGCTTGGAACGTTAACCGTGTCATCCTTACTGACCAGTTCACTCAAGGCGCAACCATATTTGACCTTTATTTCTTCAGCATCGCTCACAGGCGTACCAAAAGCAAAAGCAATATCGCTAGTTACAGCATTTCCTGCGTAAGAAAACACCTCTGTGTGACGTAACGCACCACCAGTCCAGATAGAAACATCCATCGTGCCAGCGCCAATATCGACCACACAAACCCCAAGCTCTCTTTCATCCTCGGTAATTACCGCGTTACTCGCAGCAAGCCCAGAAAAAACAAGTTGCTCTACTTTAAGGCCGCAGCGTTCTACCGCCTTAATAATATTGCGTGCCATATCATTATGGCATGAGATCAAATGGACACTCACTTCCATTCTCACTCCAGATAAACCAAGCGGATTTTGATACCCTCTTGATAGTCGATGGTGAACTCTTGCGGAATCACGTGAAGGATTCGTTGTTCATCACCGATTTTAATCGATTTTGCGGTATGGATAGCGCGATCCATATCTTCTTGAGAAACTTCCTCGTCCGATATAGTGCCCATGCCTTTTTCAATTCGGCTTGCGATATGCTTACCAGACAACGAAATAAATACTCGGCTGATTTGGCATTCCGCCATTAACTCAGCTTGATCAATTGCGCGTTGTACTGATTTTACAACCGACTCCAAATCATTCACGCCGCCTTTATCCATGCCACGTGAAGGGCTACTACCCGAACCAATAATATTTATTTGGCCATCCGGTAGAATCTCACCCACTAGAGCTGATACGGTTGCAGTGCCTATATCAAGACCAACAATAATGTTGTCATCAGCGGCCTTAGTCATTCGTACTCTCTTGTTCTAACTCATGTTCAGGAAACCAACCAACCGCGGCTCCCGTATCGTACCTAAGATCGATATAACTGATTCTTTGTGTGTCACTGCCAAGCTTGTTGTAGAGCAAGAAGAAACGCTCTATTCGCTCATCCAGAGACTCTTTACCGAGCTCTAGTCGAATACCGTTATCAAGGATGATTTGCCAAGCTCGTCGCTCGTTTAATACAAGAGACGATATAGCAAGACCCAGTGTTTGGAACTTAGGTCGGAGTTCGCGATAGGTTTGCAAGACTTCCGGCCCGGTTTCATTGGGTCCATATAACTTAACTTTCTCTTCCTTTAGCAGGCCGACATCGCCTCCAAATACCAAGCCATTATTATCTAATAACTCGTTGCCATTCCAGATGGCGACTGGGCGATGTTCTGTCAAAAATACTTTTACTGTGTCAGGCCATTGTTTGCGGATCGCGGCATGCGCAACCCAAGGAATGGCTTCAACACTATGTTGTAACACATCAATGTCTTGTGACATGAAGGTACCAATATGATCAATCTGGCTAAACGCAGCTTGAACATCGTCTGCAGTGACATACTCCAGTTTTCCCTGAAGTACTATTTTGGAGAGAGGTAACCTTTGGTCATCCCACATCCAACTGATCGCTGAGTACAAAACAGAACTAATTAAGGTCACCACAACAACGAAAAATAGCGCACCTAAGATTTTATCTTGGCGACCACGGTTATTGTCCGTGTTAAGTCGCTCTTCATTAAGTGCAATATTCAACAACGTCTTCGTTTCCTGACTTTTGTCCTGTACTTTTCACCGTGTTAGCACACATTGGCAAAAGCATTGACTTTAACCTTGGGATTATACTGAGCTCTTGTAAACTATCAAACACTGATAGCGATAAATCACAACGTTCTTGACGCAAAATCGAGATCTAGGTCTTTCTCTGTACCTTGCGTCAACCTTGGTCGCTAACCGAGCATCTTGCTAATGTTCAATTCAAGTGCTGCTAATTGCTTCGCCACTTTACCAACATCACCCGCACCTTGAGTCAAAATCAGGTCGCCGTCTTGTATAACGTTAGCCAAAACTGAAGGTAATTGCTCGATTTCTGGGACAAAAATTGGATCTACCTTCCCACGACTGCGGATAGTTCGACATAAAGCACGACCATCTGCACCTGCTATTGGCTTTTCGCCTGCGGCGTATACATCCAACATGATTAGCACATCAACTTGTTCAAGTACGTTTGCAAAATCATCGTATAAATCACGAGTTCGACTGTAACGGTGCGGTTGGAAAATCATCACTAAGCGCTTATCTTGCCAACCACTTCGCGCGGCATGGATCGTTACGTCCACTTCTGTTGGGTGGTGACCGTAATCATCGACAAGCATGGCATGGCCGTTGCCCGTATCAAACTCACCCAAATGGTCAAAACGACGACCTGTACCTTGAGTACCTGCCATTGCCTTTAAAATCGCTTCATCGCTAATGTCATCTTCTGTGGCAACCGCAATTGCTGCTGATGCGTTCAAGCATTATGGCGGCCAGGAATATTTAGTGTGATATCAAGATTCGCACGACCTTCGCGTACTACAGTGAATTTGCCTTGCTGACCTTCTTGGTGATAATCCTCGATACGAACATCCGCATCTTCAGAGAAACCATAAGTGATCACTTGACGGCTAATTCGAGGAATCAATTCACGAATCACAGGATCGTCGATACATACAATTGCTTGGCCGTAAAACGGTAGGTTGTGAAGGAAGTCAATGAAGGTTTGCTTCAAGGTTTCGAAGTCACCACCGTATGTATCCATATGGTCAGCTTCGATGTTCGTTACGATGCTCACCATAGGTTGCAAATGCAAGAATGAAGCGTCACTTTCGTCTGCTTCAGCAATCAAGATTCGGCTAGAGCCTAAGCGTGCGTTCGTACCTGCGCTCTTAACCAAACCACCGTTAACAAAAGTTGGATCCAAGCCCGCTTCAGAATAGATTTGCGTCACAAGTGCCGTGGTCGTTGTTTTGCCGTGCGTACCCGCAACAGCAATACCGTGACGGAATCGCATCAATTCAGCCAACATCTCTGCGCGACGTACAATAGGAATACGCAACTCACGCGCTGCCATCACTTCTGGGTTTTCTTCGTTAATCGCCGTTGAAACCACAACAACACTGGCTTTTTCTACATTGCTCGCTTGGTGGCCGATAAATACGGTCGCACCCTTTGATACTAAACGCTCTGTCACTGGGTTCTCTGATAGATCAGAACCTGTGATTTGGTAGCCTTCGTTCAACAGCACTTCTGCAATGCCGCTCATGCCCGCACCACCAATACCGATGAAGTGGATGGATTTCACGCGGCGCATTTCTGGCACCATTGCGCGAATCTGAGCTAAGTCTTGTGTATGTTGGATTGTCATCAATTCTATTCTCAATAATTCGGTTAACGCTTTTCGGTCAAAGCGACAATGGCTTGTGCGACAACTCGGTCAGCATTCAATTTTGCAGCGCCACGCGCTTGCTCAGCCATTGTAAGTAAAGCTTGTCGATCCAATTGTTGGATCTGCTGAGTCAATGACTCAACGGTTAAATCTGGTTGTTCAATCATTTTCGCCGCACCGCAATCCACTAAGTGGTCTGCATTCAGTGCTTGCTGACGGTCTTTGTGCATAAACGGAACAAAAATAGCCCCCACACCTGCCGCCGAGACTTCCGAAACGGTTAACGCTCCTGAACGACAAACTAAAAGGTCAGCCCATGCATACGCTTCTGCAACGTCGTCAATGAACTCTGTAACGTCTGCATTCGCAACACCATTCGCTTGGTATGCTGCGTTCACCTCTTCAGCGGAGCCTTTGCCCGCTTGATGACGAATACAGTAATCATCGCCCAATTTTGCCATCACTTCTGGCAGAGTTTGGTTAAGAATGCGTGCGCCTTGGCTGCCGCCCATCACCAAAATACGAATTGGACCTTGACGTTCTTGCATGCGCTCAGTTGGCGCTGCTAATTGAGTCACATCTTCACGAACTGGGTTGCCAACCACTTCGGCATTTGGAAACGCGCCAGGGAAAGCTTGAAATACCTTCTTCGCGATTTTCGATAACCATTGGTTCGTCAGGCCTGCGACTGCATTCTGCTCGTGCAGCACTACAGGAATACCACTCATCCAAGCGGCAATACCACCAGGACCGCTAACATAGCCGCCCATGCCAAGCACTGCGTCTGGCTGCCAGCGTTTCATGTGAGTTCGAGCTTGCATGATGGCATTGATAATTT
>LZQR01000077.1_pt1 | contig 25618 bp, 30 predicted proteins | sample 768601 | NCBI WGS metagenome assembly LZQR01 (sample SAMN05207299, study PRJNA324521) | oil field metagenome | isolation source: sample BH-FW-24 from oil reservoir | place: India: Bombay High | collected 2015-12-04
GCTTCAACGGTCATTTTAAGCAGACTGGCTGAGAGGTCAGACAAGTCGCTCTGAGTTTTGATATCCTTGGCCAGCTCAGCGGCCATGGCTTTGAGTTTTTCTTGGTCGATGTTGCTCATAGTGATTTTCCTTTTCGGGGAATTTTAAACTATGACGTTTACACAATTTGGTTTACAGGCCCTTCCTGGCCGAGAATTCGTTACCTGAACATCTTGAACAGTATTTACCAAAAAAATTCAGGGCTTACTGTTTAGCTCTTAATGCTCTTAAGCAATGGCTTTCGGCCGAACAGGCAGCAACAGATAGATACATTTTTGGTGGCACAGTTCGTTCTCAATGCAAAAGCTTAGGTAACAGTTGTTTAGTGTCTGGTACACCGGGCACCGATTGTACTATTGAATTACATCATCCAGTTAGAGATGGGCGTCCGCCGATTCCTCTGGCAAAAGAGGTACATACTAAAATTGAAGGTCAAGTTTTAACAAAGAGGGGGATGATAAATGCATGGAAGTAATATATCCAATTAAGAGAGACGGTAATCGTTCTTGGGTAATGCTTAAGTTGGGTTGTGAGCTATTAATGGGGGCGCCAAATACTTCAAAAGCAGAAATTTCCAATCCTTATCGAAAACATTCGCGCGCAAAGCAAGGGAAGCATCAGGTCTCTCATATCAAGAGCTTTTGGAGTGGATTGAGGTAAATAACCTTGCCTAAACACGTAAAGCTGCGTTAACAAGGGCATTAACTTATTCGCTACGCTCAATGGGACGTGCAGAAGTTATGAGTAAAATAAAAATGGCAGAACAATCTGATTTAAAAACAGAAACACTTGCAAAGTCAGTAGAAAAAATATCTGACAGTAAAGGTTTAGTAGCTATTGGTAATGGAATAGGTCAAGGTCTTGTTGCACTTGCACTTGCTTTTGCTCTAGCAATGGCTGCTTTATTTTTCGGAGTTATGTGGGGTAGTAAATGGAATGGTAACTTTTATCCACAAACTAAATGCTTTGAACTTCAAAAAATAGGAGAAAAAGTATACAAAGTGAATACCTGCACAGGTGAAACATCCGAATTTAAGTCTGAAAACTCTTCGGCAAAATAAGCCAATCCAACTCATAAAAGTTCATTCAACCCGACTGGACTAAATCGCGGCCGCTTAGTTTAAACGTTATGATAGACTTAAGAGACTGCTCATAAACGCCAGGCCTGGGCGTTTTTTTTTTTTTTTATGTCCAAAAATCAATCAACTTCTCTTAGTTTTCGTTACAACTTAATGGCCGAAATGGTGTGTTGCAGTTCATTGGCGCGTTGTGACATGGCTTGGCTTAACTGCGCGGACTGGTCGGAGAGCGCGGCGTTTTCCTGGGTGAATTGGTCCAGTTGCGACACCGCCTGATTGACTTGTTCGACACTGCTCATTTCCTGAGAAGCGGCCAGGCTGATTTGCGCGACAATGGTCACCAATTCCATAATGGTTTCGTTGATTTCCTGAAAGGAACCGGAGGATTCGTCGGTGAGGTCTTGGCCTTGTTTGACCATTGATAAATTCTGCTCCACCAGTTCCTTGATTTCGCTGGAGGCGTCGGCGGCTCTTTGTGCCAGCGCACGCACTTCTCCTGCCACGACGGCAAAGCCGCGACCGTGTTCACCGGCGCGGGCCGATTCCACCGAGGCGTTCAACGCCAAGAGATTGGTTTGAAATGAAATGCTTTCGATTAATTGCACAATGTCGGCGATTTTCTGACTGGCACCGCTGACTCCAATGTTTGTTGCACGATTTGCGAACCGTGAGTGACGTGCGTTTTGGCTTTTCGCCCAGATCGGTGGCGGTTTTGGCTTCGTCGGCGGTGTTGCGGATGGTGTGCATCAATTGTTCCATGCTGGCGGCGGTTTCTTCAATGGAGGCCGCTTGCTGCTGGGTGCGGGCGTTTAAGGTTTGGTTGTCCTGCTCCATGGTTTGGATGCTGTCCACCACGGCGTGACTGGTGCCGGCGGTCTGGGTCACAATGTGATGCAGATTGGTCATGGCTTGGTTGATGTCTTGTTTCAGTGTTTCCAGGTCGCCTTGGTAATCGCCGCTGATTTGTTTGGTTAAGTCCCCGTTTGAAAAGGCATTCATGGTGCGATTGATTTCCGATAAGGCCACATGCAAGGCCGAGACGGACTGATTCACCACGTCTTTCAAATCGTTTAAATCGCCGGGTAGGTCGCGCTCAATGCGGTGCGAAAATTGGCCGTTGGCCATGTAGAACATTACTCGGGTGACTTCGGCCAGCGCGCCTTTTAACGTCAGCATGGCGTGCACGCTTTTTTGGACGGTTCGCGTGCCTTGGGGCGTCAAGCCGTCGGAGAGTTCGTCGAGGTGATCCAACAGGGAAATGTCCACGCCGACCACACCGATGAATTGGTTGTTGTCGATAATGGGCACCGCGAAAGTGGTGAGCAACAGTTCTTTGCCATCGATTTCGTAGACATAAGGTGCGATGGTCTGGTCGGTGCGATGTTGTTTCGGTAAAAGATAAAAATCGCCCAGGCCTGGGACGTCGTAGTCCATCAGCGCTTCGACAATCACGTCGTTATTGTCGGAAAACGCACACACCGGCATGAATCGTCCGGCGGCATCGTGCCAGTCGCGGTTACGGTGATTGGCGTCTTGCCCGTCAAAGGCATTCGGCTCCCAGGCGCACCAGACGGTGACGTAATTGGGATGGTTTTTAGGTGGTTTTTCAATAGGTTGATGGCGGTGTCGCGGGAAGCGGATTGCCGTTTCAAGGCCAGCAATTCCTGGGCGATTTGGTGCACGAGGCCTTTGGCGTCATCCAAATCCTGACGGGCGCGTTTGAGGGTTAATTGTCCACCGAAGTCGGCGGTTTGAATGGATTCAATGACGTCGGACATTACGTCGGTGGCGCGCGTGTTCTGTTCCAGGTAGTGTTGTACTTTTTGTTTGACGTCTTCCGGAAGGCGGGTCCACTTGCCGTCATCGAGATTGGACGAGCCGGAGGCGAGTTTTCTATGAAGTCGTCAAACGCGGCAACGGGGCTGTGTTGTTGCCGAAAAGTTTCCAAGTGGCTGTGCCATTCCGGATGGTGTTTGGCCAGGTTGTCATTGTCATCGCTCCATTGTTGGAACACCTGTTTTTGTTGCGCTTTTATTCGGCCTTGGAAATACAGTAAAGACAGTCCCGAGGCGAGCAGCATGATGGGAATGATGCTCCAAGTCAATGGCATGTCCGGCTGAGTATGGAACAGCGCGGTCAGGCCCACTCCGAACAGCAGGTTAATCATCAGGGCGGCGATGAGGAAAGATGACATGATTTTTCCTTTTAATATAAAAATATTCTTTAAAGGAAAAAGCAAGAAGTGTTCTTAATGCCGAAAAAGACTTAAAAATAAGGATGATAGCAATAATAACACTATGATTTATATTGAAATATTGGGTTTGTTTTCGCCCGTAAACAGCGCATTTGCACCAAAATAACCGTTTTTATTGATGACTGGAAACCTGGAAACGCCCAGGCCTGGGTGTTTTGGTTGTTTGCGCTTACAGCCACTTGCGGCGTTTGAAAAGCCAGAATTGTACCGCGACCACTAGGATCAGCGCAGCGGTGAACACGATAAACGCATAGGGGCTTTCGCTGCCGGGAATGCCGTTGAGGTTGACGCCGAGCAAACCGGTGAAAAAGCCTAACGGTAGAAAATGGCGGCGATAATCGACAGCACGTACATACGTTCGTTTAATTGTTCGGAAATGCGGCTGAGCACTTCTTCATGCGCAACGGCCGTGCGTTCGCGGACGGCATCGATGTCTTCAATATGTCGAATCAGACGGTCGTTCACTTCGCGCAGTTGCATGCGGTGATCCGGCGTCAACCAACTGACTTTTTCCACCAGTAGGCGGTTCATGGCTTCTCGCTTCGGGGCGAGATAGCGTTTGATGGCGATGGTTTGGCGTCGCAAAGCGGCCAGTTCGGATTTCAGCGTCGGGTTTTCGGACGTGAGTGTTTGGGTTTCCAGTTCGGCAATCTGGTCTTCAAAATCGTCAACGGTGTCGCTCATCATCAGAATGAGTTGGTCTGTCAGGCTGATGAGCAAATCGGCGCTATCGTGCGGGCCTTTGCCTTTTTCCAGACGGGTGGCGAGAGTGTTGACCGAGACCAGGTTGCGTTTGAGGGTGGTGATGACCCGGTTGTCGTCCGCCCAGATACGAATGGAAACCATGTCTTCCGGGTCGGCGCCCGGGTTCTTGTTGACGCCTCGCAAAGCCATTAACAGGCCGTCGCCGACACCGACGGTGCGCGGGCGGCTTTCTTCACTCAGGAGCGCGTCGGTAATCAAGTGGTCTAACTGGCTGTGATGGCGCAACCAATCCCGGGTGAGGGGGGCGGAATAGTCCATGTGCAACCATAAACAGCCATCCGACGGTTGCCAGTTTTGCGCCTCCGACCAGGTTAAGCGGCGGCCGCCACCGTGGCCGTCCAGTAAAAAGGCATGTAAAAAGCCGGCATCTTGAGGTGAATCGGACATAAGCGGGTTCCTTGCGTCATGAGCGTGGTTTAAAGCACTGTCGTAATGGATGCATGAGAAGCATTGTTTTAGATAGATTGTACGAAATTGCGCAGGAAAGGCCAGGAAAATACGAGAAGGGAATACGGCGCTTGAAACGCCGTATTCAGTGCGAAGGATGTGGGATTATCGGTTGTTTCCGCCGCCCATGCCTCCGCCCATTCCGCCACCTTGGCGCATGCCGTTACCGGGACCCATGCCACCACCCATACCTTGCGGTAGCCCATGCCAGCACCACCGGCCGGCGGGGAGTCTGGCAAGGTAACGCCTTGTTCTTTGGCGCGTTCCTGCATTCGGGCGTGGTTTTCAGCACGGATTTGGTTACGTTCTTCTTCCGTTTTGGCATTACGCATTTTTTCACGGTGTTCCGCTCTTTCCTGCGGCGTCATGAGTTGACTGCCGTACATTTGTTGTGGGCCGTCTTGTGCGGCGACGGAAATGGCTGGCAAACCGGATAAGGCCAAAACGCTGGCCAGTGTGGATGCGATAAGTAACTGTTTCATGTGATTGACTCCTTACTGAATAATGAAATGATCTGTATTTCAGCAGAAGGTGTCGTACCTAAGGGGGAGAATCAGTTCAGCAAGATCTGCATAAAATACTTATGAATCATAAAACGTTTTGAAATTTCGGGTCAATCGAAATGCAAGGCGATGGCTAAAAATTACGATGTGTCGCATTTTTACCACGGTGGGTTTCTTTTTTGAACAGGATGAGATTGTGGGTTCAGCGGTCTGAGTCTGGGAAATGAGGCCCCCAGGTGGTTTCAATCAAGTGTCGGATAACGGCGGCATCGTTTGGAAAAAGTTCGGGTTGTTCGCAACTGTCGGTGCATTTGCGTAATGAGAGCATGGCGTAGCCGTGCACTTGCGACCAGGTGGCGGCAATCAACCATTCGGCTTGGGTTTCGTCGGGCATCAGCTCCCGGCAGGTCGATGCCAGCGATTCAAAGGTCGCGTTGCCGAGTTCGGTCAATTCGTCAAAGGTTTCGGAATGCCAGTCGAAACGACTGAACATGATGTGAAAGTGTTCCGGGTGGTTTAACGCAAAATGGATATAGCTTCACCGATACGAAACAGACGTTCTTTGGCGGTTGGCGCCTTGATGTCGGAAAAAGCCTGGTGCATTTTTTTGAAGCCTTCCTCTGCCAATTGGGCCAGAAGGGCTTCTTTATTGGTGAAGTGTCGATATACGGCGGCCGGTGTGACGTCCACAGCCTTGGCAAGGCCGCGAATGGTCAATGGCTTTTCCTGCTTGATGAAATGGAGTCCCGCGTTTAACAGGCTTGTTTGAGGTTGCCATGATGGTAATGCGCCACGGGAGTTCCTTTGAGCGATGTTGAGAAAATAAAAGTTAACAGTGTTTACATTTTAATCGACATGATTATAATGTCAATTGTTAACGGTGTTTACATTGGGCCGAATTATGTCTCAGCCAGTTTTGGAGTAATGGATGTCAAAGAAAATTCTCATGCTTTACGGTCACCCGAAAGAAGACAGCTTATGCTGTGCGCTGGCCGAAGCCTATGCAGACGAAGCGGAAATGCACGGGCATGAAGTCAACTGGCTGAATCTGTTTGAGTTGGATTTCGATAGCACCCCTAATGGCCTTGAAAATCCGGAAGACCTCGAACCCGATATTCGTCAAGCCCAGGCCTTATTACAAGACAGCGATCATCTGGTGTTGGTGTACCCGATCTGGTGGGGCGGCATGCCGGCCAGAGTGAAGGGGTTCTTGGATCGGGCCTTCGCCAGCGGTGTGGCGTTTCGTTATACCGAAAAAGGGCGCTTGGTGCCGTTATTGAAGGGCAAGACGGCGGATATTCTCAATACGTGCGATACGCCGAAAATCGCTCAGTGGTATTTTTGGCTGGAGACCGCTTACAGATGAAATGGGCCGTGATGGGGTTTGCGGGGTCAAAGTGCGCCATCACCACCGTTTTGGCGCGGTGATTGGCAGTGATGTGGCGCAACGCTCACGCTGGATTAAACAGGCCGGGCAACTGGCAAAATCCTTATAGACTGGTCAATCGTTTTGCAGGCGCTTGCCGTTCGGATTCGGGCGCATGGTCAGCAGGTTTTCCACCGCGTGTTGGTCGTATCCTTGCCGTAAAGCGTACTGCGCCAGTTGATTGGCACGCTGCTGCAAATCGACGGGGTCGACGCCGTTTTCAATCGCTTCTTCCAAGCACCCGGACAGCATTTCCAACGTATCGACTTCTTCTTCGTCTTCTCGTAAACCCGTGTCGTTCAAACGGATTAGGTTGAGGTCGAAGCATTCCAGAAGCTGGCGGGCTTTTAGGGTTTGTTTGATGTCAATGACGTCGTGATCGCTAGGAGAATTTATCGGTTTCATCTGGTGCCTCCGCTGGTTTCGAACCGGTCACGGTTTCATATTAGCGGTTTTGGCAGAGTGGTAAATGCAATCGTCTCTTGAAAAGGCGTGTGAATGGCCTTATCTTACCTCCCAAAGAGAATGAAACGGGAGAGTGGAACGGATTCCACAGGGTAAGCATCTGAGTGAATGTTATGGCGCGTTTTTGAAATGGTTGGTGTTGATAATGGTGGTGGCCGGAGTGGTGGCTATCACTTGGTCATTACGTGAGGAATTCCGTGAAACGGACGCCCCCGCCATGACTGACTTGCCAATCCGGTCGAATCGCCGGACGTGGATTCCGGGAACGAATCGGTTGCGCCGGTGAAAGTGCCGCCCACCATTGATGAAGCGCCGTCGCAAGAGGAACTGGAGGCGCCCTTGAACTTAAGGTTGCCGGAAAAAGACACTTTGCCATCGCATGATGGGCCGCAAATGAAAGCCGCCGACATTCCGTTGGATGGGCCCGAAAAAGCACCGTCCATCAACGATTTATTGCCGGATAAGCCCATCGAAAAACGGGTGTTCAATTACAGCTATGAAGGGTCGGATAAAGACGATGAAGACAAATACAATGTCAAATTGGGCGTTCAGGATGAGGATGTGAAGGTCAATGTCGGTGTTGGGGTGCAAACCGGTGAAAAACGCACGGATTTGAATTCCATTGATATTGAAATGAAACTGCCGGAATCATCCAAATAAACCAGGCCTGGCTGTTTTGGGTATGGCCGTTTTTGTGTGGAACCCAATCTGAAGAAACTCTCTGACGAAACTCTGAATCCGGTTCGCGTCGGTTTCTTTTTGCCTTGCGCTATGCTAGGGTGCTCATCTGTACTTCTGAAAATATACGACTAAGGACACACTATGCGATTGACTCTCTCCCTTTCCAGATTTGTTTCGGTCATGGCCCTGGCGGCTTCCATCTCGCTTGGCGGCCAGGTTATGGCTCAGCCGCCGATGCCGCATAGTGGTGGCGGAGGCATGCCGCAACTGACTGAAGAGCAAAAGCAGTTGATGATGGAGGTTCAGCAAACCCAGCAGGCGTTGCAGAAAACCCAAGAACAGTTGCGCGCGATTCAAGACAAGGTTTATCAGTCAAATCCGGATTTGGTCAAACAAAAGGACGCCTTGCAACAAGCCATTTCGAAAAAATGTCTTCCGGTGGTTATGACGCCGATAAAGAGTTGGATGCGTTGAAAGCGATGGTGGAGAAATACAACACCGGACAGGAAAAGCCGACGCAAGCCGAAATTCAAGACTTCCAAAAACGTCAACAAGCCTTCCAAATGCGTCAGCAACAAGCCTTTCAAGACCCGGATATCCGTGCTAAGGCAGAAGCCTTGCAACAGAACCTGAAAGCCAAAATCCAAGCGTCCGGTCCGGAGGGTAAAGCGCTGATTGCAGATTTGGAAAAACAAGTCCAAAAACTGGAGACATTACGCGCAAAAGCGGCGACCATGATGAAAAGATAACTTTCTTCGTATTCCAGCGTAATGTTTTAGCAATCCTTTCTGAATTTCCGTTAAACTAACGCATAATTATGCGTGTTACCGGCATGTATCAGACACTCAAATAACCATAAAGACCGAGAGTGGCATGCCGATACAACCCTTTGACGTTCAAACGGAAATTCTCTATGTCTAAAAAACATTGTTTCTGGCGATTTGTTGCATCTCTTCAAGTTTTCTTTCGACGGCCCAAGCGGCCGATACCAATGCCAAACCAAAACGCCCTTTGCCCAGTGTGGTGGTGCAAACGGTCGATACCAAAAATGTTTCCCCTGAAATCAAACAGTCCGGTCGAGTCGAAGCGATTCAAACCGTGGACTTGCGTGCCCGTGTGGAAGGCTTCCTCTTAAAGCGTAACTTCGTGGAAGGCACGATGGTCAAGGAAGGGGACGTGCTGTTCAACATCGAGAAAGACACTTATCAAATCGCCTTGAAAGAACGTGAAGCCGATCTGATGAGCGCCAAAGCGACCTTGAAGAACAACGCGGCCGACTTGGAACGTAAAAGGGACATGCTGAAAAGGACTTGATTTCCCAGTCGGACGTGGATGCGGCCGAAGCGGCACGTGATACCGCCAAAGCACAGGTGAAATTGTCGCAAGCGGCGTTGGAACAAGCCAAATTGAATTTGAGTTACACCGATGTGGTCAGCCCGATTGACGGCGTGATCGGCATTGCCAACTACACCAAAGGCAACCTGGTCAAGACCACCAGTGATCCGCTGGCGACCATCACCAGTGTCGACCCGATTTACGTGTCGGTGGAAATCGGCGAAAAGAAACTGCTCGAAACCCGCAATCTGCAAATGCAAAATGGTGACGAAAACCTCAAGGCGGTGCCGACCCTGGTGTTGTCGGATGGAACGACATACAACCATAAAGGCGAGTTTACCTATATGGGGCCGGAGGTGGATATGACCTCCAATACGGTTAAGGTGCGCGCCACTTTCCCGAACCCGGAACATACCTTACGCCCGGGACAATACGTGACCGTATCCATTGGTTTGAATAAGCAAAACATTCTGCCGGTGGTGCCGCAGGAGTCGGTTCAGAAAGACAAAAAAGGCTATTTTGTTTTGGTGGTGGATGCCGATAGTAAGATTGAAGAACGGCGCGTTGACGTCGGGCGTCAAATCGACGGCGATTGGGCCATCAAATCCGGTTTGAAAAAGGCGAGCAGGTTGTGGTACAAGGTCTGCAAAAGGTCCGCCCGGATATGAAAGTGAATGTTGTTGAGGCGAAGGGAGCAACGAAATAAATGTTTTCAGCTTTCTTTATCGATCGTCCTAAGTTCGCGCTCGTCATTTCCATTGTCATTACCTTAGTCGGTTTCATCACCATGAAACTGATGCCGGTGGCCGAGTTTCCTGATATTACGCCGCCGGTGGTCAGCGTCACCACCACCTACCCGGGGGCCAGTGCCGAGGTGGTGGAAGAATCCGTCGCCATTCCGATTGAAACCCAGGTCAACGGTGTGGAAAACATGCTTTACATGTCTTCCAACAGCAGTAACAGTGGTTATTATTCTCTGAATGTTTCCTTCGATGTCGGTACCGATCCGGACATTGCCGCCGTAAACGTCCAGAACCGGGTCGCTTTGGCCCAGCCGCAATTACCGGCTGACGTGACGCGTCAGGGTGTTTCGGTGAAAAAGCAATCCAGCAGTATGTTGATGATTATCAACCTGTCCACCAAGGAAGGGGACAAAGACGGCATCTGGTTGAGTAACTATTCATCCATCAACATGGAAGATTCGTTGGCACGTTTGCCGGGGGTGGGGAATGTGGCCCAGTTCATTACCCTGGATTACGGGATGCGGATTTGGTTGGACTCGTTGAAAATGCAAGCCTTGGGCATCACGCCGCAAGACATTTCCAATGCCATCGAATCGCAGAATATTCAGGCGTCGGTCGGGCAGATTGGTGCAGCGCCATATGGCGAAGAAAAGCCGGCATTCCAATATACGTTGCAAGCAAGGGTCGTTTGGCGGAAGTATCCGAATTTGAAAACATCATCGTTCGTGCCAACGACAACGGTTCCGTGGTGTATATGAAAGACGTCGCACGCGTGGAACTGGGGACTCAGGAATACGACGGTTCGACCTATCTGAACAATAAACCGACTGCTTCCATTGCGATTTACCAGTTGCCGGGCGCCAACTCCATGGCGGTGGCCGATGAGGTCTATAAAGAGTTGGAAGTCTTGTCTAAGCGCTTCCCTGAAGGGCTTATGTATGAAGTGCTTTACGACACGACGGCGTCGGTCAGGGCATCCGTCGAAGAAGTCGTCAAGACACTCTTTATCACCTTTACGCTGGTGGTCATCATCACCTTCCTGTTCCTAGGCGATTGGCGCGCGACCCTGATTCCATCGATTGCGGTGCCGGTGTCCTTGATCGGGGTCATGGCGTTGCTTTATGTGTTCGGCTTCTCCATCAATATGATTACCTTGTTTGCGTTGATTCTCGCCATCGGGGTGGTGGTGGATGACGGCATCATCGTGGTCGAAAACGTCAAGCGGATTCTGGCGGAAGGCGAAACCGATGTCCGTCGCGCCACCCGTGAAGCCATGCGTCAGGTGACCGGGCCGGTGGTGGCGACAACCTTGGTGTTGTTGTCGGTCTTCTTGCCGGTATCCTTTATGCCGGGGATCACTGGGGAGTTCTATCGACAGTTTGCATTGACGATTGCGATGGCCGTGGTGATTTCCTCGATTAACGCCTTGACCTTATCGCCGGCTCTGTGTCGTTTGTTGCTGCGTCCCGAAGATGCGGAACCGAAAGGGTTCCTGGGCTTGTTTGCCAAAGGCGTGGATAAGGCGCGTGACGGTTATGTGGCCGTGGCGAAACGCATGATTTCCCGTTATAAAATGAGCATGCTGGCGTTTTTGCTGTTTGTGTTCGGGGCCGGTTATATGTTCCAAAACGTGCCGTCCGGTTTCTTGCCGACCGAAGACCGTGGAGCCTTGATGGCGAATATCCAGTTGCCGGACGGTGCGTCCTTGCAGCGGACCACTGACTTTACCCGTAAGGTGTCCGACAGCTTGGGGCAAATCAAAGGGGTGCGGGACGTCATTGTCATCAACGGTTACAGTATCATGTCCGGATCGGCGTCCAATGCGGCCTTTGTGGTTTTGTCGCTGGAAGATTGGAGCAAGCGCGCGGACAATCCGGCCAAGAAAATTTTGCGTGAAGCCAATATTCGCCTGAGCACCTTCCCGGAAGCCGATTCCTTCGCCTTCTCGCCGCCCGCTATCAGTGGTCTTGGGGTGGCGGATGGTCTGCAAGGGCAAATTCTGGATTTGGCCAGCGGGCCTTCCAGTGAGTTGGCTTCCGTGACCCGTGGCTTGATGTTCAAGGCCAATCAAGTTGGCGGTATCCAGCAAGCGTTTTCGACCTTTTCCGCGGATGTGCCGCAGTATTATCTTGATATCGACCGTGAAAAAGCGCGGGTGCTCGGGGTGGAAATTTCCGATATTTTCAATACCTTGCAATCGAATCTGGGTTCCTTGTACATCAATGATTTCAACCTTTATGGCAAAACCTATCGCGTCATTATCCAGTCCGAAGCGGATGAGCGGATGGCGATGTCCGATTTGGATTTGATTAAAGTGCGCAACAAAAACGGCAATATGGTGCCGTTGAGTTCCGTGGTCGAATCCAAACCAATCATGGGGCCTTTGTCGATTCCTCGCTACAACATGTATCGTACGGCGTCCTTCTCCGCGCAAACCGGGGCGGATTTCAGCTCCGGTCAAGCGATTGACGCCTTCGAGAAGTTGGCCAAGGAAGAAATGCCGAAGACCTATGAAATCGCCTGGACGGGGATGACGTTACAGGAGTTGGAAGCCGGCGACTTGGTGGTGTTCATCTTTGCGTTGGCGATTCTGTTTGCCTATCTGTTCCTGGTGGCTCAATATGAAAGTTGGTCGGTGCCGATGTCGGTCATCACTTCGGTGGCGATTGCGGTCTTCGGTTCCTTGTTGCCGTTGTATTTGCTGCCGGGCATGGACAATAACCTCTATACCCAAATCAGTATCGTTCTGATGATCGGTTTGGCGAGTAAGAACGCCATCTTGATGGTGGAATTTGCCAAGATGCGGCGTGAGGAAGGCGAGTCTGCCGTGCAGGCCGCGGTTGATGCGGCTCATCTGCGTTTCCGTCCGTTGATGATGACCGCTTTGGCTTTCTTGTTAGGGGTTCTGCCGTTGCTGTTCGCCACCGGTGCCGGTGCGGTGAGCCGCTACTTCGTTGGGGTCACGGTCATCGGCGGCATGTTGTTTGCCGCGGCCATTGCCGTCTTCTTCATTCCGGTGTTGTATGTGTTCTTCCAAAGCCTGCGTGAAGGGGTTAAAACCAAGCTGTTCGGAATGGATCCGGACCGTGCCGCGGGTATTCCGGAAGTGCATGACGACGACCTGAAAAGGCCTGACGGTTTGGTTAAAGAGGCATGAACTGAGTGCTTCGAACTTGAATTGAAAAAAACGCCCAGGCCTGGGCGTTTTTGCTATTTGGGGAAACCGTTCTAGCGGGGAAGGCGCCGTTGTTGATGTCGATGCAGACGCCGTTGATGTACTCCGGCGAGTCGGTGCCGAGCCAGCCAATGGTGTCGGCGACTTCTTTGGCGGTGGCGAAACGTCCGGAAATGGTGTTTTGTTTGAGGCCGCCCGGCGTGCTTCGGGAATGACATCCAGCATATCGGTTTCCGCCGGGCTGGGCGCGACGGCATTAATCAGCACGCCTTGCGACCCGAAAATTTTCGAGAAGCTTTTGGTGGCGTTGATCAGGCCGGCTTTACTGATGCCGTACCAGACGTCCGGATGGCCGATTTGCCCGGCAATGGAAGCGTTATTGACAATGCGCCCGTGGCCACGTTCGGCCATGTGCGCGCCAATGATTTCCATCAGGCGAACCGGCGCTTCCAGGTTCAAACGCATCAATTGATCGATTTTCGCTTGCGGGTAATCGTGATAAGGCAGGGAGTGCATGATCCCGGCATTGTTGACCAGTACATCAATCTGACCTAGATGGTCAATCAATTCCGGCAAACTGTTCAGGTTCTGCAAGTCGTAAGCCAGCGTGGTGACGTGGTCCGAACCGGAAAGTGGAAAGTCGTCGAAATCGCGCGCCAGCACAATCACGCGATGTTGTTTGCCCAAAAAATAACGACTGGTTTCCAGCCCGATGCCTTTATTGCCTCCGGTAATCAAAACGGAAGGGCGTTTCATATCAGCCTTCACGGTTTGACAATCGACAGGTGGTCGACATCGATTTCCGGGGTTTGCAGAAAGTCTTTTTCGACTTCACCGCGGATTTCCACCAGCGTGTCGGCTTTAATCGGGTCGGAGGTGAACAGGTCGTGATCGATTTCGACACGAATCTCGCCGGTGTCGTCTTTGAAAATATATTTGTCGCTGGAAACCTGCCGTGTCAGATAGCCTTTCAGAACGACGAATTGGTCATCCTGAGGGTTTGCAAGAATCTGTTTGACGCTTCGAGGTTGGTCTTCACTGGAAGGGCCGACATAAGCGGCATTGACCGAAAAGCTCAAAAGCAAAGCGCCGACAAAACCGGCAGTGCGTGTCATGGAACGAAATTGCATGGCGTTTCTCCAAGTGTGTGAAAGTGAATCATGGCCGTTTATGGAACCAACAGCATACCCGAAACCGGACAGCCTGCAAAGCGTCTGGGCCAGGGAATTGAGTTCAAAGCCATTATCGTTGCGTAGAGTTCGGTTATTGTGCAAACTTAATGAAACCCCAAAAATGCCAACTCCGTTTAATTCTGTAAGAGGCCGAATATGCCGCTGATTCAAATCACTTTTCCCGAAGAGACATTCCATGCCGAGCAGGAAGCGCAGTTGGCCGAAGAGGCGACCGAGGCTTTGCTCAAGCTGGAAGGCATGGCACAAAATTCCAAAGCACGGATGCTGACCTGGACCTATCTCAATAAACATCCGAAAACGACCGGGTTTGTCGGCGGCAAACCGATGCACAAACCGCATTACCGTTTCGATGTGACGGTGTTTGAAAACACCTTGGACGACGACCGCAAAGCCCGTTTGACCCATGAATTGACCGAGTGCGTGTTACGGTTGGAAGGCACCGACCATAACATACTCAACGCCGCGCGTGTCTGGGTGCTGTTCCATGAAGTGGCCGACGGCAACTGGGGCGGCGCCGGGCAAATCTACCATTTGGCCGAACTCATGAAAATGATGCAGTCGTAATCAATCGCCCAATCCTCTCGGTTGCATTCAGAGCGGTTGACGTTTCATGAGTTGAGCGTTGATGGCGACGATGACGGTGCTCATTGACATCAGAATGGCACCGGCGGCCGGTGATAACAGCAGATCCCACTTCATTAAAACGCCGGCGGCCAATGGAATGGCGACGATGTTGTACCCGGCGGCCCACCAAAGATTTTGTACCATCTTGCGATACGTTCGTTGCGACAGACGGGTGATTTTGGGAATATCACGTGGATCGGAACGCACCAGAACAATGTGGCCGGCTTCGACGGCCACATCGGTGCCTGCACCAATGGCGATGCCGACATCGGCGGTGGCCAGTGCCGGTGCATCATTCACTCCGTCGCCCACCATCGCCACCCGTTGCCCTTTGGTTTGAAGCGCTTCAATTTGTTTGGCTTTATCCTCCGGCCGTACTTCGGCCATCACCGTATCAATGCCAAGTTGTTGGGCCACGCTGTCGGCCACTGCCTGAGCGTCGCCGGTGAGAATGGCGACGTTCAAACCCTGTTGATGTAAGGATTCGATGGCTTCCCGGCTTTCGGGCCGAATCGCATCGGCCACGATAAAGGTCGCGATGGCCTGGCGGTCACGAATCAGAAAGATGGCGGTCTGTGCGTTTTTCGAAGCGTGATCGGCGGCGTCTTTCAACGGCTTGGGCAATTCGATGCTTTCACTTTTCAATAATGCATTACCACCCATTTGATACGATTTTCCGTCCAGTTGTGCGCTCACGCCTTGCCCGGAAATGGCCTGGAAGTGTTCGACTTTCGGCCAGGACAATTCACGTTCTTTGGCGGTGTTCACGATGCCTTGGGCAATGGGGTGCTCGGATTCCGATTCAATCGCGGCGGCGATTTTTAAAAGGGATTCATCCGATTCCGTATCCAGTGTTGTGCAATCGACCACGCGGAATTCTCCCAGCGTGAGCGTTCCGGTTTTATCGAAGACCACCGTGTCGAGTCGACGGGCTTCTTCCAGGCCGCGTCGGTCCCGTATCAGCAGGCCATGTGTGCGCCATGGTGGTGGAAATGGCCACCACCAGGCGGCACTGCCAAGCCCAGGGCATGCGGACAGGCGATGACCAGAACCGTCACCACGCGGATAATGGAAAAGTCCAGCGATGCGCCGGCCCATTGCCAGGCGATGAGGGTGATGACCCCGCTGGCAATCGCAACGGCGGTCAGCCATTGAGCGGCACGGTCGGCAAGATGCTGGGCGCGGGATTTGGATTTTTGCGCTTCGGACACAAAGCGCATGATGCCGCTGAGTTGGGTGTTGTCGCCGGTGTGGGTCACGCTGATTTCCAAGGAGCCGGAACCATTCACCGTGCCGGCGATGACCGTATCGCCAGGGCTTTTTTTGACCGGTTGCGATTCGCCGGTAATCATCGATTCGTTGACGTCGCTTTCGCCGTTTTCGATGGTGCCATCCACCGGCAAGCGTTCGCCTGGCCGGACGCGGACACGGTCATTTTCCGTCAGCTCGGCGACGGGCACGTCCTGCTCGCCCTTGTCGGTCAGTTTGGTTGCGGTGTCCGGTAAGAGTTTCGCCAGGGCTTGCAGAGCGCCTTGGGCCTGATGGATGGAGCGCATTTCAATCCAGTGGCCCAGCAGCATGATGACAATCAACGAGGCCAGTTCCCACCACAAAGGTTGGGCGTCCAGCCAGTTCAGTTGTACCACCCAGGAAAACAGGAAGGCGACCAGTATCGCCAGGGAAATCAAGGTCATCATGCCCGGTAATTTGGCTTGCAATTCGTGCCAGGCCGATTGCAAAAACACCCGACCGCCGTAAACAAAAATCAAGGTGGATAATATGGCGGGAACCCAGGTTGAACCCGGAAAGTCGGGGGCTTGAAACCCTAATAAGGACTGGATGTGCGGGGACCAGATGACGACGGGAACCGTCAACCAGAAGCTCCACCAGAATTTCTCGCGGAACATGTCCGGAGAGTGGCCGGCGTGAGCGTCGTGCTCGGAAGAATGGTGGTGGCTGTGCGTTGCGTCCTGCATGGGGCCTCCTTTTCGACCAAGTTTAATATCAAGTGGAATTCAAAACAAAACATAGAGTCGAGTCCCTATGCTAAAACACTTTCTTTGCCGGGTCAAAATGTCCTCAGCGGCGAATTCGACGGAACCTAAAAATGCCCAGGCTGTGGAAAGTGTTGTTTTTAAAATAAAGTATTGAGGTTTACGGTTTCATTAGAAATTTTTAAATAAGAAGCGTAAAGTAAAAGTCTCGGCACTTGTGATGCACTCGACCGCTTGTCGGTCATGAGGGCAAAGGAGGCGCGATGCAGCGATTGGCAAAGTTCTATCGGTGGTTTTTACTGATGATGGCGCTGGTTCTATTGGTTCAGAGCCCTGCGCTGGCGGAGACGTCGGCAAAGTCCCAATCACCGGAAGTGATTCAACTGACGGTGAACGACGCCATCGGTCCGGCCACGGCGGACTACATTGAACGTTCGTTGGCGAAGGCCCGGCGCGCCGAATTGGTGGTGTTGCGACTGGATACGCCCGGCGGTTTGAGTTCGTCGATGCGCGACATCATTAAGCGACTGGATACGCCCGGCGGTTTGAGTTCGTCGATGCGCGACATCATTAAGCACATTGCCGCGTCCAGCGTGCCGGTGGCGACGTTTGTCGCACCGTCCGGCGCGCGTGCGGGCACCTATATTCTTTTCGCCAGCCCGGTGGCAGCCATGGCCCCCGGCACCAATCTCGGCGCCGCCACGCCGGTGCAAATCGGCGGCATTTCATTGCCGAAACCATCTCAAGACCCATCGGAAGAATCTTCAAAATCCAGTCAACCTCAAGACGCTGCCAAACGTAAAGCCGTCAATGATGCGGTGGCCTATATTCGCGGGTTGGCGGAGCTACACGGGCGCAATGTCGACTGGGCGGAAAAAGCCGTTCGGGAGGCCGCCAGCTTGCCCGCACAGGAAGCTTTGGCGTGAATGTTATCGACTTGATGGCCGACAACACCTGGGACTTGCTGCAACAGCTCGACGGACGTGAAGTGCAATTGAATCAGCGCCGGTTGGTGCTACACACCGCCGGTGCGGAAGTGGTGGAGATGCCGCCGGATTGGCGCAGTGAGTTGTTAAGTGTGCTCACCAATCCGAATGTGGCCTATATTCTCTTGCTGGTCGGGGTGTACGGCATTATTTTCGAATTTCTCAACCCGGGTGGCATAGTGCCGGGAACCATCGGCGCCATTGCCATCGTCTTGGCCTTGTATGCCTTTCAACTGCTGCCCATCAGTTATGCGGGCATGGCGCTGATTCTGCTTGGCATCGGTTTGATGGTGGCGGAAGCCTTTGAACCCAGTTTCGGCATTCTCGGCATTGGCGGGGTGGTGGCGTTTGTCATCGGTTCGATTATCTTGATGGACACCGATGCGCCGGGGTTCGGCATCGATTTATCGGTCATCGTGACCTTTGCCGTGCTCAGTGTGTTGGTCGTGGCGGCGGTGGTGCATCTGGCGTTTAAATCCTATCGTCAGCCGGTGGTCAGCGGCTTGCAGGAATTGGTCGGGAGTGAAGCGGTGGTCTTGACGGATTTCAACCGCAAGGGGCAAGTCATCGTTCACGGCGAACATTGGCAAGCGGTGTCCGAGGTGCCTTTGAAACAGAATCAAACGGTTCGCGTGACGGGCATGAAACACCTGACATTGCAGGTCACGCCGATTGAAACGGATTCAGCCACAACAGAGGAGGCGACATCATGACGGCTTATGCTTTATACATCGTACTGGCAGTGGTGCTGGTTTTTTCGTCAGTGCCATCCGTATCCTGCGCGAATATGAACGCGGGGTGATTTTTATGCTCGGGCGTTTCTGGAAAGTGAAAGGGCCGGGGTTCATTTTGGTGATTCCCGTCATCCAGCAAATGGAAAAAGTCGATTTGCGGACGGTGGTGATGGATGTGCCCAGTCAGGATGTGATTTCGCGCGATAACGTGTCGGTGCATGTGAACGCGGTGGTGTATTTCCGGGTCATTGAACCGGATAAAGCCATTATTCAGGTGGAGCATTTCAACGATGCCATCAGCCAATTAGCGCAGACCACTTTGCGGTCGGTGCTGGGGCAGCATGAATTGGATGAAATGCTGTCGGAGCGGGATCGGTTGAACGCCGATATTCAGACGGTGCTGGATCAGCAAACCGACGCCTGGGGTGTGAAAGTCAGCAATGTGGAAATTAAACACGTGGATTTGGATGAAAGTATGATTCGTGCCATCGCCAAACAGGCCGAAGCCGAGCGGACGCGACGCGCGAAAGTCATCCACGCGCAAGGGGAGATGCAGGCCTCGGAAAAACTGTTCGAAGCGGCGCAAATTCTTTCCCAACAGCCGCAGGCGTTGCAGTTGCGTTATTTGCAGACCTTGACGGAAATTGCCAACGATCGTTCCAATACCATTGTGTTTCCGTTACCGATGGAGATGGTGGATTCGTTGTTTAAACAGGGCAAATGATCCCACTAATAAGCCCTCCGACACATATTTGAGTAATTTCAAATGTGCCCAGGCCTGGTTGTTTTCAGGCCAGGCGGGTTTGTTGTTGAGCAGCTGCGTACGCGCATTTTAATGATGTCGTTAATGACAAACCACACCAACGCGTATAGCCAGATATAGAGCGCATATTCCCAGCCAATCGGTGTGACGAACAGTCCGTACACCGCAATGAAGGTGGCGAGAATTTCGGTTCCGAAGGTGGCGGCCATCAGTAACGGTGACGGCCAGGGTCGCTTCCAGAACCAGTCTTCGGTGCGGGTGATGTAAAGGGTGCTGTGCCCGGCGACAATCAGTTTCAAGAACAGCAGGGTTTGAATCATATCTTCGCTGATGCCCATTTCCAGCAGGACGAAGAACAGCACGAAAGACGAAATCACACCGCTGATGCCCAATACCGTGGAAACGGTTAACAGCGAGTGCATTTCCCAGCGCACCGGCTTGTTCTGAACCTTGGTGTGGTCATAGGCGATGGCCAGAATCGGAATATCGTTCAAAAGCGCCAATAGGATAATCATTAAGGGGGTAATCGGGTAGAAATTGAATACCACGATGCTCAGGGCCATAAACAGAATGATGCGGATGGTTTCCGCCACGCGGAAAGTGGCGTAGCTTTTCATGCGCTCGAAAGTAATTCGGGCCTGTTCGATGGCATGATTGATGACCGATAAGCCCGGTGAGGTGAGGATAATGTCCGCCGCCGCCCGAGCCGCATCGGTGGCGTTGGAGACCGCGAAACCGCAGTCGGCTTTTTTCAAGGCTGGTGCATCGTTGACACCGTCGCCGGTCATGCCGACGATGTGGTCGGCTTTTGCAAGGTGTCGATAATGGTGTATTTGTCTTCCGGACGCACTTCCGCAAAGATGTCCACCATTTCCAGGGTTTCAATCAACACCGATTCGTGGGTGTGGATGAATTCGCGGGTCAGCATTTCCATGTCGAAATTCTGTTCCAGGGACGCCATGACGTCCTCGGCAAAGGCTTCCGCCGCCTGGTGACTGACTTCCGGGTGCAACCGTTGATAAAGGGCGTTGCTGAGTGCCTTAGCGAAGCCGATCAGTTCATTACTGCCTTTGCCGGAGAGCTCGGCGGAGCGAATGCTGCGCTGCCGCAAACCGAGACGATGGCCGATTTCGCGGGCGATGGCGACGTTGTCGCCGGTAATCATCTTGACGCGTACACCGTTGTGGGTCATATTGAGGATGACGTCGGCGGAATCTTCCCGTTCCGGGTCAATGAGCGGAATCAAACCGACCAGTTGGACGGCGTTATTTTCGGTTTGCACTGCGACGGCCAAAGTTCGGTAACCTTTGTCGGCAAAGGTGTCGATGCTTCGATTGATGGCAATGAGTTCGTTCCCCTGAATGTCCGCCATTTCCAATAATACCTGAGCCGCACCCTTGAACACGGTCAATTGTTGCGCGCCGTATTCGACCTGGGCAGATGTGTATTTGGTTACCGGATCAAAGGGCGTAAAATTCTGTTGTGTCCATTGTTTCCAGTCGGTGTTGGGAAAGCGTTCGTCCAAATAGTGAAATAACGGCAGTTCGATCGGGTCCCGGTTTTCCTGGCGTGAAGCGAGAACCGCGTAAGTGAATAACTGCTCTTCATGATAGCCGTCAAACACCAGTGGCGTGGCCACCTGCATTTCGTTTTTGGTCAGGGTGCCGGTTTTATCCGAACAAAAAATATCCACGCCCGCCAATTCTTCAATGGCCGTCAGGCGCGATACAATCGCTTGTTTACGCGCCAGATTCACCGCGCCGACGGCCATGGTGACCGACAAAACGGCGGGCAAGGCCACCGGTACGGCGGCCACGGTCAACACCAGCGCGAAGCGGGCAATTTCCAGCATGTCTTCGTGACGGAACAGGCCGACGACCAAAATAATCGCGACCAGCACTAAGGTCATCAAAATCAAGAAGTTGCCGATTTGATGACCATTTCTGAAAGTGGCTGCGTTCTTCCAGAGACGCTTTTGCCACCAGCGATACCACAGCATTGAACCGTGTATGTTGACCGGTATTCACGACCACGGCGACCATCTCGCCTTGTTTGACCACTGTGTTGCTGTACGCGACTTCGCCTTGGCGCTTGGTCACGGGCAAGGATTCGCCGGTCAGTGAAGACTCGTCGATGGAAAGAAAATCGCCTCTGAGCAGTTGCACGTCGGCTGGCACCACATCACCGATGCGAATGCGGATGATATCGCCGGGCACCAACTCCTTGGCGGGTAACGCACAATATTGACCGTCTCGCAGGGCTCGAACTTCCAATGAAACTTGTTGTTTGAGAACCTTCAGAGCGTTGAGCGCGCGGTGTTCCTGAAAGAAATCCAGCACCACGTTAATCAACAGCATAATAAGGATGACGATGAAGTCTTCCCATTTCTGAACGATGGCTGACAAGAGGGCGGCGATTTCAATCATCCACGGAATCGGCCCCCAAAAACGCCGGAAAATACGATGCCAAAGTGGTTCTTCTTTTTCAATGATTTCATTGGGGCCGAAGGTTTCCAAACGGGCTTGAGCTTCGTTTTTACTCAGGCCTTGTTCCGGCGAAACTTCGAAGTAGGAAAGCGTATCCGCCGCTTGCTGGTTATGGTAATCATCGGTGTTTTTGAGTTCGATTCTGTTCATCTGGCCGAATCCTGGTGGCTAGGAAAAAGTGCTGACTAAAACAAACATAATCAAACTGGACCGGGCAGTCAAAGGTTTCTTAGTCGATGGCGTACAATTCCGTCGGTTTTAACGTTTTTAAGTCACTCTTTGATGGATTCGGCATACGTTATGAAACTCGGGTAAGCAAGTGGCTTGGCGAAATAATACCCTTGGAAAAAATGGCAGCCCATTTCCTCCAGAGCGATTTTCTGGCCTTCGGTTTCGACGCCTTCGGCGATGATCTCCAAGTCCAGCGCTTCGCTCATGGTGATGATGGTTTGGGTGAGGGTTTGATTACTTTTGTCTTCCAGCAGGTTACGAACGAACGACTGGTCGATTTTCAACTGGTCCAGCGGTAAGGCGCGGATATTGGAGAGTGAGGAATAGCCTGTTCCGAAATCGTCCATGGAAAACTCCAGGCCATGTTGCTTGAGCTGACAGAGTTTATCGGCGCATTCGTCCAGGTTCAACATGACGGCGCTTTCCGTAATTTCCAGTTTCAATTGGGTGGGGCGAATCTGATATTGCTTCATAGCGTTGAGGGTTTTTCGACAAAGTCAGGGTGCCGTAACTGTTGTTCACTGACATTAATCGACAAGGTGGTTTGGCCAATGGGGTGTGTTTTCCATCCCGCCAATAAACGACAGGCTTCTTCTTGAACCCAATCGCCGATGCGACAATCAAGCCGTTTTTTCAGCCAGTGGAATAAAGTCGGCGGGCGAAATCATGCCTTTTTGTGGATGGTTCCAGCGAATCAAAGCTTCGGCGCCAACCAAGCAGCTCCGGAATTGAGTTGGGGTTGCAGGTACAGTTCGAATTGGTCTTCTTTCAAGGCATGACGTAGGTCTTTTTCCAACTCAAGTTTTTGCTCCAACGCCTGCTGAATGGACGGGTCAAAGGTGTAAATGCAGTTGCGCCCGGAGCGCTTGGCGTGGTGAAGGGCGCTGTCGGCTTTTTTGAGGAGCTCTTGCGCGGAATGTCGGTGGTCGAACAGCGCGATGCCGATGCAACAGGCGCTGAAATATTCCAAACCATTCAAAGTGAAAGGTTCACTGAGTTTGCCCTGAATCCATTCGGCTTGTTGAATGGCATCATTTAATGCCAGCGTGCTCGTCAGGTTTTCGAGGATGACAACGAACTCATCACTGCCCCAGCGACCGACGGTGGCATCCTCGAAATCCAGGCAGGCATGAATGCGGCGCGCCACTTCCACCAGCAGTAAGTCGCCCATGCCGTGACCACAGGTATCGTTCAAGCTTTTGAAATCGTCCAGGTCAATAAATAGGACCGCACCACTGGTATGGACTTCATTCGGTTTTTGGAGTGCCTTTTGAAGGGTGCTTTCCAACAGTTGTCGGTTGGGGAGGCGTGTCAGGGTGTCGTAGAAAGCCAGACGTTCGATGGTGGCTTCGTCTGCCTTGTTTTGAGAAATGTCCGTCAGGGTGCCGACATAGTAAGGTCGTTTTCGGAAAGAGGATTGGAACGTTGAAATGGTGAGGCGCTCGGCGTATTCATCGCCGTTTTTGTGTTTGTTCCAGACTTCGCCTTGCCAATGTCCGGTGCGCTTCAGTTCGTGCCACAAGCGGCGGTAGAAGTCATCCCCTTGGCGACCGGAGTTGAAAACCGCTGGCGTTTGCCCGATGACCTCTTCCGGCGGGTAACCGGTGATGTCGCAAAACGCACGATTCACATTGAGGATACGCGCCCGCTGGTCGGTGATGATAATGGGTTTGGGAAGGTGTTCGAAGGCAAGGGCTAAAAAATGCAGTTGCTTGTAGCGATACAACACAACCCCTAAGAGAATCAGGCTCAAGATGCTGAGGGAAACTGCGAGAGAGATGCCGTTTAATTCCATTGAGTTGCCTTAGGTTGCGTTAAAAACGCCAGAATTATTTAAAAAAAACTACCACTGTTCTACCACTTGTTTTCAGACTGCTGATGATTTGTATTTTTAAAGCGAGGAAAAAACGATAATCGTTTACTTGTTATGGTTGTTTTAACCCGCTGTGAGCATGCTTTTACGTCATGGACCCCGACGGCTGAGTGAATTTCCCTTTCGTCGGAATTAAAGTTGCTTTGCTCTATTATGGGAGCAATTATGTCTTCATGTTTTGCAAAAATCAAGGTCCAGTGTGGAGCAATACATATGAATAAGATTGGGCCAAGAGTCAAAACCGTTCGGGAAGGTTTCGGTTTTACCCAAGAGCAATTGGTTGCCAAGTGCAATTTGATTGGTTGGAATATTAGCCGAAGCACGCTCGCAAAAATAGAAGCCAGAGTCAGACGCGTGACGGATTTTGAGGTGAGTTTTCTTGCCAAAGCCTTGAAGGTGCCGGAGCAGAAGTTCTTCGATATTGATTAGAACTGAGTCATCCCGGTTGAAGCGGTGAAGGTTGAAACGCCCAGGCCTGGGCGTTTCGGGGAAAAGTTTGTCTTTAAAAGCGGTGGGTTCAGTCGTCGGGTTTGAATTCCAGCAAATCGCCCGGTTGGCAATCCAGGTGCTCGCAAATGGCTTCCAGCGTGGAAAGCCGAATCGCTTTGGCTTTGCCGGTTTTTAAAATCGACAGGTTCTGTTCGGTAATGCCGATCCGTTTGGCCAGTTCATTGGATTTCATCTTACGTTGCGCCAACACAACGTCCAGATTCACGATAATCGCCATTCGATTTCCCTTTACACCGTGTACTTTTGTTCTTCAGACAAGTTTTGCCCTTCTTCCACCACCCATGCGATGAAAAACGTCATGGCGGCGACAATCATAATCATCAATTCGGCGGAACCGAAACCAACCGTTAATAGCCGTTCTCCAGGCGGGATTTGCCAGGTGAATACGACGCTCTTGGCCGACTCGTAAAGCATGGACGTGACCACCCATAGCAGTAACGCCTTGGCGATGTGCTTGAATAAACGCACCTGCTGGTAAGAAAAAATAATGCCCTGTTGGTAATAACGAAACAGTCTATCGATGTTCACCAGCCCGTAAATCAACGACAGAATCACCGGCAGCGCGGCCAGAAAGCCGAGCCATTGTAATGGGACGGAAAGCGTATTGTCCAGAATCGGTTGTGCGGCGGTATTGACGTTGATCAGGGTTTGGGCAGGTAGTTGATGAACACCCAGTAGATCACGTAATACACAGGTACGGCGACCATCAGAAAACGGGTGAGCAGCCGGAAGGTTCGGCTGAAGGATTGAATGCGGGATAGGTTTTGGTTCGTTTGGTTCATGTGGCACTCCGTCAAAAATGATTGAACTCAAGCATCAGTATAATTATTAATTATCGTTTTACAATAAGTTTTTAATGAAATTTAATTATTTCTATAAATGGTGGCGGTTTGCCGGTCGCGTCTTTTGCCGAAAGGGCCCAACTAGCGTAAAATTCCTTTCTTAATTTTTCATACGATTCAAATCCCCAATGGCCGATTCCATCCAATTCAACGATAAACCGTCGATTATCAAGGCGCTTGAGCAAACCTTGTCGAAAGACCGGTTTGCCTTGAAGCGGCAATTCGAACGCTTCAAACTCGATTCGGACGCGGATGTCGAGGCGTTGCAGGATGATTCGGCCTGGCAAAAATTTCAGGCCCGTTTGACGCGTCGGTGCAGGCGGTGGTTGCCAACCGGCAAGCGGTGCCGCAAATCACCTATGACATCTTGCCGGTGGCGGAACGCCGTGAGGAGATTCGGAATCTCATTCAAAACCACCAGGTGGTGGTGATTGCCGGGGAAACCGGGTCGGGGAAAACCACCCAGATTC
>LZQR01000078.1_pt1 | contig 25563 bp, 31 predicted proteins | sample 768601 | NCBI WGS metagenome assembly LZQR01 (sample SAMN05207299, study PRJNA324521) | oil field metagenome | isolation source: sample BH-FW-24 from oil reservoir | place: India: Bombay High | collected 2015-12-04
TCGTCAGACCTGCCCCGGAAAAGGCCGTCCGCGCGCCGAGGTAGCCTGGTTCTTCCAGCCAGACGTCGTCACCCGGATCAGTGAGCACCTGGCTGAGGAGGTTGCAGCGGCCGGATCGTCAGACCTGCCCCGGAAAAGGCCGTCCGCGCGCCGAGGTAGCCTGGTTCTTCCAGCCAGACGTCGTCACCCGGATCAGTGAGCACCTGGCTGAGGATCGTCAGGCTGGCCTGTGTTGAGCTGGTGACGAGAATCCGATGAGGGTCAGCCCGAACCCCGCGTTCGGCCGCAAGGTGCCGGGCGATCTGCCGCTTGAGCACCTCAAGACCGGCAAAATTCTGATAGTGGAGATCCGCGCTGCGCTCGAGCCGGGCGGCCCTGCGCAGTGATCTTGCCCATTCCTCGTAGGGAAACAGATCAAGTGCCGGCGCCCCGGTTGCAAGCCTCCCTGGCGATAGGCCCACCCCTCGCCGCGCAAGTTGGCACTCAGTGTCTTGCCGCGTTGCGACAGCTTCAGCCCGAATGCTTCCACCTTGCGCTGCGCGTGCACACCTTCCAGCACCAGCCCTTCGGTAATGCGGGGAGCAGCGCCTGTGCGCACGGTGATCACGCCTTCGGCTTGCAGTAGATCATAAGCCGTGTTGACGGTGTTGCGTCCAACGTTGAGCGACGCTGCCAACCGCCGCGTGATGGCAACTTTGTTCCCGACCGCAACAAGCCTGTGCGCACGGCGTCACGAAAGCCGCGATAGATCTGTTCCGCCAGTGGCACGTCTGCCGACCGCTCAAGAGACAGGATGCCTTCAGGAAAAACTGGTTCTGTCATTTTCCAAAAACCGGATCTTCTTTGGAGCCAATTTATCGGACAAACAGCACAACACAAGACAAACAGTCAATTGGAGACGAGACCATGTCCACTCTGGAGAAACGCCAGGCAGCGGATCTGCCCCGTTATGCCAAGATCCGCCAGATGAACCGCGGCGGATACGACAGAACCGTTGCCTACGACATTCTGGATGCGGGCCTTGTCGCCCATTGCGGCTTCATTCACGAAGACCGACCGATGGTGATCCCGATGGCATATGCCCGGATCGACGACCGCATCTATATTCATGGAGCGAGCACCACCCGCATTATCAAGTCAAACGCGGAAGGCGTACCGGCGAGCCTTACCGTGACACTTGTAGATGGTCTGGTGGTCGCACGTTCGGCTTTCCATCATTCCATGAACTATCGCTGCGCGATCGTGCATGGCACGGCGAGGCTTGTCGAAAGCGAACAGGAACAGATCGAGGCCTGGCCGCTATCACGACCATCTCTGCCTGGCGCTGGATGAATGCCGCGAAATGATGCCGAAGGAACACAAGGCAACCGGTGTGCTTGTCATGGATATCGACCATGTCAGCACGAAGGTCCGCACAGGCGGACCGGTGGACGACAAGGAAGATCTCGGGACCGATATATGGGCTGGTGTGGTTGCCTGTGGTGACCGCACTCGGCCAGCCCCTATCGGCACCTGATGTGCCTGCCGAAACGCCGGTTCCCGCCTCGGTTCCAGCCGCCCGCAGGAAGTTCGCATAAGCTGACAGCCTTCAGCACACAAAAAGAAAAACCCCGCCGGAAATCCCGGCGGGGTTTCAGTTTGCCCACGGCTGACCGCCCTGCTGCTTTTAGCTGGAGGCCAGGATCTGCTTGACCTTGGAACAGTAGCGCTTGCTGACCGGGTTCATCCGCTTAGCGAAATGGCCGGCATTGTAGCGCAAGATGGTGCCACAAACGTCGCCGCCAGCCTTCTTGTGCGCGCCGGCAAGGTACTTCATGCCCCATTCCAGATTGGTTTCGGGGTCATAGAGCGCCTTGGTCGACCCGCGGTAGCCGATGCCACGTGCGGTTGCCGGCTTGATCTGCATCAGACCGACTTCACCGGCGCTGCCGCGTGCACGCGGATTGAAGTTGCTCTCCACCTGGACCACTGCCTTGGCGATCTTGACCGGCACACCATGTTTGGCGGCGGCCTTACGGATGAGCTTGGCGTATTTGTCGTTGCTGACAACAGCGTCCGCTTCGGGGACACCTTGCGCGTCAGGCTTGCAGTTCTTGTCTTCTTGGCAGGTTTTTCCTGCGTTTCCTGCTTGCTCGATTCAATGATGTGCAGGATCGGTTTGGAACCAGAGCCGACCGACGGCTTGGCTTCGGCAGGTTCGCTCTTCTTGTCCGGGTCGATGATATGGAGGATCGGCTCCGACCCGGAACCCGTACCTTTAGCCATTGCAGCCGGTGCTGCAAGAGTGGTTGCATAGGCGAAAAGGCACAGCGCCCCAGTAAGTGTCTTGAATGACCGTAACATTCAGTCCAGCCTTTTGGTTTTCGTTGCGTTGAAATCAGGCGGGAGAAATGCCGGAGCTATTGGACGAAAATGGGCGCTAATACATCACGAATTATTTCAAATTATTACATAAAATTACAGGAATTTAATGCTGTTCTTAGTCATTTTCTGTAGTTTGTGGCCAAAATTAGCAAGCAATTCGGCAATGGATGGGCCATCAGAAGAAATTCTGTGACCACTCGTGGCGCAGAGCCGTCTAAAAATGCTGCGTTGCGGGAACTAATTTTGTTGACTGCGCGTTTATTTCGTTGGCCCGAACTCGTAACCGCACAAAAAAACCAAACCGACCGTTCCTTCAGGCTGACAGGGAAGGCAGCTTGCGCAGCAACGCATGCAACGTTTCGATTGTCGATTGATCGACGACACCGTCAACCTTCTCTGGTCGGAAATGGCGTTGAAACGCGGCAACCACCTGGCGTGTCTTCAAGTCGAAGTCCCCGGTGATGTCCAACTCGTAGCCATAGAGTGCGAGCATTGACTGCACCGCTTCAACAGGCTGGCCGCTATCGCCTTCCTGCATCAGCAGGCCTGCCCCGAGTGGAAACGGTTTTACATATAAACCGATGCCGGCTTCTGACAGGCGATCCCATGGGAACAGTTCACCCGGGTCCTCCTTCCGGGCAGGAGCAATATCCGAATGCGCCAGGACCATCCACGGATGGATCCCGTGACGGGCACAGATATCGCCAACGAGCGCGACAACGGCTTCGATCTGTGGCTCCGGAAACGGTTGATAGCCGTGCTCATGCCCCGGATTGACGATCTCGACGCCGATCGATCGGGAATTGATGTCGGTCTCGCCTTTCCAGAAGCTCCGCCCTGCATGCCAGGCCCTGCGGGATTCCGGCACGCATTGCAGGATGCTGCCATCCTCGTTGACGACATAGTGGGCGGAGACTTCCGAACGAGGATCACACAGGCGCTGCAAGGCTTCTTCGCCGGTCGCATGCCGGTGTAATGGAGCACGACCATATCCACAGGGGCTCCCTGCGCCCGCTGTCCGTGGTTGGGAGACGGATGGACCTGGCCTTCACACCGGTATCAGTCGCAACGCTCATATGCCTCTTTCCGCGCAGATCTTCGCCCAGGCTTCGTTCAGCGCCGCAAGACGATCATTCGCAATCCTGACGAACTCCTCCGGAACGCCTCTTGCGATCAGCCGGTCGGGATGCGTTTCCTGGACCTCGCGGCGGTAATGGGACTTGAGTTCCCCGTCACTTGCCTCCGGTCCCAAACCCAGCACCTCGTAGGGGTTGCCATCATTGCGCACATGTCTGGCGAGTATCCTGGAAAACTCCCAGTCATCGATCCCGAAGACCTCCGCCACTCTGGAAAGGTAGCCTATTTCGCTTTCGTGGACGACGCCGTCAGCTTTCGCAATGTGAAAAAGCCCATCCAGAATATCGAGCAGCGTCTTGCGGTCGTATGGGAACAGATCCGCCAGTTTCTTGGCATAGACCTCGAAGCCGGCAATGTCTTCCTGCGCCAGATTGAACAGGCGGGCGACATTGCGTTCTTCGTTGGGCGGTACATCGAAAAGTTCGCGGAAAGCGATAATTTCATCGGTGGTCACCACACCATCGGCCTTGGCCATCTTGGCCGACAGCGCAATCATCGCGACGGTGAAGCCGACACTGTTGGTCCCCTCCGGCCGCGCAAGCACGAGCTGGACCAGGCGGTCGACGATCTGCGCCCCTCCTGTTCCGATCGAACTTACAATAGCGCCGAGCTACTCCAGACACTCACACTTCAGCTCCCGCTGGGCCGGTGGGAAAAGGCAGGCAGGAAAGCTTGCCGTGAACCGCATGAATCGATGCGTTGCAGACTCTTATCGGCATGGGCCGGATTTGACCAGATCAACGCTCGCCTGTCCCCATTGGTGCTTCAGCTGGTCGCGCCCCAGGACGAGCGAAAACCGAGTTCCCGAGCGCTAATGTTATGGACCTTCGAATGGACCGCTGCAACGCAGTCCGCAGATTGCGGGCAGCCAGGCCTACCCCGCCATTTTCCGCGGGTTTCCCTTGGGTTTGAGCAACCTTGCGATTCATGATGGTTAAAGGAATTACGCTTAGCCTTTCGCGACTCGTGTTCGCAAGATGGTTCCTCGCCGGATGGCAATCCCCCTGGGAAGAAGCAACATTGTCATTTTTTCATTTCCATGTCGCTGGTGCTGACGCTGGCGCTGGGTGTCTACGCGAGCAATCGTCTTCTAACGCACTGGCTGGTCGTCCGGGGTCTTGAGCAAGCTTTCCTGCCGCAGGAAAAGACTTTCAACTCGATCCTGCAGGCATTGGCGAGCCGGATCGAAACCGAACCGGCAGCGACATGTCCGCATTGCGGCTGACCAAAGAGGCTTCTGCCGACAGCCGGCAGCCGAACGACCTGGTTGGCGAATTGCAACGCAATGCCGGCCAGGCTCTGGACACATCCAAGGTACTGGACGCGGTCGCGATCTTCCCTGCGCCAACCGGATCCAGCCTCCAGCGCCCCTCACCGGTGCAAATTCACTGGCATAGTGAAGGGCGGCTTCGTACCAGCAATACGATCTCGCAGGCCAAGGCCGCTCTGAACGGCAACAGCCCGCTCGTTGCCATCCCGGACATGTCGTGGCACGGAACGTTTGGGGCGAATGCACTGATTGCCTACCGTCCCGAAGGAGCCTCCCCGGACTTTCCGGGGCTCTTGCTGTTGGTGACCCAGTCGGAAATCCTGAACGGCCTCACGCCGCTGATCTGGTTGATCAGTGCCGCGATTGGCGGTCTTTGCCTGGCCTCCTTCATGTTTGCTGGTATTCTCCTCTGGCTGCGCTTCTATGACCAGCTCCAGACCAGCAGAGACATTCAGTATCTGGCGCATCACGACACGCTGACAGGTTTGCCGAACCGCGCCGTCTTCAACGCGCGCCTGACCGAGGCGCTGCGCCTTGCACAGGCCAAGGCTTCCAATATCGGCGTCATGCTGATCGACGTCGACAAGTTCAAGGAAATCAACGACACCTATGGTCATGGCATCGGCGACGTTTTTCTTCAGATCGTGGGGGAACGCCTGAAGGCGGTTTTCGGCAACCACCTGGTTGCCCGCCTTTCAGGCGATGAATTTGCTGTCATGCTGACATCCTTGTCCGACCCCGCCCGCATGACCCGACTTGCAACGGACATGATTGCGGCCACTGAAGCTCCCTGCACGATCGACGGCAAGGACATCAGGATTTCGCTGTCCATTGGTCTAGCAAGGGCAACCGACGGCTCCTGGCGCTCCTCTCGTTTGCTTCATTGCGCGGACCTTGCTCTATATCGGGCCAAACACAGCGGGCGCTCCACCTTCTCGTGGTACACACAAAGCCTTGATGCAGAGGCGCAGAAACGCAAGGAAGTGGAAGAAGGACTCGCCAAAGCGCTCAAGTTCAACCAGTTCAAGTTGCTCTATCAGCCGCAATATGCGCTGAAGGACGGAACACTGAAAGGCTATGAGGCGCTGATCCGCTGGGACCATCCCACCAAGGGTATCATCCGGCCGGACGATTTCATCCCGATAGCAGAAGACACGGGCCTTATCGAGGAAATCGGAACATGGGTCCTCAACCACGCCTGCCGCGAAGCAGCGTTATGGCAGGACCGCTCGCGCAAGGTCGCAGTCAATGTTTCTCCCGCTCAGTTCATTGCCGGCGAAACCCAGAAACGCGTTGCCCAAGCGCTTCAGAATTCCCGTCTAGACCCCAAGCGGCTTGAAATTGAAATCACCGAGAGCCTGCTGATTTCGAACACGGACGCCGTCATCGAGACACTTCAGCAGATACGCGACATGGGTGTTTCTATCGCCATGGACGATTTCGGAACCGGCTATTCATCTCTGAGCTACCTGAGCCTGTTTCCCTTCGACAAGATCAAGATCGACAAGGCCTTCATCCAGAACCTCGGCAAGGATGCCAGTACCGACGCCATCGTACGTCGATCGTGGGCCTCGGCCGCTCGCTGGATGTTACGATTACCGCGGAAGGTGTCGAAACCGAGGAACAGGCCATTCTGCTGAGCGCGGCCGGATGCGATCTCGTCCAGGGTTTCCTGTTCGGCAAACCTGATACAGTTGCAAAACACGAGGCCGCGTATCCGGTGTTTCCACTCAGCCCAGCCGGTAGACGCTGGTTCCCCCGAATGCAGCATCAAGCGACGTCGGCCCAGGTGCCACCGCGCATTCGCCTTGCCCCCAAACTTGCCAAAAGCGTGAGGCCCGCTGCCCCGCAACCAGCGACTGGTGGGAACAGCGAAGACCCGACGCCGCAGATTGAGCAGGTCCCCTTGCAGACTGCAGGCTGAAAACCGCGATTGCAGGTTTTCAGAGGCTGACCCCGGCCGCGGCATCCTGAGCGGCCGACTGCCGTTCGCGGTCTGCCTTGCGTTCGGAGTAACGATCGACGAGATAGTCCGATCGGCCACGAACCAGCAGCGTGAACTTGACGAGCTCTTCCATGACATCGACCACCCGGTCGTAAAGGGCCGATGGTTTCATCCGGCCATCGTCGTCAAATTCCTGGTAGGCCTTGGGCACCGACGACTGATTGGGGATGGTAACCATCCGCATCCAGCGGCCGAGGACACGCATCTGGTTGACCGCATTGAAAGACTGCGAACCTCCCGAAACCTGCATCAAGGCCAGTGTCTTGCCCTGTGTCGGCCGAATGGCGCCAAAACTCAGCGGGATCCAGTCAATCTGCGACTTGAGTACACCGGTCATTGCGCCATGGCGTTCGGGAGAGCACCAGACTTGTCCTTCGGACCAGGCACATAGATTTCTCAGTTCGGTGACTTTGGGATGATCGGCACCGCTGTCATCGGGAAGCGGCAGACCTGATGGATCGTAGATCCGGGTCTCCGCACCATAAGCCTGCAGCAGTCTTTGTGCTTCGTGCACGAGGAAGCGGCTGTAGGACCGCTCGCGCAGGGAACCGTAGAGCAGCAATATCCGCGGTGCATGCGACGGCCCCGTTGGAACCTGCAACTTCTCCCGGTCGATTTCCTGAAAGTCTGCCGCCGTCACGTTCTTCAAGTCTGCATGCGAACTTTTCTGCTCAGGCATCTGGCGCTCCGGACGAAACCACTTCGCCGTCTTCCTTGGTGAAAGACCCGATATCCTTTGGCAACAGGTCCAGCACCTTCTCGGACGGACGGCACAGGCGGACGCCTTTTTCCGACACCACGATCGGCCTGTTGATCAGGATCGGGTGTTCCATCATGAAATCGATCAGTTGGTCGTCCGTCCACCTGTCTTCACCGAGACCCAATTCATCATAGGGCGTTCCCTTCTGGCGAAGGATGTCCCGCACCGGAAGACCGGTGCGCTTGATCAGGTCAACGAGTTCTTCGCGGCTCGGCGGTGTTTTCAGATATTCGATAACCTGCGGCTCAACGCCGGATTTACGGATCATTTCCAGCGTGTTGCGGGACGTGCCGCATTTCGGGTTGTGATAAATCGTCATGCTCATGTGAGGTATCGTCCTGTCAAAGTCCCGAAGGTTTCTTAAAATCTGCGGCCGGAAAACAGCAGACAGCGGGATCGTTGCCGCAGCAGTCTTCCATCAGAAAACCCAGAAGGTTCCGCATGCGGTCATAGTCGACCGCATAAAGGATATGCCTGCCCTCCCGGCGGGTCGTCAGCAGCCCGGCCCGTTCCAACGTGGTCAAATGAAACGACATCCTGGTTGGCTGTATGTCCAGTCGCTCGGCAACCGAGCCGGACGGCAAGCCATCTGGCCCAACCGTCATCAGCAACCGAAACGCCGCCAGCCGATCTTCCTGTGCCAAGGCACCCAATGCAGAGACTGCTTCCTGATCTTCCATAATTCGATATTACAAGAAATTTTGGAATATTCAACAAATGAAAGCGAACGCCCCCTGTGCGCGATATCACATGGCTGCAGCGGCGCGAGCGGCCTGATCGTAGTTGCCGGACACCAGTCGCAATGTAGCGGCAAGTTTGGAGAGTTCGTTTTCGTCGAGGCCCAGCGCTTTCATTGGCTTGACCAGGAGAGCCTCGCGCAGACGCCGGTACTCAAGGCAGGCAGTTTCGCCTGATTTCGTGATTTCGGCGGTCTTTTCCTTGCCCCGACGGCCAGATGAAATGAGGCCAGCCTTTTCAAGCTTCTTCAGCGCATAGGTAACCGTGTGAGTGTCTTCGATATTCAGCACAAGACAGATGTCAGACAGTGTCTTGGCTCGGCCACGGTGATTGACCGAATGAAGCACAAGCACATCCAGAGGTCCAAGCCCCTGCGACCCGCTGGCCGCCATACAGCGTACCATCCATCGGTGATAGGCATTGACCATCATGGTCACCGCGAATTCGATCTCCGAAAGTGCAGGCATTGCACCGGAGGCAAGATGCGCTGCAGAGACAACAGGCCCGATGGGGGCATCGCTTCTGGAGTCGGGATTATCCGTCACATCTGATCTCCGGCACAGTTTGGTTTTCAGCGGGCCTCCAACCAAAACCGGTCGAAGGCCCTTTTCTGATCGTTTCAAAGGTGTGCGTACATCCGCCCCTGTTCGTTCACGGGAAGGAATGCACTAGTTGCTCAACATCGTCTGCGGCAACCAAAGAGCCAAGCCCGGAAAGGCCACAATCAAGACGATTGCCAGGATCATCAACAGGAAGAACGGCAAGGCCATGCGGGCAACCTTGAAGATGTTGTACCCGGTCATGCCTTGCAGCACGAACAGATTGAACCCGACAGGTGGCGTGATCTGGCTCATTTCGACAACCAGCACCAGGTAAATACCGAACCAGATGAGATCGAGGCCGGCCTGCTCCACCATAGGAAGGATCACGGAGGTCGTCAGAACCACCACCGAAATGCCATCCAGAAAACACCCGAGCACCACGAAGAACAGCGTCAGGGCAATCAGGAGCGCGTAGGGTGACAGGTTCAGCGAGCCGATCCAGGCAGCCAACTCACGCGGGATGCCGGTGTACCCCATGGCAACGGTCAGGAATGCTGCGCCGGCCAGAATGAACGCTATCATGCAGGATGTCCGCGTTGCGCCCATCAACGCTTCAGCGAAGCTCTTGCGGTTCAACGTTCCGCTTACCCAGGACAGAAGCAAGGCCAGCATGACGCCGATGGCCGCCGCCTCTGTGGGCGAAGCAAGACCCGCATAGATCGAGCCGATCACACCCACGATCAGACCGATCACCGGAAACAGCCTGCGCGTTGCAAGAAGTCGCTCGATGAAGGGAATGACTTCCTCCTTCGCAGGCATCTTGTCCTTGTTCAGCAGTGCCCAGATCGCGACATAGCCCATGAACAGGAGGCAAAGCATTGCGCCTGGCAGAACGCCTGCCATGAACAACCGGGCAATCGACTGCTCGGTCGCAGCGCCATAAACAATCAGGATGATCGATGGCGGAATGAGCAGGCCCAGTGTGCCCGACCCTGCCAGTGTGCCGATCGCCATGCGTTCGTCATACCCGCGCTGCTTCAGTTCGGGTAGAGACATACGACCGATGGTGGCGGTGGTAGCGGCTGAAGAACCCGACACGGCGGCAAAGATACCGCACCCGAGAATGTTCACATGCAGCAGCCGGCCCGGCAGATTGCGCATCCAGGGAGAAAGACCGGCGAACATGTCCTCCGACAGACGAGATCGGAACAGGATTTCACCCATCCAGATGAACATGGGCAGCGCCGTCAGATCCCAGGAGTTCGATGCTCCCCAAACCGTCGTTGCCAGAACGGGACCGGCAGGCGCGGACACAAGAACCATCATTGCGGCAAGCGCGACGGCAAACAGCGCAACGGCTACCCAGATACCGGTTGCAAGCGCCGTCAGCATTCCAATGCCGAGCAGGAGGGCGACAAGGGAGAGATCCATTATTCTTTCCCCTCTATCGGATCGGCCTTCACGACCGATTCAAAACTCGGCGCCTTGCCAGTGAGCGCCATGATCAGGTCGTCCAGCAAAGCGATTGAGAACACCAGCAGTCCGAAAGTCATCACCGACTGCGGAAAGACAAGCGGGATGGGAATGACGCCGTAGGAGGTTTCGTTGAATTTGAAGCTGTCGAGCGCAAGCTGTCCGGCGTTCCACGTGAAGAATGCCGCCAGCGCAAGAGCGACCGCAACCGCCCAGACATTCAGGATACGCGCCCCAGCTTTGGGCACGGACTGCAGCAGGATCGCGACCCTGATGTGATCACCGTTGCGCAGCGTCCCGGATAGGGCAAGAAAGGATGCCCCTACCAGCAGAAAACCTGCAATTTCAGCAAGTGAAGGAACCTGCAGCCCGAGTGGCTCAAGACCAAAGACCGTTCGAGACCAGTCGAATATGCGTCCAAACACCTGAAGAACAACGAGACTGGCAATGACAACGAGACAACACGCAGCCATAGCCGTTGACGCTTGATAAAGCGTATTCAAAGCCTTTCGCATCGGCTTCCCCTACCGGATGTGCAGCTGATATTAAAAAAAACGCCGGACTTGTTAGGTCCGGCGCTTCTTTAGCTGTTTAGTTTTTATAGGCTTCGAGAACGGCTTGGCCGGTTTCACCGGCTTCCTCTTGCCATTCGGCAGCCATCGTCTCGCCTATTGCTGCGAGATCCTGGATCAGCTCGCTGCTCGGCTGAACGACAGTGATGCCGTTGTCGACCAGAACCTGGGTCTGCGTCTTGGTTTCTACCTTGGAAGCTTCCCAGCCGCGCTTCTCAGCAACATCGGCGGCTTCAAGGACAGCTGCCTTTCGTCGTCGCTCAGGCGTCGAAAGCACCCTTGTTGACGAACACCATGTTTTCGGCAGCCAAGCCTGGGTGTCATGATAGTGGCTCAGGAAGTCCCAAGCCTTGGAATTCGCACCGGTGGACGGTGACGTGATCATGGCTTCGACACGACCGGTGGAAAAGGCGGTCGGAATATCGGGCACTTCAACCTGCGTCGGCACGGCGCCAGCCAGCTGGGCCAGGCGTTCAGTCGCTGTGTTGTAGGCACGGAATTTCAAACCCTTGAGATCATCACCCTTGGTGATTTCCTTTTTGGCGTAGATACCCTGGGGCGGCCACGGCACGGCATACAGCAGCTGCAGTCCCTGCTCGCCGAGCTTTTCTTCCAGTGCAGGCTTCGACGCCTGGTAAAGCTTCCAGGCCTGATCATAGGACGGAGCCAGGAAAGGAACGGAATCCACCCCGAAGACCGCATCTTCGTTGGAAAGGCGGGACACCAGAATTTCGCCGATCGGGGCAAGCCCCTTGCGGACCGAGTTCTTGATTTCCGGATGCTTGAACAGCGACCCCGCAGAGTGGATCTGGATGACCAGCGAGCCGTCAGTCTTTTCCTTCACTTCTTCAGCGAAGGCAGCAATGTTCTGTGTGTGAAAGTTGCTGTCACCATAAGGTGTCGGCATGTCCCACTTGGTCTCAGCGGAAGCAGCGGTGAAACCCGCAAGGCCGAATGCGGCGGCAGCAGCCAGATGGATTCCGGCACGTGTCAGGGAACGAGATTGCAGCATGATTTTCTCCTCTAGGAAGCGGGGATTACCCGTCGGGATGCTGCTCGAGGTGCATTCTTCGAACACCTTGTGGAGCACATCTTCACAAACACTAGACTCAAAAACCACCGACATGAACAATTTATCGATAAATTGTGATTGTCATCTTCAAAACCAAACCGTCCTTCCCTCCGCGAAAAGGATTGGCTAGCGTTCCAGCCAGACAACCTGGAAACCTGAATTCGTGCCAAACACCAACCAACCCTTCTTAAATGGCAACAGCGCCAACCGCCTGATTTTGGCACTCATTTTGGCAGTGGCGGTCCTTGCTACGGCTTTCAGAACCTGGACAGGACGAGCCTTTGGTACGATGAAGCCGACAAGCTGGAGCCAGTCCAAGGGAACCATCGCCGAGCTGTTGACCGCCGTAGCAGCTGACAATTATCCGCCACTGCATAATATTTTGCTCTGGCTGACGATGCCCTTGGCAGGTGACAGTGAAACAGCATTGCGCTTGCCATCCGTGCTGTTGGGCGTTCTTGCCGTCTGGCTAATCTTTCTGACTGGCAAGACGCTGGCCGGAAACACCACTGGCCTGCTTGCTGCCGCTCTCCTGACCGTCTCACCGTTCCACATCTGGTATTCGACAGAAGCCCGCATGTATGCCCTGCTGGCAACATGCGGGCTCGCCTTTCTGCTTCTGGTTCTGAAAACCTTGAAAGGCCATCGGCCTGGCGGCTGGTGGCGCTTGGAGTGGCTGGGGCCCTGTTCCTCTACAGTCACATCTACGCCCTTCTGGCTTCGCATCCGTTGGTGTGGTCTGCGGCGTCCTGGCTTTGACCGGCATTTTGAAATCCGGCCGCATCAGTCTCACCAATGCGGTTCTTGTTTGCCTTGCAATGGCAGCGAGCGCGGTTGCCTTTTTACCTTGGCTGATCATCCTGGCGATGCGAGCAAGGTCGGTGGCCGAAGAAGGCTTCTGGATTGCTTATCCTGATCCGACGTTTCTCATCAACATCGCTTTCAGCATAGCCGGGTCGCTGCCATTGTTCTGGGTGCTGGCAGGTTTGGCCGTCGCCAGTCTCCTGACCATCGTTCACCTGCCAGGCAGGTACTTCGGCAAACCGCAAAGTGCGGATGCAATCCTCGTTTGCTTTGCCTACACCGTTGGTCCACCGCTTTTGGCCTATCTCTATTCCATAAGCGTGCAGCCGATCCTTTTTGATCGATACCTGATCGCGGCATGGCCAGGGCTTGTCCTGCTCGCCTCTGTAACAGCCCAGCGCCTGGCGCCACAGGTTGCACCGATCGCACTGTTTGCTGCCGCGATATGGTTGAGTTTCCCCGAATTGAAATTCACGCTGCTGGAGAGAATACGCCCCGAATGGCGCCTGATCGCACGGGACTATCTGGAACAGAAAGCCGATGGCGATCATCTCTTGCTGTTCAAGGGATTTGCCGCACCGGCCCTGTCTTATTACCTGCGCGACCCAACACCTTCACGCCAGTTGATACAATTGCCGAAATAAACAAGGGCACCGCTGATGCCCGATGGCTATTGATCGTCCACACAAGCAGTGAGGAACTGAGCAAAGCGCAAGAAGCCTTTGCCCCGCGGGAAGGATCTCCGGCAGCCAGGCGCTTTGGATGGGGAGCCAGTGGCCTGACACTTTTGGAGCGAGGCCCTGTCGAATAACCTCACTCGCCTGGATGCAAGTCGCAAAACAACCAGAAACAGACAACAACAGCCGCAAGTACCCCTGCACCAATTGCAACTTCCAGCAAAAGCCCAAGCAGGGAAACGCCGAGAAGCAGGGCGACAAGCAGGAAGATGCCAACGAACCAGAGGTCTGCTGTCAGTATACTGATTGTGAAGTCGACAGCCTCCCCCAGACGCAGCAGAAACGGATCCCGTTCTTCTGATTTATCGTTTTCTGACATCTCCAGCTTTCAGTTTTCCCTTTTACCACAAGGTCATATGGGGGTACCGCAGGCGATAAAAAGATCAAATAACAACCCATTCAGATTTTTTCATCGACATTTTATCGATAAAATGTCAGCATAAATTCACTTGCTATCAAAACGCTAATTATCGGCATGGAATCGCGTGTTCCTTAAAGCCGGCAGCATCAGAGGGAAGATCATGACAGCCAAGTGGGATTTCTGGATCGACCGTGGCGGCACCTTTACCGACATCGTCGGCAGGTCACCGGACGGCACGCTGCATCCGCACAAGGTGCTCTCCGAAACCCGGAAGCCTATCGCGATGCCGCCATTCAAGGCATCCGGGAATTGCTTGGTGTGGAAAAAGGCGCGACTATTCCCTCGGACAAGATCGCGACCGTAAAGATGGGCACGACCGTTGCCACCAATGCACTTCTGGAGCGCAAGGGTGAGCGAACAGCTCTGTTCATCACGAAAGGCTTTCGGGATGCGCTCGAGATCGGCTACCAGGCGCGACCGCATATTTTTGCCAAGGAAATCATAAAGCCTGAGTTGCTCTATGAGAGCGTCCACGAGATCGTCGAACGTGTCCGCGCCGATGGCGAACTGGAACTCGCGCTGGACGAAGGGCAGGCCCGTAGTGCAATGCAGGCCGCTTGGGATGACGGCATTCGCTCCATCGCAATCGTGCTGATGCACGCTTACGCCTATCCGGCCCATGAACAACTTCTCAAAAAGATTGCTGAAGACATCGGCTTCCCGCAGATCTCGGTGTCCCATGAAGTGTCACCGCTGATGAAGCTGGTGGGACGCGGCGACACCACTGTGGTCGACGCCTATCTGTCACCCATTCTGCGCCGCTATGTGAACCAGGTACAGGAAGAACTGGGCGAAGGTCCGCGGCTGATGTTCATGCAGTCTTCCGGAGGTCTCACCGCTGCAGACCTCTTCCAGGGCAAGGACGCAATCTTGTCCGGCCCGGCCGGAGGTGTTGTCGGCGCAGTCGAAACCTCACGTATGGCCGGTTTCGAAAAGATCATCGGTTTTGACATGGGCGGCACGTCTACAGACGTCTGTCACTACGACGGCGACTACGAACGCGCATTCGAAACGGAAGTCGCCGGTGTGCGCATGCGCGCTCCGATGATGATGATCCATACAGTTGCAGCAGGCGGCGGTTCGATCCTTCATTATGCCGACGGCCGCTTTCAGGTGGGCCCCGATTCAGCCGGGGCAAATCCGGGTCCGGCCTGCTACCGACGCGGCGGGCCTCTCACCGTTACAGACGCCAACCTGATGACAGGCAAACTGGCACCGGAATTCTTTCCGAAGATCTTTGGCCCGGACCAGGATCAGCCGCTCGACGGCGATGTAGTTCGCAAACGTTTCACGGATCTGGCTGTGCGCATTGGCGATGGACGTACCCCGGAAGATGTTGCAGACGCTTCTTGAAAATCGCCGTCGAGAACATGGCCAATGCCATCAAGAAGATTTCGGTCCAACGCGGCTACGACGTGACCGAATACGCGTTGACCTGCTTCGGTGGCGCTGGTGGCCAGACCGGCTGCCGCGTTGCTGACAGTCTCGGCATGAAGACCGTCATTCTGCACCCGTTCTCGGGCATCCTGTCGGCATACGGCATGGGATTGGCTGATATCCGCGCAGACCGGCAACAGGCCGTCGTCAAGACACTTACGGACGATTTGATCCCTGAACTGCAGGCTCTTCGTGATCAGCTTGCCAGCCAGACGGAAGCGAACTCGACAGGCAGTCGATCACTGCCGCCGCGCGCCGCACGACCGCAACCGCACACTTGCGTTACGACGGCACGGACACGCCGCTACCGGTCCTCCTCGGGTCCGTCTCTGAAATGCGGGCAGCCTTCGAGGATGCACACAAGAAACAATTCGGCTTTGCCTATGAGAAAAACCGGTCGTCGTTGAAGCCCTGGAAGTCGAAACGGCCGGTGGCGGCGCGGTCTCACCGAGCCGGATCTGACATTGGCCACAGGGACGCCCTCCCCGGCAACCTCCACAAGCATTTACTCCGAAGGCACCTGGCACAAGGCCGGTATCTTCAAACGCGAAGTGCTGAAACCGGGCATGAAGGTGACCGGACCTGCGGTGATCATCGAACCACATGCCACGATCGCTGTTGAAGACGGCTGGCAGGCAGAGATCAATTCAAAGGATCACGTGATCCTCGAAGCGTATCGTGCCGTTGAAACGCGCAGAAGCCATTGGAACGCACGCCGACCCCGTCATGCTCGAAGTGTTCAACAACCTGTTCATGTCTATCGCGGAACAGATGGGGGTCACCCTTCAGAACACCGCATACTCGGTCAACATCAAGGAACGTCTTGATTTCTCTTGTGCCGTCTTCGACGCAGACGGTGCACTGGTTGCCAACGCACCACACATGCCGGTTCATCTGGGGTCCATGGACCGTTCGGTGGAAACGGTCATCAAGCTCAACAAGGGCAAGATCAAGCCGGGCGACGTGTTTGCATTGAACGCCCCGTACAACGGTGGCACGCACTTACCGGATATCACAGTTGTGTCGCCGGTCTTCGATGACGAAGGCAAGGAGATCCTTTTCTGGTCGGCGTCCCGTGGCCACCATGCTGATGTCGGCGCTCCGCCCTGGCTCCATGACGCCGCGCGCGACCAACGTGGACGAGGAAGGTGTTCTGTTCGACAACTTCAAGATCGTCGACGAAGGACATTTCTGCGAACAGGAACTGGTTGAGCTTCTGACCAACCATCCCTACCCCGCCCGCAACCCGCATCAGAACGTCGCCGATTTGTCCGCACAGATCGCGGCAAACGAAAAGGGTATCCAGGAACTTCGGAAGATGGTCACCCACTTCGGACTGGACGTGGTCCAGGCCTATATGGGGCACGTCCAGGACAACGCGGAAGAAAGCGTTCGCCGCGTGATTGAAGCGCTGAAGGACTCCGAATACGAGTACCCAACTGACCAGGGCTCCGTGATCAAGGTCAAGATTACCGTCGACAAATCAAAGCGCGAGGCAACGGTCGACTTTACCGGGACCTCGGGCGTCAAGCCGAACAACTTCAATGCGCCGGAACCTGTGACCCGTGCGGCAATCCTTTATTGCTTCCGGGTGATGGTAGACGGCGACATTCCGATGAACGCCGGCTGTCTCAAACCGATCAACATCATCATCCCGGATGACTGCATGTTGCGGCCTTCCTATCCGGCTGCGGTCGTGGCGGGTAACGTGGAAACGTCCCAGCATGTCACCAATGCCGTCTTCGCAGCTCTTGGTGCCATGGCCAATGCTCAGGGAACGATGAACAACCTGACATTTGGCAACAACACGTATCAGTACTATGAAACCATCTGTTCCGGCTCGCCGGCAGGGCCTGGCTTCAATGGTACGGATGGTGTCCACACCCACATGACCAACTCGCGGCTAACCGACCCAGAAGTATTGGAGTTCCGTTTCCCGGTTCTCCTGGAGGATTTCCATATCCGCAAGGGGTCCGGTGGCAAAGGCAAATGGTCAGCAGGTGATGGTACCAAACGGACCTTGCGTTTCCTTGAGAAAATGGACTGCGCGATCCTGGCGTCCCACCGTACTGTTCCGCCGAAAGGATTGGACGGTGGCAGCGACGGCGAACTCGGCCGCACCGAAGTTCGGCGGCTGAATGGAGAGATCCAACAACTGGAGGGCTGTGATCAGACGGTTCTTGAGGCAGGAGAAGCGGTCACCGTTATCACGCCCACAGCGGGCGGTTGGGGCCACGCCTGATCCAAATTCCAATAGATCGAAGAAAAAGAACGGCCACCTGATTGGGTGGCGTTTTTTTTGGTATCTCGCTGCAGATATGCACATCGTCACTTCTACCTATACGAGAATTATTCTTTCTCTCAGGGACAAAGTTTACCGTTTTTCAATCTGAGTCCGCCTAAACTGACACAACCTCAACTCTGGCGCTGCCTATGGCGCTGAGAAACTCGGGCTTTTGAGAAATGTTTGCATCAAATCCCATTGCAACTTCGGTTGCGGCAAAAATTCTAGCACTGGTTGCCTTCCTCAGTCTTGGTCTGCTTGTTGTGGCCGCAGTTGCCATCATTCAGATGGGTTTAATCGGGAAGGAACTTCAAAACATTGCGGATAAGGATATTCCACTCACGCAAGCAATCAGTCAGGTTGCCAATCATCAACTACAGCAGGCAGCGGTGATTGAACGGATCATGCGCGTCTCCGGCCTGACCTCCGGTGAAGATGCTGAATCAACCGCTGCCTTGAAATCCACTTTGGCCGCTCTGAACGAGCAGGTTTCCGATGAAATTCTGAAAGCGGAAGCACTCGCCCTCTCGGCTCTGGAAAAGTCGGCATCCGATACGCAAAGGGACGAGTTTTCCCAAACTCTCACACAGCTCAAACGCATCGAGAACGAGTACCAAACCTATTCTGCAGAAATAGCTGGTATCTTGGCGAAGATCGAACAGAACAACCTCTCCGATGCGAGCACCCTTCTCGTTGAGTTGGAAAAGGAACAGACCCGCCTCGACCATGAACTGGTGTCGCTACTCACCGAGATCGAGCGTTTTACGCAAACAGCAGCGTCATCTGCAGAAGAACACGAGAAACAGGCCTTTCAGCAAATCGCGATCACCGCGGCGCTGACTTTGATTTTGTGCCTTGTCGGCTCAGTCCTTTTCGCCAGATATCTGATTTCCCGTCCCTTGCACCAGGTCACCGCAGGCCTTCTGGAGCTCGCTAGAGGCAACACGGATGTGGAAGTCAATGTACGCACGAATGACGAAATCGGTCAGGTGGCAAGCGCATTCGAAACCTTCCGTGAAAACACGATCGAGATGAAGCGCCTTCAGGAACAGGCTCGCGAAGAAGAAATGCAGGCAGAAGCGGATCGTCGCGATACAAGATTGCGGTTGGCCGACGAGCTTGAAAGGCTCCTGATGACCAGCTGCGACACAGCGGTTTCTGCATTGAGTGAACTTGCGTCCGGTGCCGACGAATTGGCGCGCAACAGTCATGAGACCATTGAAAGGTCCAACACGGTTGCCGCTGCAGCCGAACAGGCCACAGCATCGGTCCAATCTGTTGCATCCGCGTCTGAGGAACTGGCGAGTTCAATTCACGAAATCAGCCGCCAGATTACACTCGCGAATTCCTCCACCTCTCGTACATCTGAACAGGCCGAAGTTTCCGGAGAGACAGTCGGAAAACTGTCTACATCGGCAGAGGAGATCACGGATGTCCTGAAACTGATCAGCGACATTGCTGCCCAGACCAATCTGCTGGCCTTGAACGCAACTATCGAAGCAGCGAGAGCTGGCGAAGCAGGCAAGGGATTTGCGTCGTGGCTTCTGAAGTAAAGGCGCTAGCCACGCAAACCGGACAGGCAACCGATCAGATTGGTTCACAGCTGAGCGGTGTCCAGTCCGGGGCGGCAACCTGTTCTGATGCAATTACCACGGTTGTCAAAGCATGATGGAAATTCGCGAACAGATTTCCGGAATTGCCTCTGCGATTGAAGAGCAAAACGCAGTTACGTCAGAGATAGCCAAAACGCGCATCAGGTTGCGCAAGGCAGTGCCGACATTACCTTCAATATCTCCGAAGTGAACCAGGCAGCGCAGGTATCCGGCGACAGGGTGCAGGAAGTCGTGGGAGGCATTCAGAACATTTCCTCCCAGATAACGACAATTCGCGACGGGTTAGGCGATTTTCTCGGTCACCTGCGCGCAGCTTGACAACTGCTTGCCACGCTCTCCGGAACACTAGCCAAAACGACTGACCGCTGCCCCGTGTCCGCAACGCGGACACGGGGATCTGGAACCATCCGGGTTCCAACTCCCGTTCCTGCGGTTAATCCGTGCAGACCAGATAATTCCAAAAGACCGATCTGTCGCTTGCCGGACCAATGCAAAGCTCGATACAGATCTTTTCGGGAACCCGTCTCTTCAAGATCTTCACATTGTTCATGGGAAATCTCAGCGACCCTTGCTCCACCAGGAGCAGAACGCGGTTGCGCGAGAGACCAAGCCCTTTTGCAAGGACCTTATCCAGACGAACCTGGACGTGATCCGAATTCAGGATTGTCAGTGCCACAGTGCAGGCATCTGCACAATCGCCGGCAACCATTCGTCGTTTCAGGCTGAAATCAGTGCCCCCCTTGCCTCCGCCTCTCCCTTTGGTGTTGCAGGCGAAGGTGCTCGCCACTCCCTCATCGTTCCGCTGCAAGGCTTCCATGAGTTCTGCCGAAAGGTGCTCACGGCTCGACGTTCAAAAATGGCCCTGTTCCATCTGCTTCCACAGACATCGCAACGATAGATCAGCCAGGCGTCAAGCTGGCTTCCATTCGCGTTCAACCGGAATTTGCCCGTCGAACCAAAAGGCTTCACAAATCCGCATCGTTGGCAGGGACGCTTTATTCTAGGTGTCTGAGAACGGACAACGGACCATTCCATGTTCAATATAGACGACATTCCGTGGGTCTTCCTCGCACGGGAAGTCCGTCACGGGCAGTCGGAACGGCCGGACAGCGTCAGCTATCGGCACTCAGTCTGGCTGGAAGCTTTTCGAAATGTATGCAGTGAACCGAAACAGGATCAGATGCGCATGGCCAAGCCACACCGGCCCCGATCCGCCGCCAGGACGAACAAAGTTCATGACGCATTCTAGCGAATGCATGGCGGGATCGATGACCGGTCAGAGTGTTGGCAAAACAAACGTCCAAATTGAAACAGATGAGCCTCGATAGCGCTTACGAAAATGACACGCAAGCGCAACTTGGAGTTTCGACGAGACGTCGTTTGAATTGTGTTCAGGTGTTGCGCGCCTGCAAAGCCAGAGCGACCAATGCAGGCCTCAGTTCAGACGGAGCTTCCAATGGATCTGCAAACCAGAGACGTTCAACCTTATCTCCAGCCACAAGATCAACGCCTTCGGGATCCAGACAGGCAAGCCGCCAATTGGCCTCTCCGGCCTTCAGCAAATTCTGCGCATAAAGTTTCACCGCATCCCTATGGTCTGCGTTCATATGCGCAACCGCTCCAGCTTCCATTGAAGACCAGTCATCAGGCGAACTTACTGTTGCCAACAAGTCCTCTTTCTCCAATTCAAAAGCCTTGCCAAAGCCTCCATTCAGGCTGGCCCTGGAGAGCTCCAACCTGAAAAAGAAAAAGTCTCCGAAATCGACATAAAGTTCGGCTTTGGGATGACGAGAGAGGTAACGGTTGCGCAACCGCTCATGATCTGAACTTCCTCTCGATATCTTCACTGCCTTGCAGAAAAGAGAAATTCTCGGATGAGCGAGCGGATCGCCTTTTCCAGGTTCGCCCAACAATAGCGAACATGAAGGGTTCTCCAGAATTGCCGCCGTGTGTCCGGACAATGTACTTGTGAGGATGACAGGTGCACCATCCAAATCGGTCGCCACCGCAACCCGACTGGCAAGTGGATGCCGCGTTTCGGCTTCGAGCACCGCCAAAGCACCAAACCTCGCGGTTCTGATCAACTCCTTAGCCAATCTTCTGGCTTGATCATCGGTCGGCCGGATTACTGATTTCGGTTCTTTTTCCAGGCTCACGGCCCCTCCAAGTTCTGTTTTCTGTCGGCGCAGACAAGTTGCATTCCACGGTTTTCGCCTTCACCCGAATTCTGAACGTCAGATGAACAGACATCTCAGAACCGGTTCAGGGCGCCTATGCGATTGTCTCACCATCAGATACGGCGCCAATCGAGAACAGCGCCTGCCTTTGGAGAAAACCAATGAAGACCATGAGCAAACGTCTTGTTGCCGCCGCCCTCACGGGCGCCCTTCTTTTGCCGACCTTCGCGGCTGCTGAAGCCGGCTCGCGCAACGGTTGGCGTGACCACCGTGGCGGCCACCACCATAACCAGAGACAAAATAATCGAAATCATAACCGACACAAAACAATGATAATCTTGGCGCGGCTGTCGCGGCAGGTGTCATCGGCCTCGCTGCAGGAGCAATTCTGCTGGGTGCGACCCGCCAGCCGAGCTACGCAGGCCCGCCGCCGGTAAATCACTACCCGCCGGCTCCTTATCCTGGTCGCGTCAACACGGCCATCGGTTATCAGCCGTGGAGCCCAGCCTGGTACCAGTACTGCTCTTCGAAATACCGGTCGTTCAACCCGTCGACCGGTACCTATACCACCTACCAGGGTGAACAGCGTTTCTGCCAATAAGCTTGCGCCCGCCTGGTGGTACTGAAGAACTCGTGGCAACAAACGACCGACCGGCCGAACCGGTCACCCGTTTGTTGTCATTCTTTCAGAAGGGTCATGCTCCAAGGGAACTGAACAGCCTCGGTGGGCAAGTGCAACCAGGTTGTTTCGTTCAATCAGCCTGTTTGCATCAATCCGCCATGGTTTCTATTGAGGCGAAACCTTCCGGCGCAGCACCGAAATCGAACGGCGTGTCGACTTCAATGACCTTGTCGGGATAAAAACCATTGAACCTTGTGCGAAGCGACAAGCTGTAGGCACCGATATGGCCAATCTCGATCCAGTCTCCCGTGTCGACTGTCTCCGGCAGCCAGAAAGGCCTGGAAAGAATATCAACGCTGTCGCAGGTTGCGCCGCAGACCTTGAAGGAACAATCTTGTCGGGCTGACCAGCCCGTGTTTTGCGAGCCGGGTCCGGAATGAAACGAGCCGGCAGCGTGATCTTTCCGGTCCAACTGTCGGAAAGAGACGCCCAGATGCCATCATTGATGTAAAGGCGCCGCCCCTTCTTCAACAGCACTCTGACAATGAGAGAGATCGATCGGGCCACGATCACTCTGCCTGGCTCGGCGACAAGAGGCAGGTCATCAAATTGCCAATCAGCGATATCGGCTTTCAACTGCCCCATCAATTCCACGAGCGAGGGCATCTCAGGCGCTTTGCGGCGCGGATCGTGACCATAAACGGCCGGAAACCCTCCCCGACATCAAGCTCCACAACGGGAACGCCAGCACGTGACCTGATCCAATCGGCTGAAGCCAGCGCTCGCTCATAGGTTTCCGGTTCTTCGATCTGGCTTCCTACGTGAAAACACAATCCGCATTTGAACCCGATACGGTCGATCCGTTGCAGCAACTCAACGGCGTGACCTGGTGCCGCGCCAAACTTCTTCGACAACTCGTAAGCAGCATGCCCCTTGGTGGCGATACGAACGAAGAGTGTGATCGTTCCAGGATCTATATCAAGGGCCCTAACCACACGCAGGATCTTCGCGACTTCGTCTTCGTGGTCGAGCGAAAGGGTTCGAATACCGTAGGTTTCCAAAGCTAGCCGAATGTCCGACTGTGCCTTGATAGGATGCATGTAAAGCATCTCAGCCTTCGGCGCTGCCTCTTTCACCGCGGCGAACTCTGCAGGCGATGCGACATCGAAACAACTGATCCCGGCCTTTGCCAGTGCCTCAAGGACAAATGGCTCACCATTCGTCTTGACCGCGTAAGCCGTCTTGCCGGGGAAGAGCGACTGGAATTGCTGTGCGTCATGCCTGAGCACGTCCGGCCGGAAACAATACACAGGCTGATCGGGGCGAAGATCCAAGGCGGCGTCAATAGCTGTTTTATAACGTTCCATCAGTCCTTCCGGCGTTAGAAGTCATCGAATAGAAAGGAACAAGCTTGAGGCTGATTTGCAAGCCGGGATTGGGTTATTGGCAGATAATGTAATTACAGCTCTTGCCGTGGCATCCGATATCGAGATGGAAGTGAGACTTGTGATTTGGGTCTGCATCGGGGCCGAGAACGGTGGTGAACCTTTTACAGGCAGCCTTGTGTATGGCGGACAGGAAGCTTCCGCTCTGCGTGTTGCGCGCCCAATCCTTTTCAACTGAAATCTCAGTACCGTCGCTTAATCGGAAGGCCACAATATCAATGGCTTTGCCAAGCGCATGTTCGGAGAGCTTTCCATCTGGAAGATTGTTTCGTCGGCGACACTGATATCCAGGGCCTGTGAGAAACTCGGACACTGGTTTCCCGAACTGTGCTTGTGCAATGGGCATGACATCTTCAATCACCCACGCTGTAAGTGACGTCGCAAAACCGCATGATAGCGTGGCTTTCATCGGGAAGGTCACTTCGGCATCCTCGCCACGTAACCCAGAAAGGTTGACAGGTACGGCGATCCCGCAGTCCTCATCATCTTGATCCCCTTGCGCTTGCATGGGAGAAAGTTGTTCAAATGTAGCACCCGGAATATCGCAAGTTGCCGGTGTGGAGGTTTCGCCCGCAGAAGCTTTTCTGCCACTGTCGTCCGGCCCTGCCAAAAGCTCTTCCGGAAGAGTAGCTGGCTTGATCGCCGGCACATCAACCCCCTCGATGAATCGCGAACTACCGAGGCCTGGAAGCGGCTTTTCCTGTGGCAATGGAGGACTTGCGTAAACATCTAAGTGCAGCAGGCAACACAACGCGAGAGCAGTACAAATCGACACGACGTTTAAGTGCATTCCCAACTCCGCACATTGTACTTGCCAGCGCCCCTCATGATTGATCAACGCTTGTCCTGCGTCTATGGTTGCATGACCCAAAAAGTGGATGGCTCCCCATGACATTAGAACTCTTTTTCGCCTATGTGATTGCCACATTGATCGTCCTCGCCATCCCGGGTCCGACGATCATGCTTGTTGTCAGCTATGCTTTGACCCAGGGAGCAAGTCTGCGGTTGCCAGCGTATTGGGTGTTGGCTTGGGGGGACGCGACAGCAGCAGCTGCGTCGCTGATGGGTCTCGGTGCCATTCTGGCGACGTCTGCAACAGCATTCACCGTGCTCAAATGGGTAGGGGCGATCTACCTGGTCTGGCTTGGTCTGAAAATGTGGAGAAGCCGGCCAACTGCACTTGGGCCGCATCAGGTTGCCGATGTTCCCCCCAGAAAAATATTCTGGCATGCATATGTGGTCACAGCGCTCAATCCAAAAGGCATTGTTTTCTTTATGGCTTTCCTGCCACACTTCATCGCACCTCACGCCCCAGTTGTCCCGCAGCTCGCACTTCTGGGAACGACCTTCGTCGCATTGGGTGTTTTGAATGCAGCTGTTTACGCCTATGCAGCAGCAGCCCTCGGACAAAAACTGAGAAGTCCTTCCCTGCTTAGACTGATAAACAAGGTGGGCGGCGCATTCCTGATCTCCGCTGCGGCGATGACGGCAACATTGCAGAGATCTGCGAACTGAAAAAAATCAACGACTTGATGCGAAGGGAATGTTCTTTTTCGACCGTACGGCTTCCGCTTCGGTTTTTTCTTCTTCAGTTTTCAAACCGAAATTAGCACCGGATTGCTTCAAGGTTTCAAGTGATCTGCGAGCGCCATCTTCACTAAGCGCTGCATAACGCTGGATGGCGGCATTCAGCTCCAATCCGCCAATGCGCAACCGCCTGGCCCTCATCGTGAGAATATCCTTGTAGCTTCGGCTGTAACGCCGTTCGCCTTGCAAAGAATTATCAATGGCTTGTCGCTTGCGCTGAACAAGAGCTGGGATACCGCACTGGGCGGCAGATTGCTTACCTTGGCAAGCAACATCCCCAGCTCCGCTGTTCGATCCGAACGGGCGAACAAGGTCACGGCATCATCGATTTTGGTCTTCTTGCTCACCACGTCACGGATCAATGCGTTGGATTGTTCACGTGCCTCTTCAAGCTTATGCGCACGAGCGGCGACTTCGGTAGCGGCACGTCAGCCAGGAGCTGAACAAGCGTGCTGTCGGCACCGAGTGCACTGACCCTTTCTTTCAACTCTTCCGTCAAGAAA
>LZQR01000079.1_pt1 | contig 25388 bp, 28 predicted proteins | sample 768601 | NCBI WGS metagenome assembly LZQR01 (sample SAMN05207299, study PRJNA324521) | oil field metagenome | isolation source: sample BH-FW-24 from oil reservoir | place: India: Bombay High | collected 2015-12-04
AAAGGTTGGTGAATTGACTTGGTCATTGGAAATTATCTGAATTCAGCATGCGATTTATCATAGAATATGCGGCTATTATAACCAATGAAATCAGGCCGTATAAGCGGTCAACAACCATTCGGGCGTCAAATCGCCGCCGATGGCTAACAAACCGTCCGGCTGTGCCAGCGCATAATGGTCGGCGGAAAGACCACCGGTTCGGTGTCGAGTCAAAAAGGTTGGTGAATTGACTTGGTCATTGGAAATTATCTGAATTCAGCATGCGATTTATCATAGAATATGCGGCTATTATAACCAATGAAATCAGGCCGTGAATTCGCAATACCTCTTCCAGGGTGCGAAAACGCAAATATAAAATGCGGAAATGAACCAGGCCTGGTGAAAACGCACTGTATTGTTGAGATAAAAATAACGGTTCCCTTAGTTTATATATGACCCAGTTCGTTCATTTACATGTTCATTCGGAATATTCGGTCGTGGATGCCACCTTACGGGTGAAATCGGCGATTTCGAATGCCGCTGGTCACGAACAGCCCGCCCTGGCTTTGACTGACCAGATGAACATGTTCGCGCTGGTCAAATTCTATTCTGCCGCCATCGGCGCCGGCATCAAACCGATTATCGGTTCCGACCTGTTGATTGAAGCCGAAGACGGTAATGTCTTCAAAGTGGTGGCCTTGTGTCAGAATGACCAAGGATATCTCAACCTATCCCATTTGATTTCGATGGCGTATCTGAAGAATCAGAAGATCGTCGCTACCGAAATGCAACCCTTGATCAAGCAAGAATGGCTGAAAGCTACAACGAAGGCCTGATTATCCTGTCCGGAGGCAAAGACGGCGATATCGGTCAGGCGATTCTCGCCCAAAAACCGAACTTGGCGGCGAAGCGAACGGCCTGGTGGCAGGAAACCTTCCCGGATCGTTTTTATCTGGAGTTGGTTCGTACCGGCCGTGATAATGAAGAAGCCTACCTGGTCGGTGCCGTGGAAGTGGCACAGCGTTATGAGTTGCCGGTGGTGGCCACCAATGACGTACGATTTGAATCCGAGGATGACTTTGACGCGCATGAGGTGCGGGTCTGCATTCATGACGGTTACATTCTTGACGACCCGAACCGACCGAAACGTTATTCTGAAGAGCAGTATTTCCGTTCCTCGGATGAGATGATCGAACTGTTTGCCGATTTGCCGGAAGCCATCGAAAATACGGTGGAGATTGCCAAACGCTGTAATGTCACCCTGACATTGGGCACTTACTTCCTGCCGGATTTCCCGGTGCCGGAAGGCATGACAATGGACGAGTATTTTATTCAGGAATCTCGGAACGGCTTGGAAGAGCGTTTGAAGTTCCTATTCGGGCATTTGTCCGCCGAAGAATTTGCCGAAAAGCGTAAAGAATACGACGATCGTCTCAAGTTCGAACTCGACATCATTATCCAAATGGGGTTCCCCGGGTATTTCTTCATCGTTGCCGACTTCATTCAGTGGGGTAAAAATCACGACGTACCGGTGGGACCGGGGCGGGGGTCCGGTGCCGGTTCCCTGGTGGCCTACGCGCTGAAAATCACCGATTTGGATCCTCTGGAATACGACCTGCTGTTCGAACGGTTCCTGAATCCGGAAAGGGTGTCCATGCCCGATTTCGACGTCGACTTTTGTATGGAACGACGCGATGAAGTTATCGATTACGTGTCGCGTCAATACGGACAGGATCACGTGTCGCAAATCGTGACCTTCGGCACCATGGCGGCGAAAGCCGTGGTGCGCGATGTGGGCCGGGTATTGGGCCACGGTTACGGCATGGTGGACGGTATTGCCAAGTTGGTGCCGAATGACTTGGGTATCAAGCTAAAGGATGCGCTGGAGCAAGAAGAAATGCTTCAGGAACGTTACGATAATGAAGAAGACGTCCGTATGCTCATCGACCTGGCCTTGAAGTTGGAAGGCACGGTGCGGAATACCGGTAAGCACGCCGGTGGGGTGGTCATCGGCCCGAAACCGTTGGATCATTTCTGCCCGGTATTGTGTGAACCGGACGGCACCAGTGTGGTCACGACAGCTGGATAAAAACGATGTGGAAACCGCAGGTCTGGTCAAATTCGACTTTTTGGGCTTGCGGACGCTCACCATCATTGATTGGGCCTTGCACTTTATCAATGATGGCAAACAACCCGGCGATGACGGCTTTGTCGACATCGCGCGCATTCCGTTGGACGATACCGAAACCTTCGACCTGATTAAAACCGGTAAGACCACCGGGGTGTTTCAGTTGGAATCGGCCGGGATGCAGAATTTGATTGTCCGTTTGCGCCCCGACTGTTTTGAAGACATTATCGCCCTGGTCGCTTTGTTCCGCCCCGGACCGTTGGAGTCAGATGGTGGACAACTTCATCGCCCGTAAGCACGGTAAGGAAAAGGTCTCTTATCCGGACGCACAGTATCAGCACGAATCGCTGCAACCGATTCTGGAACCGACCTATGGGGTCATTCTGTATCAGGAACAGGTCATGCAGATTGCACAGGTGTTGGCCGGTTATACGCTGGGCGGCGCTGATATGCTGCGTCGTGCGATGGGGAAAAAGAAACCCGAAGAAATGGCCAAGCAACGTTCGGTGTTTAAAGAGGGCGCGGAAAAAGGCGGCATTGACGGCGACTTGGCGATGAAAATTTCGACCTGGTGGAGAAATTCGCCGGGTACGGGTTCAACAAATCCCACTCCGCTGCGTATGCGTTGGTGTCTTATCAATCGGCCTGGCTGAAAACGCATTACCCGGCCGAGTTCATGGCGGCGCAGATTTCATCCGACATGGACAACACCGAAAAAGTGGTGCACATGGTCAACGAATGTTATGCCATGGGCATTGATGTTCGCCAGCCGAATATCAATGAGTGCGAAATCCATTTTAAGTCGGTCAAAACGGAAGAAAAAGTGGTTCGTTACGGCTTGGGTGCGATTAAAGGCGTTGGTGAATCGGCGCTGGAAGGCATTATCGCCGAGCGCAAGGAAAATGGGCCTTATCAGGATTTGTTCGATTTCTGTTTGCGGGTGACCAAAAAGGTCAATAAGCGCGTTATTGAAGCGTTGATTCTGGCCGGCGCGATGGATTGCCTGCACGATAACCGACAAGCCATGTTGGACAGTGTCGGTTTGGCCTTGCAGAAAGCGGAACAAAAGCACAAGGACGAAGAAGCCGGTCAAGGCGATTTATTCGGTGATGCCATGTCGTTTGAAGCGGAAAATGCTTCCGAGCTGGTCGATGTGCCGGAAATGCCCGAGAAGCTACGTCTGAAAGGCGAAAAAGATGTCTTGGGCTTGTACATGACCGGCCACCCGATTGAAATTTATCGGGAAGAATTGGATAAGTTGGTTGAGCAGAAATTATCCGCCTTGCGTCCGGAGAAATGGGCTAAGAAATGGGCGGCGGGTTTGATTGTCGAAGCGCGCAGCAAGGTGACCAAAAGCGGTAGCCGAATGGGCTTTGTCGCCATCGACGATCAGACCGCTCGTATGGAAGTGGTGTTGCGCCCGGCGGTGTTCGAGTCGTGCCGGGATATTTTGTTGCCCGATACGGTGGTGTTGATTTACGGCGAAGTGTCGGAAGATACGTTTAACGGCGGGATCAAGCTGGATGCCGAACAGGTGGTGACTCTGGCCGAGTCACGCGTCGAAAAAGCGCGGGCCATTAAGGTGTTCGCCGATGCGACGTTACAACCGGATCGTTTACAGAATTTGTCATCGGTGTTGACGCCTTATCGGGTGGAGACCGGCTTGCCGTTGGTGGTGGATTACCGAAACGACCAGGCCAGAGCGCAGATGATTACCCAGGAAGGGATTGAATTTTTTCCGGACGACGAGTTACTGGAAGTGCTCAGAAGTCACGGCTGGCAACCGGAAGTGGTTGTCTGAGTCAATTGGGGGAGTTCAGCGGAGCGGAATTTGAGCGTTGATGAGAGGCCGAATTTAAGGTCATAAAATTTGGTTATAAAGTATTTTTATTCCTATTGGTTGCCCATAACCTTTAGAATGTACGGAATTCGACGAACCGTTCCCAGTGAACTTAAAAAGTTACGTAGAGAAATTGTCAAATAGGAGACATTAATGTCTAACAATATCGAGTCGATCTTACACGAAGATCGGATATTTAAACCAACCGCCGACTTCAAGAGTCAAGCAAACATTACCGAAGAAAAGTACCATGCGTTGAAAGCCAAAGCGGATGAAGACTATGAAGGTTATTGGTGTGATTTGGCGAGGGAAAAACTGGACTGGTCCAAGGATTTCACGGTTGGGTTAGACGATTCCAATGCCCCTTTCTATAAATGGTTCGCCGACGGTGAACTGAACGCCTCCTATAACTGTATCGATCGCCACTTGGAAGAAAAAGAAGACAAGCTGGCCATTATCTTCGAAGCCGATGACGGTTCGGTCGAACAATATACTTACAAAGAACTGCACGATGAAGTCTGTCGCTTGGCGAATGCTTTGACGGCGCAAGGCATCGAGAAAGGCGATCGCGTCATCATCTACATGCCGATGATTCCGCAAGCGGTTTTCGCCATGCAAGCCTGTGCCCGTATCGGCGCCATCCACTCCATCGTATTCGGTGGGTTCTCGGCGGAAGCCTTGCGCGACCGTATTGAAGACGCCGGTGCGCGTATGGTCATTACCGCGAATGCCGGTTGCCGCGGCGGGAAGTCCCGTGCCGTTGAAAGGCGCGGTGGACAGCGCCTTGGAAAAAGGCGGTGACTCGGTTCGTAAAGTCATCGTTTACAAGCGTACCGATGATGAAGTGCCGATGAAAGAAGGGCGCGACATTTCCTGGCATGATGCCATCGCCGGTATGAGCAATTATCACGACGCAGTGATGGTCAATGCCGAGCACCCGCTGTTCCTGCTTTATACATCCGGATCAACCGGCAAGCCGAAAGGGATTCAACACAGCACCGGCGGTTACTTGTTGAACGCCTATGTGACCAATGAGTGGGTCTTTGACTTGAAAGACAGCGATGTCTTCTGGTGTACCGCGGATGTGGGCTGGATTACCGGTCACACTTACGTGGCGTATGGACCTTTGTCGATGGGGATGACCATTGTGATGTTCGAAGGCGTTCCGACGTATCCGGATGCGGGTCGTTTCTGGCAAGTCTGTCAGGACCATGGTGTGACCGTATTCTATACCGCGCCGACGGCGATTCGTGCCCTGATGAAATTCGGTGATGACTTGCCGAAGCAATACGATTTGTCGAAGTTGAGATTGCTGGGCACGGTTGGTGAGCCGATTAACCCGGAAGCCTGGATTTGGTATCACGATGTGATCGGGCGTGGTGAATGCCCAATCGTGGATACCTGGTGGCAGACTGAAACCGGCGCGCACATGATTGCACCGGTCCCGGGTGTGACCGATTTGAAACCGGGCTCGTGTACCAAACCGTTACCGGGCATCGATGCGCACATCGTGGATGAAGAAGGCGTTGAATTGACGCACGGTGAAGGGGGTTACCTGGTGGTGCGTAAGCCTTGGCCGTCGATGGTGCGTACCATCTGGAACGACGACGAGCGTTTCGTCGATACCTACTTCGCGATGTTCAAGAATAAGTATTATGTGGTGGGCGACAGCGCTCACTTGGATCACGACGGTAACTTCTGGATTATGGGGCGTATCGATGACGTGCTAAACATTTCCGGACACCGTTTGGGAACCATGGAAATCGAGTCGGCGCTGGTGTCGCATGAGCATGTGGCTGAAGCCGCCGTGGTCGGCAAGCCGCACGATGTGAAAGGGGAGTCCATCTTCGCATTCGTGGTGATGAATATGGAAGTACCGCCAGGGGACGAGCGTCTGGCATTGGTTCAGGAGTTGCGTAATCACGTGGCTAAGGAAATCGGCCCGATTGCCAAGCCGGATGACATCCGCTTCGGTTCCAACCTGCCGAAGACGCGTTCCGGTAAAATCATGCGTCGCTTGTTGCGCAGTATCGCCAAGGGTGAGGAAATCACCTCCGATACATCGACGCTTGAAGATCCAAGTATTTTGGATCAGTTCATGCAGCCGCATAAATAAACAGGGCGCATGAGCTGAACCAAATGTTGAGATAGCCAGACTGGTTACAAAATGACCAGGCCTGGCTATTTTCATATAAACGAGGCTTAAACGGTCTCATTGTCGAACAAGGGTTCGTTTAAATAGATACAACGAAACGACCCGAGTTTCATAATCAAGGAGGAAGACTTTGGAACAGTCTAAAATTGAGAAGATTAAAAATCTTCCGGAGTATCAACAGCTCGTCAAAGAGCGTACGGGGCTGGCATGGAAACTCTCCATTGCCATGCTGGTTGTGTATTACGGGTATATCCTGCTGTTGGCGTTTGATCCGGCATTCTTTACGATGATTGTCAGCGGTCAATACGTATCCATCGGTTTCCCGGTAGGGGTTGCGATCATTATCTTTGCGTTTTTGCTGACCGGTTATTACGTCAGAAAAGCGAATTCGGATTTTGATGAACTCACGGCAAAAATCAAGAAAGAGGTTGAATAATGAAGATGGGAATTCATAAGTTATTGGCCTTGTTGGTTTTGGTCGTCATGCCGGTATCGGTATATGCGGCTGGGATTGATGTATCGGCTCCGGTTGAGAAAGAGACCAATTGGTCCGCTATTTCAATGTTTATCGTCTTTGTTGGCGCAACGCTTTACATCACTTACTGGGCGGCGCAGCGTACCAAGTCCGCAAAAGACTTCTATGCGGCCGGCGGTGGTATCACCGGGTTGCAGAACGGTCTGGCGATTGCGGGTGACTACATGTCCGCAGCGTCTTTCCTGGGTATTACCGGGATGGTGTACTTGAAAGGGTATGACGGTTTGATCTTTGCCATCGGGTTTCTGGTGGGTGGCCGATTATCCTGTTCTTGATGTCTGAGCGCTTGAGAAACTTGGGTAAATTCACGTTTGCCGATGTCGCGGCTTACCGTTTCCAACAAACACCGATTCGTGTGTTGGCGGCTTTTGGCGGGATTGCGGTTGTTATCCTGTATTTGATCGCGCAAATGGTCGGTGCCGGTAAGCTGATCGAGTTGTTGTTCGGTTTGGACTTCAACTACGCGGTTGTGATGGTCGGTGTCTTGATCATCGCCTACGTATCCTTTGGCGGGATGTTGGCGACGACCTGGGTACAAATCATCAAAGCCGTTTTGTTGCTGTCCGGTGCGACCTTTATCGCTGTAGCGGTTATGTACAACATGGGCTTCAGTTTCGAAACCTTGTTTAAAACCGCTGTTGAAAACCGTGATGGCAATATGGACATCTTGTTCTCCGGTGGTTTCGTTTCCGATCCAATCAATGCGATTTCCCTGGGGATTGCCCTGATGTTCGGTACCGCTGGTTTGCCACACATCCTGATGCGTTTCTTCACGGTTCCGGATGCGAAAGAAGCTCGTAAGTCGGTATTCTATGCGACCGGCTTTATCGGGTATTTCTACATTCTCGCGTTCATCATCGGTTTCGGTGCGATTGCGATGGTGGTGGCGTCTGAATACATGGACGGTTCCAAGCTGATTGGCGGTAACAACATGGCGGCGATTCACTTGTCGCATGTGATCGGTGGTGACTTCTTCCTGGGCTTCATCTCAGCGGTAGCTTTCGCGACCATTTTGGCGGTGGTGTCCGGGTTGACCTTGGCCGGTGCGTCTGCGATTTCGCATGATATCTACGCGAATGTGATCAACAAGAATGCGACCGAAGAACAGGAAACCAAAGTGGCGAAAGGTGCAACTTTTGTGATTGGTGCTTTGGCGATTATTTTCGGTATCGGCTTTAAAGACCAAAACATCGCCTTCGTGGTGGCATTGGCCTTTACAATCGCCGCTTCCGCGAACTTCCCTGTGTTGATTATGTCCATGTTCTGGAGCAAGATGACAACCCGTGGTGCCGTTATCGGTGGCTGGTTGGGTCTGATCTCCGCCGTGGTCATGGTTATTCTTGGTCCGGTCGTGTGGACTCAGATTCTGGGAATGGGCGAAGCCATCGTGCCGTATAAGTTCCCGGCTCTGTTCACCGTGATCATTGCCTTTGTTTCCATCTGGTTCTTCTCCATTACCGATAAGTCGGTACGTGCGAAAGAAGACTTGGATGGCTTTGAAGCACAGTTCGTTCGATCTCAAACCGGGATCGGTGCCGAAGGTGCCTCGAACCACTAAGGTAAGTTACGAGTGATTCGTTAGAATAAAAAGGGGCTGTTTTCAGCCCCTTTTTTGTATGCCTTTGCGCGAGTGTGGCACAATGCAAAGGTCTTAAGAGGTAGAGCCTATGTCCGTTCAACAACAATTGAACTTTCTCAAACAAGTCGAACCGTTTTCGGCACTGAATGAATCGACGCTACTGTCGTTGGCTGAAGCCTTGGATGTGGTGTATTTTCCTTTGGGTGAACGTCTGGAATTGTCTTCCGGCGAAGCTGCAAACGAAAATGCATTTCTGTATTTTGTGATTAAAGGCCATGTGGCCGAGTTCGATGAAAATCAGCGCCAAGTGGCCGTTTACGGCAGTCACACGTATTTTGGCGAAAGCTTTCTATTAAAACGTGCGGCTTATCGCCGTTACGATGTGATTGAAGAAGCGATTGTCTATCGCTTGCCGCAGGAAGCCTTTCTGGAAGTGATGCAACAACCGGAAATCGAAGGCTTTTCATTGATGACATCACCGCTAAACTCAACCGAATGCATGCCCAGATTCAAGCGGAGTCGTCCAGTGAGTCGCTGATGGGGTGGTTGAAGACGCTCCGCGCCAAGCGTTGATCGAGGTGAGTGAAACGGAAACCATTCAGGCCTGTGTTCGGCAGATGCAGGCGTTGAAAACCGATGCGTGTGTGGTGGTGTTTCAGGACGAGGCTGAAAGAGGCATTGTCACGTCAATCGATTTGCTCAATGGGTTGGCGTTGAACGAGTACGCGGTGACGGATGCGGTCGGTCCCTTGGCGACGCGGCCGGTGATGACCGTGCATCAATTCGATTATTTGTTCAATGCGTTGTTGAAAATGACCAAGTATCGCATCAACCGTTTGGTGGTGCGCTCGGATGACGCCATGTTGGGTATTTTGCATCAGAAAGACTTGATGGGCATGTTTGCCAACCAGTCAGGCCTGGTGGTTTTGAGTATTCAGCAAGCCGAATCGTTTGACGAACTGAAGGGCGTGGCGGACCGCATTGATCACTTGGTGGTGAATTTGAATAATCGCGGGGTCAAGACGCATTACATCGCCAAATTGGTCAATGAATTGCACCGAAAGATGCTGGAGCGGGTTTTTGAGTTCTTATCGCCATCGGAAGCTTTGCAAAAAGGGTGTTTGCTGGTGATGGGCAGTGAGGGCCGTGCCGAGCAGGTGATTCGTACCGACCAGGATAATGCGTTCATTTTGCCGGATACGGTTGAAATATCGCCAGCCTGGCGACATTCATGCAAACGTTCAGTGCCCGTTTGATCGAGTTGGGTTTTCCGCCTTGCCCGGGGAGAATCATGGTGTCGAACCCGGTTTGGACTCGGCCGTTATCGGATTTCAAACAGCAACTGCGTGATTGGATGACCGCGCTTCCGGCGATGCGTTTATGAACCTGTCGATTTTCTTTGATGCCGAGGCGGTGTTGGGCGATGAACAGTTGTTGCTCGACGCCAAGCGAACCATGATGAGCTGGTTGGATTCGAACCGTCACTTTTTACCGCACTTCGCCAAATCCGTGTTGCAGTTCGAGACGCCCATCGGCTTTTTCGGAAAGTTGGTGACCGACAAAGACGCCAAAGACCCGAAAATCGATTTGAAAAAGGGCGGGATTTTCCCCATCGTTCATGGTGTGCGTTGTCTGGCGTTGGAACACGGTATTTTGAAAACCAATACCCATTGGCGTATTAAAGCCTTGATGGACATGGGGGTGCTGACCGAGCATTTTGGTATTGAACTGGGGGAAACGTTGAACTTTCTGAACACCTTGCGCTTGGAGTCGATGGTTGAGCAAATGCAGCTGGAGCAGGCACCGGACAACTTAATTCGGGTGTCGGGGCTGACGCAGTTGCAGCAAGACCTGCTCAAAGACGCGTTCAATGTGGTCAATCAGTTCAAAAAGCTGATTGAGCAGCATTATAAACTTCATGCGGTGATGTGAGGTGTGGCGTTCGTTACGACGTCGTTGGCATCGTCGCCAGTTGAAGGACGAGCGATTTGCGTTTTTGTTTGATGCCGTGCCGCCGGAAAATGAATGGGTGTGTTTCGACTGCGAAACCACCGGGTTGGATCCGAAAAAAGACAAAATCGTTTCCCTGAGTGCGATGAAGATTCGTGGGCAGGAAATCTTGACCAGCGAAGCCTTGAACTTGACGTTGGCACAGGATGCAGCGATTTCCGAACAAAGCATCAAGGTGCATTGGATTCGCAACGAAGATACGGTGCATGGCTTGAGTGAGCGGGAAGCCATTGAACAGTTTCTGCATTTTATCGGTTCCCGTCCGCTGGTGGGGTATTATCTGGAATTCGATGTGGCGATGGTCAATCAGGTGCTCAAGCCTTGGCTGGGAATTGGTTTGCCGAACCCGCAAATCGAAGTGTCGGCCTTGTATTACGATTATAAAGAAGACCCGATTCCGAAAAAGGTCATCGATTTATCGTTTGATGCCATTTTGAAGGAGTTGGCCCTGCCGAATTTCGGTCAACATGATGCCTTTAGCGATGCATTGATGACAGCATTGATTTTCATCAAACTGAAAAAACTCGGGTAGGTTTGATTAAATGCGGGTAAATGAAATGCTTTGTTTGACAAATGCTTAAGCGTTTCATATAATTCTGCTCAGTTTTTAAATCATGTATTAAGGGAGAGGCGGGTTAATGAGCGTCTTTCCGCTTAAATTTTAAAAACCCCGTCTTTACGGGGTTTTTTATTTTTTGAATTAAGGAAAAAGCCTGCGTGATTCTGGAAGAAAAGATTGAAAATTTGCTGAAGCCGACCATTGAAAGCATGGGCTTTCAAATGTGGGGCTGCGAATATTTGCCGGCGGGTAAACACTCGACCTTGCGTGTCTATATTGATAAGGACCCGGAAGGCGTTACCGTCGATGATTGCGGAGACGTGAGTCGCAAGTGAGCGCCATCATGGATGTCGAAGACCCGATTTCCAATGCCTATATGCTGGAAGTGTCTTCGCCGGGGATGGATCGTCCTCTGTTTCGTCCGGAACAATATCGTGCCTACGAAGGGCAGGAAATCCATTGCGGAGGCGGTGGCGATCATGGGCCGTAAGCGTTTTAAAGGCATTATGACGCAAGTGAACGAGGACGGCATCGTCGTTGAAGTGGACGGTGAGGCGTATGATATTCCATTTGGCCAAATTGATAAGGCCAATGTGGTGCCGCAGTTTTAATCTTTTGAAATACACGTTGAATCTTTTAAAAATTTAGCCCCTACTTTTGAGGAAATAGAAATGAGTAAGGAAGTTTTAGCCGTTGTTGAAATCATGTCCAACGAAAAAGGCGTGGATAAGGATATTATTTTCGAAGCCATTGAGGCTGCGCTGGCGACCGCGACTCGCAAAAGCCACAATGACGAAATTGATGCCCGCGTTTCTATTGACCGTCACACAGGGGACTACGAAACGTTCCGTCGCTGGGAAGTGATCGAAGACGATGTCGAAATCGAAGACAATGTCGGTTGGTACATGCGTCATATGGATGCTGTTGAAATCGAACCGCACATTGAACCGGGACAATATATTGAAGAACCGATCGAGTCGATTGAATTCGGCCGTATCGGCGCTCAGACCGCTAAGCAGGTCATTATCCAGAAAGTACGCGAAGCCGAGCGCAAAAAAGTGGTGGAAGAATACGCCAAACGAGTCGGTGAGATCATGACCGGTCAGGTGAAGCGTATCGACCGTGGCGATGTGATTTTGGATTTGGGCGACAATGTCGATGCGGTTATCCCGCGTTCCGAGTTGATTAACCGTGAAGTATTCAAAATGGGCGATCGCGTTCGTGCCTATGTGCAAGACGTTTCGTTCCGTCCTCGCGGGCCGCAAATTTTCATGTCGCGAGCCTGTAAGGAAATGCTGATTGAATTGTTCAAAATCGAAGTGCCGGAAATCGGTGACGATTTGATTGACATCATGAGCGCGGCGCGTGATGTCGGATTACGTGCCAAGGTAGCGGTTCGTGCCAACGACCCACGATTGGATCCAATCGGTGCTTGCGTCGGTATGCGCGGTGGCCGTGTGCAAGCGGTGACCAATGAATTGAACGGTGAGCGTATCGACATCGTGCTTTGGGATTCCAATGATGCCCAGTACGTGATCAACGCCATGGCGCCGGCCGAAGTCACCTCCATTATGGTCGATGAAGATAAGCACACCATGGACTTGGCGGTGGACGACGAACAACTATCGCAAGCCATCGGTAAAAACGGTCAGAATATCCGCCTGGCGACCGAATTGACCGGTTGGGAATTGAATGTCATGTCCGAAAGCGACATGGCTTCAAAACACGAAACCGAATCGCAAAGCCAGATGGCTTTGTTTGTGAACAGCCTGGACGTGGACGAAGACTTGGCGGAAGTCTTGGTGGCCGAAGGCTTTACGACGCTTGAAGAAGTGGCTTATGTGCCGACTGCGGAAATGCTCGAAATCGACGGCTTTGACGACGATATCGTTTCCGTATTGAAAGAAAGAGCCAAGGATGCGCTTTTGACTCAAGCAATTGCGAATGAAGAAAAGACAGCTATGGCTGAACCTGCACAAGACCTGCTGGATCTGGAAGGGATGACGGAAGAGCTGGCGAAATCGCTTGCCGCTCAAGGTATCGTCACTCAGGAAGATCTGGCGGAACTCGGAACGGACGAGTTGTTGGAAATGGTCGAAATGGACGAGCAGGCCGCGAGTGAGTTGATTATGAAAGCACGCGCACCATGGTTCGAATAATTAGGAGGACACGATTGTATGTCTGAAGTATCCATAAAACAGTTTGCTGAAACACTGAAATTATCAGTCGATAAGCTGATGTCTCAGCTTGAAAACGCTGGGGTGTCCGGTAAAAAGAAGCGGATTTTCTGTCTGATGACGAAAAATGACCCTTCTGAATTATTTGAAAGGTCTGCACGGCGAGAAAGTCGACACACCGAAAAAGGTGACTTTGAAGCGTAAACAGGTTCAGAAGCTGAACCTGTCCTCCGGTTCCGGTAAACGCACCGTGAATGTGGAAGTTCGTAAGAAACGAACCTATGTGAAAAAGCCGGAAACCGCTGAAGAGCAAGAACCGGAAGTCATCGAGGAAACGGTGGAAACACCGGTGCCGGACGAAGTGGTAACGGCCGAAACGCCGGAAACCACAGTGGCCGAGACGACGTCGGAAGAAACCGCTCAACCGGAAGAAGCCTTATCGACGGAAGAAATCATTGAAGCCGTCGCACCGGAACCGGTTGCGGAGGCCAAAGATAAGAAAGGTAAGCACGACAAAAAAGGTAAGACCACTAAAGCCAAGGTCGACGAAAAAGACGAACCGAAGCACAAAGGTAAACCTAAGCCGAAAGAAAAACTGTCCAAGAAAACCTTGGCCATGTCCGATGAACAGTCTTTCGGCCGTCGTCGACATAAAGGCGGGCACAAGAAGACCTCGCCGTCCTCGAACGAACACGGTTTCCAAAAGCCGGTTGAAAAACAGGTTCGTGAAGTACAGTTGGGCGAAACCATTAAGGTAGCCGATTTGGCCGACAAGATGGCGGTCAAAGCCACCGAAGTCATCAAAACCATGATGGGCTTCGGGAGCATGGTCACCATCAACAAGTGTTGGATCAGGAACGGCCCAGCTGGTGGTTGAGGAAATGGGGCATAAGCCGGTGTTAGTCAACGAAAACCAAATCGAAGACGATGTGGTGAATCAAGAATACACGGGCGAAACCGTTACGCGCTCGCCGGTGGTCACCATTATGGGTCACGTTGACCACGGTAAGACGTCGTTGCTGGACTACATTCGTAAAGCGAAGGTCGCACATGGCGAATCCGGCGGGATTACCCAGCACATCGGTGCTTATCATGTTGAAACCGGGCACGGTGGCGTCACCTTTATCGATACCCCGGGGCACGAAGCCTTTACGGCGATGCGTGCAGTGTGCCAAGGTCACTGACGTGGTGGTCATTGTGGTCGCTGCCGATGACGGTGTGATGCCACAGACTAAAGAAGCCATCCAGCACGCCAAAGCGGCGAATTTGGGCATGGTGGTCGCCATCAACAAGATGGATAAGGAAGGCGCCAACCCGGATCGTGTTATGCAGGAGCTGGTCAATGAAGAAGTCGTGCCGGAAGAATGGGGCGGCGATGTCCAGTTCATCCGTGTTTCCGCGAAAAGTGGAGAAGGCATCGATGACTTGCTGGACGCCATTTTGTTGCAATCGGAAATCCTGGAGCTGGAAGCGCCGTTGGAAGGCCCTGCGAAGGGCGTCGTGGTCGAGTCTCGCTTGGATAAAGGGCGTGGGCCGGTAGCGACGGTATTGGTTCAGGCCGGTACCTTGTCAAAAGGCGACATCGCGTTGTGCGGTATGGAATATGGCCGGGTGCGTGCCCTGATGAACGAAAACGGCGAACAGGTGAAAAGTGCCGGTCCGTCGATTCCGGTCGAAATTCTGGGACTGTCCGGAGTGCCGGTGGCGGGTGACGATATGATCACGGTCGAAAGTGAACGTAAAGCCCGTGAAGTGGCGATGTTCCGTCAAAGCAAGCACAAGGAAATGAAAATTGCCCGTCAGCAGAAAGCCAAGTTGGACAACATGTTCAACAAGATGGAAGAGGGCGAAGTTCAAAACGTCAACATCATCTTGAAAGCGGATGTGCAAGGTTCCATCGAAGCGATTGTGGACGCGTTGGTCAAATTGTCCAACGACGAAGTCAAAGTATCGGTTATCTCCTCCGGTGTGGGCGGGATTACCGAAACCGACGCCAACTTGGCCTTGGCCTCCGATGCGTTGATTTCGGTTTAACGTGCGTGCCGATGCGAAAGCCAAGCGTTTGATTGACAACGAAGGTATTTTCCTGAAGTATTACAGTGTCATCTATGAAATCGTCGATGAAGTGAAACGTGCCATCGAAGGGAAGCTGGAACCGGACTTCAAGGAAGAAATCATTGGTGTGGCCGATGTGCGTGATGTCTTTAAAGCACCGAAAATCGGCTTGATTGCCGGTTGTATGGTAACCGAAGGCATCGTCAAGCGTAACAACCCGATTCGCGTGTTGCGTGATAACGTGGTGATTTACCAAGGCGCTTTGGAATCCTTGCGTCGCTTCAAGGACGATGTTCAGGAAGTCCGTCAAGGCATGGAATGCGGTATCGGTGTGAAAGACTACAATGACGTGAAAGTCGGCGACCAGATCGAGGTCTACGAACGCGTTGCGGTCAAGCGTACCTTAAGTTAATGGTTGCCAGGCCTGGCCGTTTTTGACGGAACAGACCATGACAATTCGACTATTTTTCAGTGCCCCGAGAGGGGCATTGTTGTTTGGCGCAATCGCCAATTATGAAGAGAATATATTATGAACGACGAAGTCAGTAGACCGACCCGGGTGGCGTTGGAAATCCGCAAGACGTTGAGTGAAATTCTGCACCGTGATACTAAAGACCCGCGTTTGGAAAAGGTCAATATCACCGAGTGTAAGATTTCCAAGGATTTAAGCATCGCGACGGTGTACTTTACGATTATCGGGGCAAACGAAGATGATCCGGCGGCTCAGGATGCCATCAAGGCATTGGAAAAAGCCAAAGGATTCTTCCGTTCCGAAATCGGTAAACGCATGAAACTGCGCATTACGCCGGAAATCCGTTTCTTCTATGACACGGTGGCGGAAAACGCCAGTCACATTGAAGAACTGATTTTCAAAGCCTTGCACCAGAACAAAAAGTAAGCGTCGAGCGGGTTCTTATGGCAAAAAAACAATGGCAAGCCGTTGATGGCATCGTCTTGCTCAATAAACCGGAGGGCGTCACCTCCAACGGTATTTTGCAGCAGGTACGACGACTGTACAACGCCAAAAAAGCCGGCCATACCGGCGCTTTGGATCCGTTTGCAACGGGCCTATTGCCGGTGTGTTTTGGTGAGGCGACTAAAATTTCCGGTTTGTTGTTGGATTCCGATAAACGTTACATCGCCACGCTCAGCCTCGGCGTCGAAACCGATTCCGGAGATAAGGACGGTAATCCGCTGCAACTAGAAGTACCGTCCTTGACCGCCGACACCATTCAAACGGTTTTAACGGAATTCGAGGGCGATATCATGCAGGTGCCGCCGATGTATTCCGCATTGAAGCATCAAGGTATTCCGCTGTATGAATACGCCCGTAAAGGCGTGGAAGTGGAGCGGGTGCCACGACCCATCACCATTCACGAATTGACGCTCATTGATTTTCACCCGACTGAAATCACCTTCGAGGTCTTTTGTTCCAAAGGCACCTATGTTCGTACACTGGGCGAAGAAATCGCCAAAGCGCTGGGAACACTCGGGCATTTGACGGCTTTGCATCGTACTCAAACCGGCAGTCTGCGCGGTGACGATATGGCGACACTGGAAACCATCGAACAGGATTTGGCCGCCCATCTGCAACCGTTGGATTTGCCATTGCAGCACTTGCAAACCATGTATTTGAACGAAGCCGATACGCGGACGATTCAGCACGGTGGTAAATTGGCGGTGGCGAAACCGGAGACGGAGTTGGTGCGTTTCTATGATCCGCAGCAGCGTTTCATCGGCGTGGGTGAATGGCAAACGGAAAAAAATCTGCTCAAGCCGAAACGTCTGTTTAATTTGGCGGACTGATTCACATGCCTGCGTCGTTTGACGAAACGCTTCCAATAGTCGATTTGCGGCCGGACGACAGCTATGCATCCGCTCACTTCCGTGGTGCGACGCATTTACCCTGGCCGGATTTAAAAGAGCGTTTGTCGGAACTGCCACCGCGTCCGGCGGCCTTGCAGTTGATGGGCGAGGCGGCTGACCTGGCGGAAGCCAGCGCTTTTCTGAGCGAAAAAGGTTATGACATTGTCAAAGCCTTGGATGAAGCCACTTGTTTAAGCGAATTGGAAAAATCACGAGGCCTGGCGGTTTCCGGGCTGGCCTCCAAACGGCTGTGGCAGCCGAACCCTTTATTGGTCTGGTTGGTGGAATCTTCGAAATTGTTTGCTTCGACTTCTTACTCAACTTCGGCGCAACGCCTTTGGGACATCGGTTGCGGCGGCGGCCGCGATGCGGTTTATATGGCGCAACAGAGGCTTGAGGTGACGGCCATCGACCAACAGGAAGCGGTTTTGTCCCGTGCCCGGCGATTTGCCGAACGGCAGGGCGTGACCGTAGATTGGAAACGCTGTTCGTTGGACGAAACCGGTTGTTTGCCGAATGAACCGGTGGATATGGTGGTGATGATGCGTTACTTGAATCGCGACCTGTTTCCGAGGTTGCGCCAAGCGATTCGTCCCGGTGGCCTGGTGGTGGTGCAAACCTTTGTCGAGGGCGTGGAAGCGTTTGGTTCACCGAAAAACCCGAACTTTATTTTAAAACGCGGCGAGTTGGCAAAAACCTTTTCCGACTTCACGATAATTGTTGATAAAATAGACACATTGAAAGACGGGCGTCCGGTTTCGTCTTTTATCGCACAAAAGAAAACTTAAGAGACTCACTATGCAAGAAATGACCCCTTCCGATCTGTTCGATTATTTCCAGAGCAACGCCATTTGCGAATCCTTGACGCGTGCCGATGTCGAGGTGATGTCGCAGTTCTTACAGGAAAAGAACCTGAAAAAAGGCGACGTGATTTTTGATATGGGCGATGTCGGCGATTCGATGTTTTTCATTGTGAAAGGCAAGGTCGGCTTTTCCGTCAATGACGGTCAGGACGAGGCGGAAGTCGGCTATCAGGGGCCGGGCAACTTGATTGGTGAGATGTCGTTTTTCGACCGTAAGCCACGCATGTTGAAAATGTTCGCCATGTCCAAGGAAGTGATTTTGTTGGAAATCAAGCGCCCTATGTACGATCGCTTGAAAGTGGAGCATCCCTACATTGCGGTGAATCTGGTCGAAAATGCCGTGGTGAGTCTGGACCATTTGATTCGTGCCTTGAGTAACGATCTGTCGCATTTCGAACACTATATGGTCGGCTTCGGAAGACACTGATTTTAGAGAGCTTTGCACGAGGAGAACGCGAAGAAAAAATGAGAGAAAATTTGGCTGATTGAGGCGGGAAACGCAGCTAATAGCCAGCTATTAGCCAGTTTTTCAACAAAAATCAGACGGATTTTAGCCATTTTTACTCGTGTAACTATCTCGTGCAAAGCTCTCTTTAAAGCCTTTTCGTGAATATAAGCATGGACAAGCCGATTTGTTTATGTATAATTCACGTTTTCATTCTGCCATCGGTTGCGGAATGGGAATTTTTATAAACCGATTTATCAAAGGATAAAACCATGCTAACAGCTGAAGATAAAGCCAAAATCGTTGCCGAGTACGCAACTAAAGAAGGTGATACCGGTTCTCCGGAAGTACAAGTTGCCTTGTTGACACACCGTATCACTTATTTGACGAACCACTTCAAGTCGCACATCCACGACAACCACTCTCGTACCGGTCTATTGCGTTTGGTTAGCCGTCGTCGTAAGTTGCTGGATTACTTGCATAAGAAAATGCACCGAGATATTTTGATTTGATCAAAAAGCTTGGTCTGCGTAAGTAATCGACTTCGCTGTCAAAAAAAGCCCCGCACTGCGGGGTTTTTTTTTGCCTGAATACCGTCGAAAGCGCCCCGAAAAAGTTTTGGGATAAATGCGTTCGGTCGGTTGTTTGTCGGGGGATTTATTGTAAAATGTCTCGACTGTTTTAATTTGTAATTGACCTCCGACGACCCCCGATAATCCTAGGGCCGGAAACCGAGACAAGCCTGAATCCTCAGTAGCTTTACGCTTTAAAGTTCCTGGTGATTCAGGTTTCACTGGCTGAATGACAGGATCGATTCGGTCGTCACCTGATAAGGAAAAGATGTATGGCAAAGTACGTTAAGTCTTTCCAGTATGGAAAGCATCAAGTTCGTTTAGAGACCGGTGAAATCGCCCGCCAAGCCGATGGTGCGGTGATGGTCGCAATGGGCGACACCCAAGTATTGGTGACGGCGGTTGGGGCCAAAAGCGCGAAACCGGGGCAGGATTTTCCCGTTGACCGTTCAATATCAGGAAAAAACTTATGCTGCCGGTAAAATTCCAGGCGGTTTCCTGAAGCGTGAAGGTCGTCCTTCCGAAAAAGAAACCCTGACTTCACGTTTGATTGACCGTCCGATTCGTCCATTGTTCCCGAAAGGTTTCATGAACGAAGTGCAAATCATTGCCACCGTGGTTTCCTTGGATCCGGAAGTCGGCACCGAAGTCCCGGCCATGCTGGGAACGTCTGCGGCCTTGGCCATTTCCGGCATTCCGTTTGACGGGCCAATTGGTGCGGCGGTTGTCGGTTATAAAGACGGTGACTATTTGTTGAACCCTTCCAGTGAAGAATTGTTGGATTCCGATTTGGAATTGAGCGTCGCCGGGACATCCGAAGCGGTCTTGATGGTGGAATCCGAAGCGGCCGAATTGTCCGAAGAGGTCATGTTGGGTGCGGTGATGTTCGGTCACGATCAAATGCAAGTCGCCATTGACGCCATCAAAGAAATGAAGGCGGAAGTCGGTAAACCTCAATGGGACTGGGAAGCGGCGGCAGAAAACACCGAATTGAAAGACAAAGTCTACGATTTGATTCGCAGCGATATCGAAGCGGCTTATTCGATTGCCGATAAGATGGACCGTTATGCCGCCATCGACGCGGCGAAAGCCAAAGCAATGGATGCGTTGGAAGCAACGGAAGAGAACGCCGACGGTTACGAGGCGGGCGACATTGAAAAAATGGTCGGGAAGTTGCAGAAAGAAATCGTGCGTGGTCGCATTATTGCCGGTGAACCGCGTATCGACGGACGTGATACTCAGACCATTCGTCAAATCGATTGTCAGGTCGGTGTTCTGCCGAAAGTGCACGGTTCCGCCTTGTTCACCCGTGGTGAAACTCAGGCATTGGTTGTGACGACATTGGGCACCGAAAAGGACGCTAAGATTGTCGATGAGCTGACCGGTTCCTATTCGGACCGTTTCATGCTGCATTACAACTTCCCTCCGTATTCCGTAGGTGAATGTGGTCGTGTCGGTTCGCCGGGACGTCGTGAAATCGGTCACGGCATGTTGGCGCGCCGCGGGGTTTCGGCGTTGTTGCCGACGTCTGAAGAATTCCCATACACCATTCGTGTGGTATCGGAAATCACCGAATCCAACGGTTCCTCTTCCATGGCCACGGTGTGCGGTACCTCCATGTCATTGATGCATGCCGGTGTGCCGATTGCGGCGCCGATTGCGGGTATTGCGATGGGCTTGGTAAAAGAGGAATCCGGTTTTGCCGTCTTGTCCGACATTTTGGGTGATGAAGACCACCTGGGCGACATGGACTTTAAAGTGGCCGGTACCGAACAGGGCGTGACCGCTTTGCAGATGGACATCAAAATCACCGGTATCACCCGTGAAATTATGGAAATCGCTTTAGGTCAGGCCAAAGACGGGCGTTTGCACATTCTGAAAGAGATGGATAAAGCCATCACCGCCTCGAACGTCAGTGTGGCCAGCACGGCACCACGCTTCTTTAATATCAAAGTCAAGCCGGAAAAAGTGCGTGAAATCATCGGTAAAGGCGGCGCGACCATTCGCTCCATCACTGAAGAAACCGGTGTTACCATCGAAATCGACGACGACGGTAACGTGAAAATCGCTGCCGTGGATGATGCGTCTGCGGAAGCCGCGAAGGCACGCATTGCGGAAATCACCGCTGAGCCGGAAATCGGTAAGGTCTACGATGCGAAGGTTGTTAAAATTGTTGATTTCGGCGCGTTTGTGTCTTATATGCCGGGTCGTGAAGGCTTGGTGCATGTGTCGCAAATTGCCGACGAACGTGTTGAAGACGTCAATGAATACCTGAAAGAAGGTCAGGAAATTCAGGTACGTTTGATTGACATCGACAAGCAAGGACGCGTTAAACTGTCCATCAAGGAAGTGTAACCGTCCATAACGGTCATGGCCGTTACGTTGTATTGAAAGAGGCCGCATTTGTCGGCCTTTTTTGTTGAAAGCATTTATGAAAGATCCAGAAGACGATTAAGAAGGGACTATGTCAAAGAATCATCCTGCATTTGAGTTCATCACCGAACATTTCATCGAATCGTTGAATATTACCGTTCAGCATTTCAAGCACAAGGTTACCGGAGCCGAGCATTACCACCTGGCGGCGGACGATCCGCAAAACGTCTTTATGGTTGCTTTACGGACCGTGCCGATGGATTCCACCGGTGTGGCACACATTCTGGAGCACACCGTTTTGTGCGGCAGTGAAAAATATCCGGTGCGCGACCCGTTTTTCATGATGATTCGTCGTTCCTTGAATACCTTTATGAACGCTTTTACTTCCAGTGATTGGACCGCTTACCCGTTTGCGACCGAAAACCGCAAAGACTTTCAGAACCTGTTGGAAGTCTATATGGATGCGGTGTTTTTCCGAACATTGATCCGTTGGATTTCGCTCAGGAAGGGCACCGTTTAGAGTTTTCGGAGATGGACGATCCAACCTCCGAACTGACCTATAAAGGCGTGGTGTTCAATGAAATGAAAGGCGCGATGAGTTCGCCGGTTTCGACGCTTTGGCAAACCTTTTCCGCGGAAATCTATCCGACGTCAACTTATCACTACAACAGCGGTGGCGATCCGAAAGATATTCCGGATTTGACCTATGAGCAATTGGTGGAATTCCATCGTTACCATTATCATCCATCGAATTCGGTGTTTATGACTTATGGCGATATTTCCGCCGCCGAGCATCAAACCCAGTTTGAAAGCCTGGCATTGCATCGCTTTAACGACCAAGTGGAACGCATTATGGTCGGCAAGGAAAAACGCTACACTCAGCCGATGCAGTTTGAAAACCGTTATGCCTTGAATGAAGACGATTTGTCGAAGAAAACCCACATCGTGCTCGGTTGGCTATTGGGCGAAAACCAAAACCCGATGGACGTTCTGAAGGGACATTTGCTGTCCGCCGTGCTGCTCGACAACAGTGCGTCGCCTTTGCGTCAGGCATTGGAAGCATCGCATTTGGCCACAGCGCCGTCGCCGCTATGCGGTTTGGAAGACTCCAATAAGGAAATGGTTTTTGTGGCCGGTGTACAGGGTTCCGAAGCGGAACATGCCGACGAAATCGAAACCTTGATTCTGGAGACGCTGGAGCGCATTGTACGTGACGGCATCGACACGGATCAGGTCGAGGCGATGTTGCATCAATTGGAATTGTCGCAGCGTGAAATCGGCGGCGATTCTTATCCATACGGCTTACAGCTGATTCTGCAATCTCTGGCAGGCGCCATGCACGAAGGCGATCCGATTGCGCTATTGGATACGGATGCGGCATTGCAAACTTTACGCGATGAAGTCACCGACCCGAATTTCATTCCGAACTTGATTAAAGAATGGATTCTGGATAACCCACACCGTGTGCGCCTGACTTTGTCGCCGGACGATAAACTGTCGGCCGAACAGGATGCGGACGAAAAAGCCAAGCTGAAACGCATTCAGGACGATTTGAGCGACGCGGACAAACACGCGATAGTTGAGCGCTCTCTGGCCTTGAAAGCTCGTCAGGAACAGTTGGATGATGCGTCGATCCTGCCGGAAGTGACCAAAGAGGACGTCCCATCAGAAATTAAAGATATTCAACCGGTTAAATCCGACTCTGAAAGTCATTTAACGGCCTATCAGGCCGGAACCAACGGTTTGAGTTACCTGCAGATGATTTTGGATTTACCGGATTTCACCGAAGACGAACAAGCGGTTTTGCCATTATTCAATGCCTGCATGACGGAGCTGGGTTCCGCCGGACGCGACTATCTAGAAACCCAATCTTTGCAAGCGGCGGTTACCGGTGGCTTGAGTGCCAAATCGGCGGTACGAGCAACCTGCATGACCGTGATGCGTTTTACAGCCATTTCATTTTGTCCGGCAAGGCTTTGAATAAAATCAGCCAGGCCTGGCCGATTTGATGTTGGAAACGTTGGAGCAGGTGCGTTTTGACGAATTCGATCGTATTCGCGATTTAATCGGGCAAATCCGTTCGTCGATGGATCATGGCATTACCGGTAACGGGCATGGTTTGGCCATGTCGGCCGCCAACCAAACGGCCTCGCCGGTGGCGAACTGGAACTTTAAGCGTTCCGGCTTCGCCGGCATTCAAACCATCAAGTCGATTTACAAATCGCTGGAGACCGACGGCGAACTGGAACGCATCAGTCAATTGTTCGACCGTATCCAGCAAAATTGTTGCAGGCCTCCAAGCAAGCGCTGGTGATTTCGGATGAAACCGGGTTGGATTCCGGCATCGCCAGCATCTCGGAATGGCAAGGCGCTTTATCGACCCACGCAACCGGTAACGGATTGCAGTTGGCGGTGCCGCACACTCCAATTCACCAGGCCTGGGTGACCAGCACGCAGGTAAATTTCTGCGCCAAATCGTATCCGGCGGTGACCGCCGGACATGAAGACGCGCCGAAACTGTCGATTCTCGTGCCTGTTTGCGCAATGGCTTCCTGCATTCCGAAATCCGCGAGAAAGGCGGGGCTTACGGTGGTGGCGCCAGTTACAATGCGGAAGCCGGCACCTTTGTGTTCTATTCGTATCGTGATCCGCGTTTGATGGAAACTTATGCCGACTTCGATCGTGCGCTGGATTGGGTCTTGAGCGAAGACGCCACCCAGGCGAAAGTGGACGAAGCCATTCTGAACGTCATCAGCGCCATGGACAAACCGGGTTCTCCGGCCGGTGAAGCGCGCAAGGCGTTTTATCAACAGTTGTATGGTCGCACACACGCAATGCGCAAACAGTATCGGGAAGGGGTCTTATCGACCACGCTCGACGACATTCGTTCCGTGGCCGAACGTTATTTGAAATCGGATGTCGCCTCGTCCGCCGTGTTGACGCACAGTGGCATGAGCGATACAGTCAAAGACAACGGGTTTGAAATCATCACGCTTTAGTATCGTTAGGCTTTAACACAACCAGTGAGGCGAATGCCCAAGGGAGTCAATATGCAAGCGAACCAACGCACAGGTGCTTTGGCACTGGGTTTTTCATCTTTCTCGGGCTGTCCTCTCTCGGGCTGATTCTGGCCAATGCGGCGATCGACGTGAAGCAGTATGACCGTGTCGTGACGGTCAAAGGGCTGGCGGAACGAGAATACAAGGCCGATATTGTGATTTGGCCGATTGCGTTCAGTGTGGCGGAGAATGATGTTCAGGCACTGTACAGTTCTATCGACGATAATTCACAAACCATCAAGCGTTTTCTCATCAAAAATGGCATTCAGGACAGCGAAATCAGTTTTTCGACGCCGAATATTACCGATAAGTCCGCTCAGAGTTACGGCAACGGCCCTAAACCGGAGTTTCGATTCATTGCACGTCAGACGGTGACGGTCTATTCCAAAAATGTCGATGGTGTGCGTCAAGTGATGGGTGAGTTATCGGCGTTAGGGAAAGAGGGCATCGTTTTGACCGGCGGCGGTTATGAAGGCCAGACGGAGTATATTTTCACCCGTTTGAATGACGTGAAGCCGGAAATGATCGAAGAAGCGACCAAGAAAGCCCGTCAAGGTGGCGGAAAATTCGCCGCCGATTCGGATAGCAAGCTGGGCAAAATCAAACGCGCATCCCAAGGGCAATTCAGTATTCGGGCGCGAGACCGTAACAACCCGCAAATCAAGAAAGTGCGGGTTGTATCCACGGTGGAATATTATTTGTCGGATTAAGCCTGTTGCCGGGTTAGGCCGCGCTGCTTTTCAGCGCGGTTTTACGGTGTTCGTTCCGACCGTGCAGCACCAGGCCTAAGCCGCCCAGCATTAAGGCCGCGGCAATCATAAACCGCAGCGTAATCGGCTCATCAATCAACCAAGTCGCCCCGAAAGCGGCGATGAGCGGCACCAATAATTGCGTGGCGGATGCCAGACTGGCCGATAATCTCGCAAGGCCGTGTACCATAAAATATAACCCAATCCCGTGGTGACGCCCCGGAAATCACCGCCAGCCAAATCCTTTGAAGTCATAAACACCTGATCTCCGATGAACAACAGGCTCAATACACTGGCGACGGCAATCATCGGCAGGTGCGATAAAGTTAAACGCCGTGTCCGACAGGGTTTCAAGGATTTTGACCGTTCAGGGTGTACAAGGCCCAAGTAAAGGCCGACGCCATCACCATGACCAAGCCCCACCAGGAAGGCGTGGTCAGTTTC
>LZQR01000080.1_pt1 | contig 25294 bp, 31 predicted proteins | sample 768601 | NCBI WGS metagenome assembly LZQR01 (sample SAMN05207299, study PRJNA324521) | oil field metagenome | isolation source: sample BH-FW-24 from oil reservoir | place: India: Bombay High | collected 2015-12-04
CGCGCCCCGGCCCAGGCGTAAAGCGCGCCCAGCGGCGACAGGAGGGCGCGCGTCAAAGCCGCAGAGCTGCGCGGCGCTGTGTCATCCCAGAAAGGCGGGGCTCGCATCAGGGGCGTCCTTGGTCGAGAAGCGGTTCAGATGGGACAGGGTGAGGGGCAGGGCCCCGTTCGGCAAGGCGTCTAGCGCGGCAAGGGCCTTGTCCGAGGTCAGTCGGTCGCCCTGCCAGCAGTCCAGCACATCGCGCGCAATGTCGGCGGCGGTTTCGGCGACCAGGCGCGCCTCATGCGCATCATAGACGCCATAGACATCGCTAAAGCTTCATTCCGTGGCCGATGTGGGCGATGAACCCTTGCTGCTGTCGCGCCTCGCGCCGGTCTATGTCGCCCGCCATCGCCCCGACGGCGCGCGCATGGCCGCCGAGGAGGGCGCGGACGTCATCATCATGGATGACGGGCACCAGAACCCCAGCCTTGAAAAGACCCTCTCCATCGTCGTGGTGGACGGCGTGACCGGCTGGGGCCGGGCACGATCTTCCCGGCGGGGCCCTTGCGCGAACCGGTGAAGGACGGGCTTGCGCGCGCCGACGCGTGATCGTGATGTGCCCCAGCGCGGAGTTCGCGCCGGACCTTGAAAAGCTCCAGCTCGCAGATCTTGAGATTCCGGTGCTGACCGCCTGGCTTGCGCCCGAAGCCGCCCCGCCGTCAGGACGCTGCTGGCCTTTGCGGGCATTGGCCGGCCACAGAAATTCTATGACGCGCTGGTAGCGGCGGGCGGAAGTTTGGCGGATACGGCGAGCTTTCCCGACCATCACGCCTTCACCCGCGGAGAAATCGAGACGCTGGCCGATCTTGCCGAAAGCCATGACGCCACCCTGATCACCACCGAGAAGGACCATGTGCGCCTGCCCGGCGGGGTGAAGGGCTCGGTCACCGCCTGGCCCGTGCGCGCGGTCTTCCGCGAGGAAGCCCGGCTCGACGCGCTTCTGGATCAAGCGATGGATTCCTTCGCCGCCAGCCGTTAAGCCAGAACCATGTCTGATCTCATGAAATCCATCGGTTTTCGCGCCGAAGCGCTGGGCTGGGACGCTATCAGGGCCTGTTCCGGTCCATGGGGCTGGAGCGCGCCTCCGATTACGGCGCCAAGCTCCTGCGCACGTTGGGCCCGAAAGTCTCGGTGCATCATGTGGCGCGCGTGAACATGCAGGTCGCCTTCCCCGAAGCGTCAGACCGCGAGCTGGATGGCCTGCTCGACGCCATGTGGGACAATTTCGGGAGGCTCGTCGGCGAGTTCCCTAACACCCACCGCTTTGATTTCAGCCCCAACAGCGACCAGATCGAGGTCGAGGGCGAGGAGATCCTGGCCGAGCTTGACCGTCAGGGGCAGCCGGCCGTGCTGATTGGCGGGCATTTCGCCAATTGGGAATTGATGGCGGCGGTGATCATGCGTCACCTCAAGGATTGCCGGATCACCTATCGCCACGCCAACAACCCGCTGATCGACCAGCGCATCATTGATCAGCGCAAGGCCTATGGCATCAACATTCTCGCCCCCAAGGGCGGGCATGGCGCCAAGGAATTGATGCAGGCGCTCAAATCGGGTGCGTCCGTCGCGCTGATGAACGATCAGAAGATGAATGACGGCATCGCCGCGCCCTTCTTCGGCCGCATGGCGATGACAGCGCCCGGCCCGGCGCGGATGGCGCTGCGCTATGACTGCCCGCTCGTGCCCATGTCGATCCGGCGCAAGGACCGCGCCCGCTTCAAGGTGACCATCCACGAACCGCTGGCGCGTCCCGAAGGCAAGGATGCGGACGCCATTCTTGAGGTGGTCACAACCATCAACCGCTTCATGGAAGAGCGCATCAAGGAAGCCCCCAGCCAATGGTTCTGGGTGCACCGCCGGTTCGAGAAGCCGCTCTACAAGCAGGCGAAGGCGGAGGCGCAAGCCTCAAGAGGCTGAATTCCCGGGCGAGCAAGGCGAAGACCCGGGACCTGTCTCCGCAAATAGCGCTTGATCCTGATGGAGGCCCCGGCTCTGCGCTGCGCTTGGCCGGGGTTTCAGCGATTTACCGCAAGCCGCTGGGATCAACCGCGAGCGCTTCGGCGGGGTCGATATAGCGATTGTGCCATTTAATGCGCCAGTCGAGATGCGCGCCCGTCGAGCGACCGCCGGACCCGACTTCGCCGATCACCTCGCCCTGCGCGACTTCCTGACCGACGTCCACGTTCACAGCGCCCAGATGCAGGAAGGCGCTGGTCAGGCCCTGGCCGTGATCGATGAAGATCAGACCGCCTTCATAATACATGTCGGGATCGGCCAGCGTGACCACGCCCGCGGCGGGCGCGATCACCGGCGTGCCGCCGGGGGCAGCGATATCGATGCCATAATGAGGCCGACGCGGTTCGCCATTGTAATAGCGCTGGCTGCCATAGACGCCGGTCAGGCGACCTTCGACCGGCATGATGAAGGCGCTGGCGAAGCCATCCCCCGTCCAGCGGGAGGTATAGGCGTTGCGCTTGACCCGGCCTTCGGCGCGGATGCGTTCGAGCACCTCTTCAGGCGGGGTGACGTATTCCTGCGGCACCCCCTCGATGCGCTGGATGTCGTATTGGCGCTGCTGGACGCTGACCGTCTCTTCATAGCGGCCATCAGGCAGAGCGACGCTGAGCGTGGTCTGCGCCTCCGCATCCCGGTCATGGCCCAGCACGACCCAGCCCGCATCATCCGCTTCAACACTGATATCGCCTAGCGTCACGCTGCGCCCGGCTGCGTCCGGCAGACGATCATCGCGCCCTGGCGATGGGTTCCGGCGCAGTTGATGGGGGCGGCGGCGGGCGCCGTCTCTGCGATCAGGGCCGCCATGGGATCAGCCGCGCCCTCCGGCGCGGGGGCGACGGCTTGAACAAGGGCGAGCGCGGCGATCAGAACCATGAGAGCTATCCTGTCCCTATCCGGGTTTTGCTGCTTGGCGGCGCCGGGGCCCTGATAGACCTCGCGCCAGCGTTGGGTGGCCGCGCTGGCGTCCAGATACGCTTCCTGAAGCTCGGCGGACCAGTAACGCAGATTGTTGAGCGTGATTTTCTCGCCCGTAACCGCGCATTTCACATACGCGCCGGGCTTGAGGATCATGAAATCGGCATCGCCGAATTCCAGCGTGGCTTCACCCGCGAAATCACGATCAAAGGAGGGCAGATCAGTATCGGTCATGTCGCTTTCCTATCACGAGAGCCTTGGCGAGCGGAAGACGGCAAACAGCGCTGCGCCTTGACCGACTCACACCCGCTCGCGACTTTGAAGCCATGACCCTCATTCGCCGCCTGTCACCTGAAACCGTCAACCGCATCGCCGCCGGCGAAGTGGTCGAGCGCCCCGCCAGCGCCGTCAAGGAGCTGGTGGAGAACGCGCTCGATGCAGGCGCGCAACGCATCGACATCCGCATCGAGGGCGGCGGGCTGACCCGCATCGTCATCGAGGATGACGGCTCGGGCATGGACGCCGAAGGGCTCGAAACCGCGATCGAGCGGCACGCCACCTCCAAATTGCCCGTGGGTGAGGACGGGCAGGACGATCTTCTGAACATCCATTCCATGGGCTTTCGCGGCGAGGCCCTGCCCTCCATCGGCTCAGTCGCGCGCCTCAACATCACCACCCAGGATCAGGAACTGGGCGGCGCCTGGGAGCTGTCGGTCGAGGGTGGAACGAAATCCGGCCCCCGTCCCGCCCCCTCGCTGGGCCGTCGCGGCACGCGGGTGGAGGTGTGCGATCTCTTCTACGCCACGCCCGCGCGGCTGAAATTTCTCAAATCTGAGCGCGCGGAAAGCACCGCCGTCGCTGATGTGATCAAGCGTCTCGCTCTGGCGCGTCCCGATGTGGCTTTTCCTGTCCGTGGATGGCCGCTCGCGCGTCTCCGCGCCGGCCGAAAGCACAGAGGATCGCGATGAAGCGCGGCGCGGACGGCTATCGTCCATTCTGGGTGCGGACTTTGGCGAGAACGCCTTGTGATCGATCAGGAGCGCGAGGGCGTGCACCTGACGGGGCTCGCCAGCCTGCCCACCTATAATCGCGGCTCGAACCAGCATCAGTTCCTGTTCGTCAATGGCCGCCCGGTCAAGGACAAGCTGATCGTCGGCGCGGTGCGCGGCGCCTATCAGGACTTTCTCGCCCGCGACCGGCACCCGGTCGTCGCGCTCTATGTGGACCTGCCGTCCAGCCATGTGGATGTGAACGTCCACCCCGCCAAGGCCGAAGTGCGCTTTCGCGATTCAGCTGGTGCGCGGTCTGATCGTGGGCGCTTTGCGTCATGCGCTGGCGGGGGCGGGCCATCGCGCCTCCACAACTGTGGCCGGATACGCGCTTGGACGCGCCCGCCCCGAAGGCGCGCCGACCCATGCTTTGCCCCTCACACGCGGCAGCTCGATCTCCAGCGGCTGGGCGAACCGGCCCTCCCCGGCCTGGGAAAACCAGCTCTCCGAGCATCACGAGACGTCGGGCTATGGCTATGGCGAGTCCCAGACTGAAGCGTCCCAATATGGGCGCGGCGATCTCGCGCCCGGCATGTCCGCCCGCACCGAACCCTCTTACGGCGGCGAACCGGCGGACGGCGCGCCCGCGGCCGAAACGCACACGCCGGACTTCCCCCTCGCGTCGCCCGCGCGCAGGTTCACGCCACCTATGTGATCGCCCAGACCGAGGACGGGCTGGTGATCGTGGATCAGCACGCCGCCCATGAGCGTCTGGTGTATGAGCGCATGAAGAAACAGCTCGCCGATACGGGCGTGGCGCGACAAGCCTTGCTGGTGCCGGAAATCGTCGAGCTCGATGAAGCCGAAGCCCGCCGCGTGCTCGACCGCTCAGACCAGCTCGCCGAGCTAGGTCTTGTGATCGAACCGTTCGGCCCCGGCGCGCTGGCCGTGCGCGAAACCCCCGCCCTTCTCAAGCGCCTCGACGTGCAGGGTCTGATCCGGGATCTGGCCGACGAGATCGCCGAATATGACGAAGCGCTGTCGCTGAAGGAAAAGCTCGAAGAGGTGGTGGGCACCATGGCCTGCCACGGTTCGGTGCGCTCGGGCCGACGCCTCACGGGCGATGAAATGAACGCCCTGCTGCGCGAGATGGAAGCCACGCCTCATTCGGGCCAGTGCAATCACGGCCGCCCCACCTATGTGGAGCTGAAACTGGCGGACATCGAACGCCTGTTCGGTCGGCGTTAGGAGCCGTAGACGCGCAAGCCACTGAACGCGTGCATCAATTTATTTCCTAACAAAAGGTTTCACACCTTGCCCGCAGTCCTCATTTTGCATAAGCAGAGCGAGGGACCGTGACGGGGGAAAATCGTGCATCATTTTCGCACAATGCTTGTTCTGGCGCTTTTTTGCGCGCTGCTCGCTGGATTTACGCCCGCGCTGGCGCAAGGCGCCTCCGGTTCCGAAACGCTCGTCATCCACCGCATGGACGTCCGGAACGCCAGCATCGATCTGGGCGACTCTCCGCCGACCATCGTCATCGATTATGACATCGAGGATGTGTCCGAGGATGATCCGGGTCTGGAGGACCTCTTCGTTCATCTCTTCGATGATGAGGGTCAGCTCGTCGAATTCGATTTCAGCGTCGTGTCTGCAACACAATGGTTCAGGGACATCCCCCTACGAGCGACGGGCACTCTGGAATTCGAAGTCCCCGCGCTTCTGCCACCTGGCGACTATGACCTGGCGATCACGGTTTATCGGTCAGATCGAAGAAAGGTCATTGATAGACAACTCGGCATAGCCACACCGGGCACGGTCACGCTTTACAGGGGCGAGGATGGCCCTTGGAACACGCCGCCGGCAATTTCAAATGTCTATGAAACCATGGGCAGCACGGATGTCACCGACGGTGATGCGTCCATGGGCTATTATGTTGAGATGTTTGACTACAATCGAACCGGGCTCGCTTCCCTGACGATTGAGTTATTCAAGGATGGGGTCAGCACGGGCTCACGGGTGTCCCATGGTTTGCCCGATGATATGACGCCGACGGCAGGGCCGCCCCCTGGCGGCTATGTGCAAACGGGCATCAATCTGCCTCAAACTCTAAAGCATGGCGCCCATGAACTTGTCTTCACGGTAACAGACAACTCTGGACTGTCCGCAACGGCAAACCGAACAATAAATATTATAAATCGTAGAGATGAAGGCATCCCCCCCGTCATAAACTCCGTTACCTTTAGAGACGAATCCATAAATCTGGGAGAAAAATATTTCCCGCCTGCACTCTGGGTGCTTTACAATTTTTCTGATTTGCAAAGCGGACTCTCAAGAGTTGAATACACGCTCACAAATCAAGAAGACTCAACTGATCAACACAGCCTGATCATTCCCTTTGACGTTCCGACGCAAAGCGGGTCGGGCTCTCATAACCTCACGAGCAGATTTGACCTGAACGCAGGCCGCTACACATTGTCCGCCCTGCTATTCGACAAGGCCGGCAACGAGACCTATGCGGAAAATCTCGACAGCATTGAGATCACGAGTGACGACACGCAGAACCCTTACGTCAATTCGCTGACCCTGACGCCCAATCAGATCGAGACTAGCCCCACTGTCACGCCTGCGTCCCTCGGCTATTCGCTGCGTGATCCGGGCACTGCAGGCCTGCGAGAACTCAGTCTCACCCTTCGCGACGTCAATAATTCAAGCCGGAACTATGCGCTTACCCCGCTCCGGTTCACCCGTGAATCGCGTCTGGACAGCCAGACCCAGATCAGCCTGCCCGCCTCCCTGCCGACGGGCGAGTATTTTCTGAGTTATGAGCTCAGGGACGCCGCGGGCAATCTCGCGACCGGGACCGTTAGCGAACGCCTGACCGTGACGGGCGGGACTGTCGGCCCGGTCTTCACCGCGCTTGGCGCAGCTCGGACCGGATTTTCACCAATGATCCCTCTGGCGAGCTGGTGGTGACTTATGCCCTGCAGGACGGGGATGAGCGGGGCTTGGGCTGGGTCCGGCTGAGCCTTGAAAGCGAGACCTTACCGAATGCGGAGTCCGGCAATATCTCCCTGGGCGGCGTAGCGACGGCGCAAGACGCTTACGGCTTTGCGCTCAATACGCTTGAGCCCGGGCGCTACCGCCTGGTCGCCACGGCGCGGGACGCGCAAGGCAATGAAGCCACCACGCGTGACGTGCTGGCCGGAACACCGGAATTCATCGAGATCCTGAACCCCAATCAACGGCGCTTTGGCCCATTTGACTGGGCGGGCGCGGGCACCACGGAGCACCCCTTCCGCGACATCTACCGGCTGAGCGGCCTGTCCCATGGCGCGCCCGTCGCCATCACGTACGAGAGCACGCAGGATCGGCTGAACGCGGTCGAGGCTTGCGCGGTCGAGGTGCTGCCCCAGCGGTATAACGGCTCGGAATATCTGATCCTCTCCCAGGACATTCCGGCGCAATGCGCACAGGGCTTTCTTCATCAGGCCCAGATGCTGATCACCTTCGCGCATGCGGACGACATGGCGACCAGTACGCTGAGCCGCTTCAAGGTCAGCCCGCACGGTCATCTGACCGATATGGGCTTTGACCGCACCGCCGCCCCGCTTGCGTTTGACGCGCGTCAGGCCCTGAGCCTTGAGTTCGGCCCGTTTGACTGGGTGGAAACCGGCCAGAGCCGACAGCACCAGATCCTGTTCAGCAATGTCAGCGGCGTCAGTCAGATCGATCTCGCCTTCGCCAATGCGTCCAACGCCGGATTTGAGGGCGCGTTTACCGACTGCACGATCCATCGCCCTTCCGCCAGCCGGGACGAGACCCATTTCCTGCTCTCGGCCGCCATGCTGGCGGCGTGCGGGGATTTTGGCCGCGCGGACCTGACCGTGCGGCTCAGCGGTCCGGACCCGTGGATACAGCCCTACACGTCGGCCGCGCGCCTGATCACGACGACGGAAAACGCCGTCAGCGACTTCAGCGCCGACTTCACCCCGTCGCGCACTCCTGAGCTGACCTCCCAGCTGGGCGGGCTGATCCTGGCGGTCTATCCGGCGTTTGAATGGACCGGGGACGCCAGCGCCCCCACCTCGAACCTGTTCCGCCTGTCGGGCCTCACCGACGGCGCTCCGGTCTCGATCACCCTGCGCGCGCTGCAGGATGAGGACTGGACGGATTGCGACATCCCCGTGACCCTCGCGAGCACCGGCGCGTTCGACTATGTCCTCACCTCGCAGGATCTCTCCGCCTGCGGCGCCTACGGGCGCGCCAATCTGCAATTCCGCGTCACCTACGCGGCCTCCAATCAAGGCGACGCCCCTCCGACCCTGCGACGCCTCGCCATCGGGGCGCAGGGCGATCTGACCGATTTCGGCTTTGATCTCGACGCCGCCGCATCGACGGCCCCGACAGCCATTGGAGATGGTCTCGCTGAAATCGAGTTCGGCCCCTTTGAGTGGACGGGGGACAACACCGTTTCAACACAGAACGTCTTCCGCATTTCCGGTCTCGACGGACCGCCGGACAGCATCGATATCGCTCTCATGAACGCCACGGTGGAAGGCTATCAGGGTGATTTCACCGATTGTGCGCTGCAAATTCGTCCCAATCGGGCCGGACAGAATGAATTCGTGATCGTCTCCAACGACCTGGTGGATTGCGGCGGTTTTCTTCGGGCCGACCTGCGCTTCCGCGTGCGCGCGCAGGCGGACCAGTTTGCCGACGACGTGCGAATGCGTCGCTTCGCGGTGACACGCAGCGGCGGCCTGACCGATTTCGGCTTCGACAACCCGCGCTAAGGCCCCTCCCCGCACTCTGTCGCAGCCAGATTGCGGCGCTTTCACTGGACCGGGCGGGGCGGGCCCTGCTAAGCCTATTCAAACAGGGAATGCAGGGACTTGATCATGCAGCGAATGTTCGCGCGGAAACGCCCCGCCGGATCGTTCACGATCTTCGGCTTCATCACCGCGGTGCTCGTTCTGATCGCTGACCAGGCCAGCAAATACTGGATCCTGTACGGGCTTGATCTTGACGGACGCACGCCGCAGCAGGTCGAAGTCCTCTCCCCCTGGTTCAACCTCACCATGGTGTGGAATCACGGCGTCAGCTTCGGCATGTTCCAGGCCGACAGCCCGGCCCAGCGCTATCTGCTGGCGGGGGTCTCGCTCGCCATTGCGGGCATGCTGGTGGTGTGGATGTTCCAGACCACGCGCCGTCTGCAGGCGCTGGCCTTCGGTCTGATCATCGGGGGCGCCATCGGCAATGTCATCGACCGCTTCATCTATGGCGCCGTGGTCGACTTTTTCGATTTCTCGGGGCTCTATTTCCCCTATGTCTTCAACGTCGCGGACGCCGGCATTTGCGTCGGCGTCGCGGTCATGGTCCTGGACCTGGTCCTGAACGGGGACCGCTGACCGGTTTCGCGCGGCGCCCCGGCCTCTGGCCAGAGCGTGCGCCAGTCTGATACAAGCGGTGAGAACCGCCTCTGAAAGCGAGCTTTCGACCATGCGTATGCGCACCGCCCTGATCCTTTCCGCCACCGCCCTGTTCGCGTTGACCGGCTGCAATTCCGGCGTCCGTCAGGCGCTTGGCGTGGACAAGACCACGCCGGACGAGTTTCGCGTCGTCACGATTGCGCCGCTCTCGGTGCCGCCGGAATACAATCTGACCCCGCCGCGTCCGGGTGAATTGCGCGCCGAGGACATGTTCCAGGACCAGCAGGCGCGCCGCGCCCTGTTCGGCGCCCAGTCCTCCTCCAACGCCACGGATGCGGAGATCCTGTTCGCCTCCCGCGCCGGCGCGGCGGACGCCAATCCGAATGTCCGCGCCATCATCGACGGCGAATCCGCCGCTCTGGTGCGCAAGGATGAAAGCTTCGCCAACCGCATCCTTTTCTGGCGCGACAATGAACGCCTGATCCAGCAGGGCGGCCAGCCGATCGACCCGGCCGAGGAAACCGCCGCGATCGAGACCGTCACCGGCGGCGGCGAGGTGGAGATCGAACGCCGGCGCACCGTGCGTCGCAAACTGCCCGGCCTTTAAGCGACAGGACTGTTTTCGACGAAACGCCCGGCCCTTGCGCCGGGCGTTTTGCATTGTCGCGGTCGCATTTGATGTTGTTTGAGGTTTGACACTCGCCCCGGAGCCGGACACTTTTGCGGTTAAGCTCTGAAGAGCAAAGGGGAGAGAGACATGATCCGCACTATCGCCGCGCTTGGCGCGCTCGCCGCCGTCTGGCCCGCCGCCGCTCTGGCGCAAGAGGCCGAACCGCTTACCGTCATTCATGCCGGCCATCTGATCGCCGCGCCCGGCGAGGAGCGCGTCCGCGACCAGGTGTCCATTCTGGTCCGGGGCGACGAGATCGAAGCCATCGAGAACGGCTATGTCACGCCGGACGGCGCCGAGATCGTCGATCTGACGGGCGCCTGGGTGATGCCTGGCTTCATCGACGCCCATGTGCACATCACCAGCCAGCAGGGCGCGGGAAGCCGTCTGTCGACCTTTACCGACAGCAGCGCGGACGACGCCATTCACGGCGTTCTCTACAGCCGCCGGACGCTGATGGCGGGCTTCACCACCGTGCAGGATGTGGGCGGCAATATGGAAGCCGTGCGCGCCCTGCGCGCCGGCGTGGAGGCGGGCGAATTCCCCGGTCCGCGCATGCGCATCGCCGGCGGCGCCGTGACCCCCACGGGCGGTCATGCCGACATCAATGGCTGGAGCGTCGAGGTGATGCGCGCCAATGGCAGCCCCTATGCATGCAACGGGGCGGATGATTGCGCCCGCGCCGTGCGCCAGCTGGTGCAGGAAGGCGCGGACGTCATCAAGATCACCGCCACCGGCGGGGTGCTGTCCTCCACTGGCGCAGGCGTCGAGCAGCAATTCTTCCAGGAAGAGCTGGACGCCATTGTCGGCGCCGCGCACATGATGGGCCGCAAGGTGACCGCCCACGCCCATGGCGTGACGGGCATCAACGCCTTCCTGCGCGCCGGCGGGGATTCCATCGAGCACGGCACCTATCTTGATCGCGAATCGATCCGTCTGTTCCGTGACAATGACGCGGTCCTCGTGCCCACCGTCATGGCCGGCGAATGGGTGGCCAACCAGGCCGATGCCGGCTGGATGACGCCCTTCCAGGCCGCCAAGGCCCGCGTCGTCGGCCCGCTGATGCTGGAAATGGTTCGCCGCGCCCATGAGGGCGGCGTCACCATCGCCTTCGGCACCGATTCGGGCGTCTCCGCCCATGGCGACAATGCGCGCGAATTCCTGCTCTACACCATGGCGGGCATGACCGAGATGGAAGCGCTGGCCACCGCCACCACCGTGGGCGCGCGCCATGTGCAGCTGGAGGACGAGATCGGCCGCATCGCGCCGGGCTTCTCCGCCGACATCGTGGCGACCAATGGCGATCCGCTCGAGAACATCGAAGAGCTGATGGACATCGACTTCGTCATGGCCCGCGGCGTGGTGCACAAGAACGAAGAGTAAGGCCTTGCCCCGGACGGCGCAGGGCGCGGATCCGGGGCTATCAAGCTTTGGTGCAAAACCGGCATAGAGGTCCCGGACCGGTCTAGAGGACCGTCCGGGATTTCCGCTTAGACAAGCAAGAGTGACCCCGACCCATGTCCCAACTTGACGAGACCTTCTCCGGCACCAAGCCGGTCGCTGATGCGCTGAAGTTTGACCAGTCCGCGCTCGAGCGCTGGATGGCCGAGCATGTGGAAGGCTTCAAGGGACCGCTGACGGTCGAGCAGTTCAAGGGCGGGCAATCGAACCCCACCTACAAGCTCTCCACCCCGGGGGCGCAATACGTGCTGCGCCGCAAGCCGCCGGGAAAGCTGCTGCCGTCCGCGCACGCGGTGGATCGCGAATACCGGGTGATGAAGGCGCTGGGCGAACAGGGCTTCCCCGCGCCGCACATGTTTGGCCTGTGCGAGGATGACAGCGTCATCGGCACGGCGTTCTACATCATGGATTTCGTTGCAGGCCGGATCTTCTGGGACCCGTATCTGCCCGATCTCAGCCCCGATCAGCGCGGCGCGATCTATGACGCATCCAACGCCACCCTCGCCCAATTGCACTCCATCGACCATGAGGCGGCGGGCCTTGGCGATTACGGCAAGCCGGGCAATTATTTCGAGCGCTCCATCGGCCGCTGGTCCAAGCAGTACAAGGCGGCGGAAACCGAGACGGTCGCGGCGATGGACAAGCTGATCGAATGGCTGCCTGAGCACGCCCCGGCGCAGGAGCGCACGAGCGTGGTGCATGGCGATTATCGTCTGGACAACATGATCTTCCACCCCACCGAGCCCAGGGTCATCGCGGTGCTCGACTGGGAGCTGTCCACGCTGGGCGATCCGCTGGCGGACTTCACCTATCAGCTGATGCAATGGCGCACGCCCAAGGACATCCGCAACGGTTTCCTCGGTCAGGATCTCAAGGCGATGGGCATTCCCACCGAAGAGGAATACGTGAAGGCCTATTGCGAGCGCACGGGCCGCGACGGCATCCCGAAGCTCGATTTCTACTTCGCCTACAACATCTTCCGCCTGACCAGCATCGTTCAGGGCGTCTACGCCCGCTCGCTGCAGGGCAATGCGTCGAATGAAAAGGCCAAGGAAATGGGCGCTCTGGTCAAGCCGATGGCCGAATACGCCTGGAGCATTGCCGAAGGGGCCTAGCCGCCCAGATGGCTCAGGAAGGGCGCGCCCAGCGCGCCCGCCATGACCAGCTCGAAGCCCAGACCCATCAGGTTATAGCTCGTGCGCGTCTCCTGCTCGGCGTCCGCCAGCATGGAGAGTCCGCGACCGATCACCATGCCCAGCCAGTACAGGCTGGCGGCGAAGCTCGATCCCATCACCGCGCCGGCGCCCGCCTGGAAGCTCATGACCAGGGTCAGCAGCACCGCGCCATGCAGCAGGCACAGCGCGCCGCCAAAGCTGGCGCGGAACTCCGCCCAGCCGCCCTTCCAGCGGGGGTCGGGCGCCAGACGCACAACGCTTTGCGCCCAGCGCGGCGTCACCAGGGCGGCAAAGCCCATGCCGAAGCCCAAAAGGGCGGCCAGGCCGGCGATGATCCAGGGCGCAGGATAGTCGAACATTGTCATCTCACGGATTGCTTGATCGCCTTTACGCGAGCATGCGCGATCCAGATCACTTTATGTGCAGTCATATCGTCAGAAACAGGAAGCCCCGGTCGAGGACCGGGGCTTCAGGCGTCTCAGAGGGGGCTCAGCCGTTGAGCCATTTCTTGGCTTCCAGCCGGGAGATCGTGCGTTCGTGCACCTCGTCCGGGCCGTCCGCCATGCGCAGGGTGCGGATGCCGGCATAGGAATAGGCCAGCGGGGTGTCATTGCTGACGCCGCAGCCGCCATGGGCCTGAATGGCGTCGTCGATCACCTTCAGCGCCATGCGCGGCGCAGCCACCTTGATCATGGCGATCTCGCCGCGGGCGACCTTGTTGCCCACCGTATCCATCATCCACGCCGCCTTCAGCGTCAGAAGACGACATTGCTCGATCTCGATGCGGGCGGTGGCGATGCGGCCTTCCCAGACCGAATGCTTGATGATCGGCTTGCCGAAGGCTTCCCGGCTCATCAGGCGCTTGACCATCAGCTCCACGCCCGCTCGGCGGCGCCAATCGTGCGCATGCAGTGGTGGATGCGGCCCGGGCCAAGCCGGCCCTGAGCGATCTCGAAGCCCCGGCCCTCGCCCAGAAGGATGGCGGAAGCGGGCACGCGCACATTCTCGAGCTTGATCTCCATATGGCCGTGCGGCGCGTCGTCATAGCCGAAAACCGGCAGGAAGCGCTCGATGGTGATGCCCTTGGCGTCGGCGGGGACCACGACCATGGACTGCTGGGAGTGCACATCGGCGTCCGGATTGGTCTTGCCCATGACGATGAAGACCTTGCAGCGCGGATCACCGGCGCCCGAGCTCCACCATTTGCGGCCATTGATGACGTATTCGTCGCCATCGCGCTCGATCCGGCATTCGATATTGGTGCGTCGGCGCTGGCCACGGCCGGTTCGGTCATCAGGAAGGCCGAACGGATCTCGCCCGCCAGCAGCGGCTTGAGCCATTTCTGCTTATGCTCTTCGGTGCCGTAGCGCACGAAGACTTCCATGTTTCCGGTGTCCGGCGCGGCGCAGTTAAACACCTCGCTGGCCCACGGCACCCGGCCCATTTCCTCGGCCAGCGGCGCATAGTCGGAATTGGACAGGCCCGCGCCCTCGTCACTGTCAGGCAGGAAGAGATTCCACAGACCCGCGCTCTTGGCCTTTGCCTTCAAGTCCTCGATGATGGCGGGGACCTGCCAGCGATCGGTTCCGAACGCCGCCATCTGGGCGGCATACACCGGCTCGTTGGGATAGATGTGTTCGTCCATGAAGGCGCGGACGCGCGCCAGATAGTCTTTGCACAGGTCGGAGTATTCAAAATTCATGGCGACAGGCCTCCCCTTGGCGACGATCCGGAGCGGGACCGACGATCAGTTCTTAAGAGCTTATCTAATTATGGACATGTCGGCGCAGAAATCCAGCTTAAAACCCTGCGTCACAATGGCGCCTGCGGAGTGTCGTGCTAGCATGTGCAGCAATTTCAAGGGTGAAAGGCCCCGTCATGTCCTCCATTCTGATTGTACCGGACGACCCCGCCCGCGATGACATAACCGCGCTTCTTGAAGTTCACGCCGCCTTCGCGCTCGAAGAATCCCCGCCCGACACCTGTCACTTTCTCGACGTGGCGGGCCTGAAGACGCCCGACATCACCTTCTGGAGCGCGCGTGACGACGAGACCCTGCTGGGCGTGGTCGCCCTGAAGGCGCTCGATGACCGCTCTGGCGAGGTCAAATCCATGCATGTGGCCGAGGCCGCACGCGGCAAGGGGCCGGGCGGGCCCTGATGGCGCATCTGATCGATGAAGCGCGCAGCCGCGGCTATCGCTCGCTCTGGCTGGAAACCGGCAATACAGCCGGGTTCGAGGCGGCGCTGGCCCTCTACGCCCGGCTGGGCTTTTCTGAATGCCCGCCCTTCGGAGGCTATAAGGCGAGTGACTTCAATGTCTTCATGACGCTTGACCTGGAGGCGGACAATGCTGCTTGAGCCTGAACTGCTTGAGAACGCTCATGTGCGCCTTGAACCGCTCAAGGAAAGCCATCGCGAGGCGTTGCGCCCGCTGGCGCAGGATGAAGAGATCTGGGCGCTGACCACCAAACGCGGCGACGGCGTCTGGTTTGATCCCTGGTTCGACATGATGCTGAAGGGTCAGGAGAGCCGGACCCAGATCAGCCATGCGGTCTGGTCTAGGGCGACGGGCTCCTATGCCGGCCACACCGCCTTCCTGCAGATTGATCGCGACAATCAGCGCGTGGAAATCGGCTGGACCTGGTATGGCGCGGCCTGGCGTGGCGGGGTCACCAACCCGGCCTGCAAGGCGCTGTTACTCGAACAGGCCTTCTCCGGCGGCGCGGAACGGGTGGAGCTCAAGACCCATCACCTCAATGAGCGCAGCCAGGCCGCCATGCTCAAGCTGGGCGCGATCCGGGAAGGCGCGCTGCGCAGTCATACCCGCACCTGGCGCGGGGATCGGCGGGATACGGTCTTCTTCTCCATCCTGCCTGAAGAATGGCCGGGCGTTCAGGCCGGGCTCGACCTGCGGCTCGCAGGCGCTTGAGTTTCCGCCCCAACAGGCGAGTATGAGCGGGCAGTTTACAGGGGACGACATCATGCTTCGCACGGCTCTGGCGCTTGCCGCACTCGGCGCTTACTCCACCTCCGCCCTCGCCCAGAGCGAGCCGTCCAGCGCCTACGTGCAGATCGACGCCTGCCCCAGCTATCAGCTCGAAGGCGAGCCGGTCTGGGAAAGCGCCTGCCCCGGCTATGAAAACTGGAGCGTGTTCTTCCGCGCCAGCGAGCATGGCAGCGGGATTTCCTACGCCTTCAACGGCAGCGAGCGCACCGATTTCTATCGTCCGCCGGCCCAGCTTCTGTTCGGCAATTTCCACAATACGATCGAATGGCGCATGGATGCCGAGGGCGCCTACGCCACGATCCATCGCTATATCAGCGAGGGGCCGAACATGGATGCGGACCCCAACGAAACGGAGGAGCCCGCAGGCGAGCCCTCCATGCAGCGCCAGGACCTTCTGCTGATCACGCGCTCACCCCGGACGATTACCAGACCGTCGCCTGCCCGCTCTATGTGGTGGACGCCAGCACCATCAGCGACGCCAACAACGCCGCCCGCATCCTGGCGGACACCTTCGCGCCCGGCCATCAATGCGATGACAGAGAGCCCTATGTCTTCACCGCCATGGACGAGATCTACGCCACGGTGGAGGCCTTCGACATGCAGCAGGAAGAGGCCGGTCAGGCCACGCCGCCCAAGTCCAAGCCTTGACCCGCTCCCCCTCCGTCCCGACATGGTCTGAAGGCCGGTCGGGGGACAGGAGCAAGACATCATGATGATTATTCAGGTCCGCGAACGCGGGGGATGCTTCGGCAGCGGCTGTCTGGGCGTGGTCGCGCTCGCAGGCTGGATCACCGCCGTGGTCCGCGACGCCATGATGGTCAAATGGCTGTGGCTGATCTTCGACCTGGTGCTCGCCCCGCTGGGCGCCCTGCGCGGCTTCATGATGTGGTTTGGCTGGGCCTAGCCCTTAGCCTTGCGCCGCGCTCGGAAGAAGGCTTTCAGCATCTCACTGGCTTCATCGGCCAGCACGCCGCCCTGAACCTCGGGCCGCCAATGACAGGTGGGCTGTGCAAAGAATTGCGGACCATGATCGACCGCCCCGCCCTTGGGGTCGGACGCCCCATAGATCACCTTGCCGATGCGGGCATGGCTGATCGCGCCCGCGCACATGGCGCAGGGCTCGAGCGTGACATAGAGTTCCAGCCCGGTCAGACGGTAATTGCCTTGTCTTTGCGCGGCGTGACGCAGGGCGCGGATCTCGGCATGGCCGGTGGGATCGCAGTCTGAAATCGGGGCATTGCCCGCCTCGGCGATGATGTTATCCGTCTGCGGATCGACAATGACCGCGCCCACGGGCGTCTCGCCCGCGGCAGCGGCGGCTTGCGCAAGACCCAGTGCTCGCCGCATAAAGCCGGTTTCACGATCCTGCTCGGGCGTCGGTTTCATCGTCGTCATGAGCGGGCCTTACCTCTGGCCTGGAGCGCTGGCAAGTTTTGACCGACACCCCGTCTACCCCCGACACGCCTGAAGAAGAGGGCGGAGAACGCATCGCCAAGGTTCTGGCTCATGCCGGGATTGCGTCGCGGCGCGAGGCCGAACGGCTGATCGAGAAGGGCCGGGTCAGCGTCAATGGCGAGATCCTGCGCACCCCCGCCTTCAAGGTCATGGCGGGCGATGATGTGCGCGTGGACGGCGAGAGCATCGGTCAGCGCCCGCCGACGCGTGTCTGGCGCTATCACAAGCCAGTGGGCCTTCTGACCACGCACAGCGATCCTCAGGGCCGCGACACGGTGTTCCAGACCCTGCCCCAGGATATGGGCCGGGTGATCTCGGTCGGGCGGCTCGACCTCAATTCCGAGGGCCTCTTGCTGCTCACCAATGACGGCGAGCTGGCAAGGGTGCTCGAACTGCCCTCCACCGGCTGGACGCGCCGCTATCGCGTGCGCGCCTATGGCAATGCGTCCGACAAGGCGCTGGCCGAGCTGGAAAACGGCACGGTGGTGGACGGCGTGGTCTATGGCCCCGTCGAAGTCACCGTCGATCGCCGCACCGGCGCGAATGTCTGGCTGACCGTGGGCATCAAGGAAGGCAAGAACCGCGAGGTCAGGAAGGTGCTGCAAAGCGTCGGTCTGACCGTGAACCGGCTGATGCGGGTCGCCTATGGCCCCTTCCAGCTCGGCTCGCTCAAGCGCGGGGAAATCTCTGAAAGCAAGCTCAGCGTCCTGCGCGACCAGCTGGGCAAGCTCTACCCGCTCGACACGGACGGCCTGCCGCTCAAGCCCGGCGAGACCGCCAAGCCCGACACCCGCACCGGCACGGCGAAAGCCAAGCCCAAGGCGAACCGTCCGCATCAGAAATCCGGCGGCAAGCCCAGGGCGGGTCTCGACGCGGATTCCATCATGCCCGCGGGCGGCAAGTCCAAAACCGCCAAGGGCTGGGCGAAAGCCAAACCCAAGGCCAACGAGAAACCCAAATCCTCCAAACGCTCTGACCCCAAGGGCTCGGGCGGCAAGGCTTCCAAAGGCAAATCAGATGCGGATCGTCGCCGGCGCTCATAAGGGCCGCGCCATCACCGCCCCCAAGGGCGACAAGACCCGGCCCACCACCGACCGCGTGCGCGAAAGCGTCTTCAACAAGCTCACCCACGCCCAATGGGGCGTGGAGCTTGAGGGCTTGCGCGTGATGGATCTGTTCGCCGGCTCGGGCGCTCTGGGCCTGGAAGCGATCAGCCGCGGCGCGAGCTTTGCCCTGTTTGTGGAGACCGATCCCGCCGCCCGCGGCGCCATCCGCACCAATGTGGACAGCCTGCAGCTGTTTGGCTGCACCAAGCTGCACCGGCGCAGCGCCACCGATCTCGGCCCAAAGCCCGCCAATATGGGCACGCCCTTTGATCTCGTGTTCCTCGATCCGCCCTACGCGCAGGGGCTGGGCGACACCGCCCTCGCCCGCCTGGTGGAGGGCGCGTGGGTGAAGGACGACGCCATCGCCGTGCTGGAAGAGCGCAAGGGCGTCGAGGTCAGTGCGACAGGCTGGGAGCTTCTGGACACGCTGGAAGCGGGCGACACAATGGTGCGCTTCTTCAAGCGGGCGGCTTAGGTCCTCGCTCTCTCTCTCCCGTGTCATCCCGGCCTTGAGCCGGGATCTGCCAGCTTCATTTCTGTGATCAGAACAGAGCGGTTCCGGTAGATCCGGATGCTGCGCGTCCGGGATGACACGGGAGAGAGAGAGGCAGAGAGAGGCCTCTTTTCCTAAACCCCCAGCATCTCCCGCGCCGTGCGCTGTCGGCGGCGATCTGCGCTTTGAGCGCGTCCAGCCCGTCAAACTTCTGCTCAGGGCGGATGAAGTCGATCAGCTCGACCTCCAGCACCTGCCCGTAAAGATCACCGCTGAAATCGAACAGGTGCGCCTCGAGCCTAGCCTCGGTCCCGTTCACGGTCGGGCGGGAGCCCAGATTGGCGACGCCGGGCACAGTCCGCCCTGACGGCAGATGCGCGCGCACGGCATAGACGCCGAATTTCGGCCGCAGATACTCCCCCAGCGCAATATTCGCTGTCGGAAAGCCCAGGAGGCGCCCGCGCTGATCGCCCTGGGACACTTCGCCTTCGATGGCGAAGGGACGATCGAGCAGCGCCGCCGCGGTCTTCACATCGCCCTCACGCAGGGCGTTGCGCACATTGGTCGAGGAAATCTTGCCCGAGGCGTCCTCAAGATTGACCGCATCGGCGATCTTCACCGCCACGCCATATCGTTCGCCCAGCGTCTTGAGCGCCTCGGCGTCGCCCGCCCGGTCCTTGCCGAAACAGAAATCCGCGCCCGTCACCACGCCCTTCAGGCCCAGCCCGTCCGCCAGAACGTCGCGGACAAAGACTTCCGGCGTCATCGCCGCCATGTCCTTTGAAAACGGGATGTGAAACACGGCTTCCGCGCCGGCCGCCTTCAGGGCGCGCACGCGCTGGCTGTCGCTCATCAACAGGAAGGGCGGCGCGTCGGGGGCGAACACCTGGCGCGGATGCGGGGCGAACACCGCCGCCGCACACGGGGCGTCGAGGCTTTTTGCGAAGGCGCAGGCGGTCTCGATCACGGCCCTGTGGCCGCGATGCACGCCGTCAAAATTGCCCAGCGCCGCCACACAGCCGCGCGACAGCTCGGGCAGGTCGGAATAGCGTGATAGACCGCCACGCCTTACGCCGTGCTCTTGCGGCGCTTGCGAACAATGACTTCAGCGTCGGCTTCCATGCAGGTCTGGCCCTCCACCTCGCACACGCAGGCGAGTTTCACGCGCCGCGCTTGACGTCAACATCGGTGACGGTGGCGCGCGCAATGACGGTATCGCCGATCCGCACGGGACGTTCAAACCGCATCGTCATGCCCGCGAACACAGCGCCCGGCCCCGGCAGATGATTGCCCAGCACGCAGGAAATGAAGCTCGCCACCAGCGCGCCATGGGCGATCCGCCCGCGGAAGGGCGAGCGCGCGGCATAGGCCTCGTCCATGTGCAGCGGGTTGAAATCGCCCGACACCTCGGCGAACTGCCGCACCGTGTTCTCATCGACCAGCCGGGTGATCTCAGCGGTTTGACCCACTTCCAGTTCGGTGATGCCGAAGCCTTCAAATTCACTCATGGTGTAACCGCCTTTCCTGTTGCGGCGCGTGTTTAACCGAATTTTGACCGCGCTTGTCTACAGTCTCGTTCGTACGGAGCCCTTAAAGTGGAGCTTTTAAGGGGTCCTTATGGTCGTTAATTGGATGGAGGAAGGGTCATGGCGGTCGAAATGACGATGCCGATCCTGGTGGTGGACGATTACAAAACCATGGTTCGCATTATCAAGAACCTGCTCAAGCAGATCGGGTTCGAGAATGTGGACGAGGCTTCGGACGGGACCGAAGCGTTCGAGAAGATGAAGAAGAAGAAATATGGTCTGGTCATCTCTGACTGGAACATGGAGCCGATGACCGGTTACGAGCTGCTGCAGAAAGTGCGGGCGGACGAATCGACCAAGGCGACCCCCTTCATCATGGTCACGGCGGAATCCAAGACCGAGAACGTGATCGCGGCGAAAAAGGCGGGTGTGAACAATTACATCGTCAAGCCGTTCAACGCCGGCACGCTGAAAGCCAAGATGACCGCCGTCATCGGCGAGTTCTAGGCCGGGAGAGCCCGCGCCGCCCCTATGGCTAACGGCTCATTAGGGACGGTCCGATGTAATTCCCGCAAGGGCTGGATTGAAAGGAAGACCGACATGCCTGCCGCAGAAGTCGCCGCACGCGTACGCCAGTCTCTGGAGTCGGTAAAGGTTTCCGATCTCGAAAACGTGCAGCTGATCGAGGTGTTGCGCATGGCGCAGCAGCTCACCGACACCATGCAGATGTTTTTCGGGTCGCTGGACAAGTCGATCCACGCCGAATTCAACTCCATCGCCGAGTACATCGCGAAAACCCGTGATGAAATCGCCCATCTGCGCCCCAACGACATCCGCGAATCCCGGCTTCCGGGCGCGGGCGCCGAACTGGAAGCGCTGATCGCCGACACCGAACGGGCGACCGAGACCATCATGAGCGAGGCTGAAGCGCTCATGATCAGCGAGACCGACGATCTGGACGCCTACAAGATGGAAGTCAGCGACGCGATGACGAAGATCATCGAGGCGTGCTCCTTCCAGGACCTCACCGGTCAGCGCGTGTCCAAGGTGGTCAGCTCGCTCAAGCATATCGAGGAGCGCGTGGCCCGCTTCGCTCAGACCATGGGCGTGAACGACGCCGAAGCCACGGCCAACGAGAAGGCCGAGGAAGAACGCAAGGCCAAGCTCCACCTCAACGGTCCCGCCATTGGCGGCCCGGAGACGGACCAGACCAATGTGGACGACCTGCTGGCGATGGATCAGGACGCGATCGACGCCCTGTTCGACTAGGAGCTGTTCCAACAAAAGTGGGAACCGGTTTTGTGGTTCGGAAAAGCGACCAGAGACATCAGAGCTTTTCCAACAAAAGTGGGAACCGGTTTTGTGGTTCGGAAAAGCGACCAGAAACAGACCTTCATGCACTCCCCCTGAGCGCATGCAAAACGCCCCGCCGGATCCCGGCGGGGCGTTTTACTTTTGATATAACGAGGCAGGCGCTTTTTCAGTAAAAGTGGGGACCGGTTTTACCGTTCGAAAAAGCGCCCCGCAAAAAACCGCCTAAGCTGCATCCAGCTTGCGGCCCGAGCCTTCCTCGACGCTGACCACGTCATTGTTCTCGTCCAGCAGCACGACCGTGGGGACGAACTGGCGCGCTTCTTCCGCCGCCATGCCCGCATAGGCCACCACGATGATGCGGTCGCCCGGCTGCGCCAGGCGCGCTGCGGCGCCATTGATCCCGAACATCTTCGAGCCGCGCGGGGCCGAGATGGCGTAGGTCGTGAAGCGCTGGCCATTGTTGATGTTCAGGACATCCACCTGCTCATTGACCAGAATGCCCGCCGCATCCAGCAGGTCCTGGTCGATGGAGATGGAGCCTTCATAGTGAAGGTCCGCCTGCGTCACCGCCGCGCGGTGAAGCTTGGTCTTCATCATGGTGAGTTGCATTCCGCCCTCGTCATGAACATGAGTGTGCTGCAGTGCGATATACTCCATCGCGCCGGAAAAACACCCGTTTCGCACTGACATATTTGTCATGTGGGGATTAAAGGGGTGTTTGAGTAGGGGGTGAGAATGGCTATGGCCACTAGCGTAGTTTCCAGAACGCCCACAGTTTAAAGCGAACTTGGAGTCTGAAATTCTTTCTGTTTCAAACTTCTGGCGAAAACCCCACAAGCATCTTAGTAACGGTCGTTTCCACACGGGTCTCCGACCCTTCTCTGGTGCCTAGATCTAACCGGCACGCTCTTCCCCGAGCCTGCCAAAAAGCGACTTGCAATATGATTTCGCGTCATACACCTTGACACAATAGAATAGGTTAGTTCGTTTTGATGCACCTGTTAAAATATTGGCCGATATTCCTGCAGTATGCGCTTTCATCTACGGGAGCGATTTGGCTCATTATTGAGTCGTATGAAGGCCTTACAAACCACGAGGCAAATCTTGGCTTCATTCCTTTCCTGATAATTGCAGTTGCTCTTGGGCTTTTATCGTTTCTTTTTAGCGGAATGTATGTATCAGGCTTTCTAAGAAACAGCATAGAGATCTCAAATGCAGCCTTTGACTCTCGCGTGCGAGTTGAGTTCGGCGATCTCTTTGAAGGCAATGGCTGGAAAATTATTTCGGTAAACGATTTCTTCGATAGCGAGGTGAACGGTAAGATCGTCGCCTCGGAGAGTCTTCATGGGCACGTTCTAGAACGTTTCTGGTCGGGAAGAGCAGTCGATTGGGACAACTCAGTTCTCCAATCAATGAGCGCCCCCCCGATAGAAACGGTAAATCGCTCATGCGGAAAGAAGGAGCGCTATGCGTTGGGCACCACTTCACTCGCCCGCGCCGGAGAACACGCCTTTATATTCGTTGCCCTCAGCACCACGGATGTGGAAGATTACACCGCACAAGCGACAGCAGAGAACTTGATTTGCGCTGTTCGCTCGGCCCTGGCTAGAGCGCGCGCCGAAGTATCAAATCAGCCAATCAAGATACCACTTTTGGGGTCAGGACTTGCACGTGTAGGCCTTCGAGAAAGAACGATTGCGGATCTAATCCTTGTGGCCGTCGTAGAAGAAACGAAAATAAAGAAAATAACATCATCCATAAATATAATTCTACCTAATACATTAAAAGGCGAAATCAATCTTCTAGACATAGATAAAGACTGGAGATAGTCGTGGCCTATCGCAATGGCACATACGTTGCCTTTGATGCACTAGGAGAAACTCAGCCAACAAAGTCAGACTTTAAATATTATACCATTATTTCTGCTTGGTCATCACTCGATAAAACATTCCGCTTTGTAAATAGCCATGAGAAGACCTACGCAGTTCGAGATACCAGTTTGCTGCCCACACTCAAATCACGGATAAATGAAAGACTATCAAAATCAAAAAATTGCTTAATTATCCTTAGCCACAACACTCGAAAGTTTGGAAGCCTGCTTTCTTATGAAGTAGAGCGAGCTGTTGATTTTTATAAAATACCATTAATAATTACATATGTTGATTTTTATAAAGTAATGTCACCATCCGCGGAAAACACTTCATGCCGATGGCCAGATGCACTAAGGGTCAGGATAGAAAATTATACAGCAAACGCTATACACATCCCATTCAAAAAATATGCTATACTAGACGCAATAGAACAGTTTACAGTTCACAATAACAACCTATTTGGACCACTGAACTTTTATTCGTTCAATGCGCACACCGAACTTGATTGCATATAAAATTATACAACATTACAAATAGTAAAGAATCTATAGTAAGTAATTTGCAGAGCCGACGCCTTGATCCCTAATAATATCGGGCCGTTAGCTGGCACTGAACCACCGGACGCAACTTACGCTGGAAACTTCCGCGAGGCGTTAGACACTTCAACAGAGGAACTTTGAATAGATCCCGCTCAAGGCCGGGATGACGGGTGGGGCGTTGGTAAGAGTGCACCCAACCTCTCGGCCTTCGGGCTTGACCCGGAGGTCCATGCGGCGGCTCGGCTAGGTATGGGTCCCCGGATCAAGTCCGAGGACCGAGGTATTCTTCTCTTCCCCGGCCCCCAATCGAGTTGAGGGTAAACTCCGTCCAGGGTCCAGAGCCGGGGCGCGGCGCTGGATGGTCTCTGGGTCCCCGCCTTCGCGGGGAAAGAGGGAAAAACCGGACAACGGCGAGCGGCGCAATCCCGCCCCTCATCCCCCTCCCCCGCAACCGCGCCTAGACTCCGCGCGGTTCTTTCTCAGGGTTCAGAGGCGTGGGCGAGGCGGCGCGACTCCGTGATGGGAGTCGCGCGAGTCATGAGAGCCGGATGGTAGTAGTCGTCGGAGTCACCCCGATGCGACTCGCACGGGGGATAAGTCCACGCGGTCGGGCCTATTTGGGGTGTTTGCCGCGCCAGGCTTCCATGGACAGCGAGATGGCGAAGGTTTCGCGGTATTTCGGGCTGCCGGCGGGGCGCGGCGGCTGTTCGCGGGTCAATTCCATGATCTCGGCGAGCTTGTTGTGCGCGGCGCCCGCTTGCCCCGCGCCGATATAGGCGTGCAGCTCCACGAGGGCGTTGGCCAGCGGGTCATCGGCGCGGATGACGAAATAGGGTTCGTCCTCGGCAAGATCCGGCAGGCAGTCATACTGGCTGGGATTGGCTTTCGAGCCGAGCGGGGCGGTGGTCATGGCGAGCTCCTTGGCAGGCGGGGCGCGAATCGGAGGATCGCGCTATGGCCAAGACTAGCAAACTGGGGCGCGTTCGCATCGCCCAACTGAAGCGCGGCGCTGCGCCCCTTCGCCTCGGGGCGGACAGGGTCGCGCCTCAAAATCGCCTCACGCGCTTCAAGACTGGTTCAGGTTCGCCCTGCGCATGATAGGGTGAAACCGGGCCAATACGAGGGGATGACCATGTGGCGTGAAGCGGGATTACTACTGGCCGCAAGCCTTGTGCTGACAGGCTGTGGCGAAGATGCGAGCCGGCCCGTCTCGGGCGGCGCCTCCACCGAATACGCGATCCGGGAGGCCGCCCCGAACCGGCGCCGCCGCCCCCGCCTCCC
>LZQR01000081.1_pt1 | contig 25019 bp, 38 predicted proteins | sample 768601 | NCBI WGS metagenome assembly LZQR01 (sample SAMN05207299, study PRJNA324521) | oil field metagenome | isolation source: sample BH-FW-24 from oil reservoir | place: India: Bombay High | collected 2015-12-04
TGGTATTGGTGAAGGTGCGATCGAAGGATTATCCATTCATACCACCCGTGGACAAATTGTTCGTGCAGTCTTTGAAGGACTAAGTCGTCAGCTTAAACACCATGATCCAAGAAGCGAATGAAGCTGGTAGCGGGGCTGGAGGGGTTGTCGTTCGTACCACGTTTGCACCAAACGCGGATGGTATTGGTGAAGGTGCGATCGAAGGATTATCCATTCATACCACCCGTGGACAAATTGTTCGTGCAGTCTTTGAAGGACTAAGTCGTCAGCTTAAACATCGATTCGACTATTTGAATCAACTTTGTCACCTCAATGATGGACCAGTCGTGGTCGTTGGTGGTGGTACCAAGAATGCCCTTTGGAACCAGTTGAAAGCTGATGCTTTACAAAGACCACTGCATATTGTTGAACAAGCAGAAGCCACGGTGATTGGCGCTGCCATGTTCGCTTTCTTCGGCGTGGGGTTCTACCCAAATATCCAAACCGCACAATATCAAATGAAACCAAGTTTGCAGGTGGTTAACCCAACTTCTTGCGTATCAACAAAAAAAGACAAGGAGCGCAGCCATGCTTAAAGGTATTCATCCAGCGATTTCGCCACGGCTTTAGCCACTCTGTCTGAGATGGGGCATGGCGATGAAATCCTCTTTGCTGACGCTCATTTTCCAGCGCATACCTTTAATCACAATGTGATTCGTTGTGACGGTGTCGGTGTAGACACCTTACTAGGTGGTGTCGTTGAGTTGTTCGAACTGGATCAATATGTCGATCAGCCCGTGATCATGATGCTGGCAGTACCGGGTGACGAACTCGACCTAGGGTCGAGAACAAATATTTGGAAGCGATGACAGTTTCTAACGTCAGCCAAGAACAAATTGAAAGAGTAGAGCGCTTTGCTTTTTATGAGCGAGCAAAGCAGTGCTATGCAGTGGTACTCACTGGGGAGGTTGCGAAATACGGCAATATCATTCTCAAAAAAGGTGTCACAACTCTTTAAAGAAATAAAAGGTTAAGGAATAAAAATGAATCGAGTAGAACTTTCCCAACAAATTATCGATACCTGCTTGGAAATGACCCGTCTAGGTTTGAACCAAGGTACAGCAGGAAATGTGAGTGTACGTTTTGATAACGGCATGTTGATTACCCCAACCGGTATTCCTTATGAAAAACTCACTCCAGACCACATTGTGTATGTAGCCGAAGATGGGACTTTTGAAGAAGGAAAGCTGCCATCGTCTGAGTGGTTATTCCATCTAACTTGCTATAAAAGCGTGATGATGTGAATGCTGTTGTTCATAACCATGCGATTCATTGCGCAGCGGTTTCGATCTTGAATAAGCCAATTCCTGCCATTCACTACATGGTAGCTGCATCGGGTACTACCGAGATTCCTTGTGTACCTTATGCGACATTTGGTAGCGCTAAGCTTGCTCAATATGTTGAAGACGGGATTTCTAAGAGCAAAGCAATTTTGCTACAGCATCATGGTTTGATTGCGGGCGAAGCAAACTTAGAGAAAGCATTGTGGTTAGCGCATGAGGTGGAAGTCTTGGCAGATCTTTATCTCAAAACTATGGCTATTACGGCTGATGTGCCTGTGTTGGATGATGCCTCAATGGAAGTCGTGCTTGAAAAGTTCAAGTCTTATGGGTTACGTATAGAGAAGTAAGGAGTGATAAACCATGGCTTTTGCATTAAATCTTCCTAAGCTCAGTTATTCTGGTGTTGGGGCAATAGATGATGCTATCGCGACAACTGAGCCAACAACCAGTAAGCGGGCATTAGTCGTAACGGATAAAAACTTGGTTGAACTTGGTCTTCTTGATCATTATTTGATTTACTAGATCAAGCCTCTATTGATTATGAATTGTTTGATAAGGTTACGCCAAACCCGACGGCGATCTTAGTTAGAGAAGGTTTATCTCTTTATTTAGAGGCGGGCTGTGATTGTTTTATTGCGGTCGGTGGAGGAAGCCCTGTCGATTGTGCGAAGGCAATTCGTATTGTAGCAGCTAATTCAGGTGATATTGTCGATTACGATGGTGTAGGTAAAGTTACGCAAGCGGGTGATTTCTTTATTGCGATCAATACGACTGCGGGTACCGCTGCGGAAATGACGTCTAATTCAGTGATCACTGATGAAGTGCGCCAAGTAAAAATGGTAATTATCGACGCTAAACAGATCCCAGATATAGCGGTTAACGATCCATTGTTGATGGTTAATTTACCGGCCAATGTTACTGCTGCAACTGGTATGGATGCCCTGACACATGCCATCGAGGCTTATGTCACGCCGGGTGCTCATACGTTGACGAAACCGACAGCACTTGAAGCGATTAAACTGATAGCGCAATGGCTTCCTGTTGCTGTAGATGATGGTAAAACATTGAAGCTCGTGAACAACTGGCTAATGCGCAGTTTTTGGCTGGCATGGCATTTAATAGTGCAGGATTAGGACTTGTTCACGCAATGGCTCATCAACCAGGGGCGACGCATAACCTTCCTCATGGCGTGTGTAACGCGATTTTGTTGCCACAGGTTTGCGCATTTAACGCTGAAAAATATCCGGAAAGATTCCGTGATATTGCTCAGGTAATGGGAGGAGATATCGCAGATCTAAGTAACGAACAAAGCGCTGAATTGGCGATCACTTTGATTCGTAATCTGTCGAAACGAGTCGGAATTCCTGCTGGTTTCTCTACATTGGGTATCAATAAAGAAGACTGTCATAGTTGGATTGGTAAAGTATTAGCCGATCCATGCCTTGGTGGTAACCCAAGACAGCCGACACCACAAGAAATCGAAGACCTCTACTTATCTTGCCTCTGATTTTGTTTGTTAAATCAGTTTCTTAATTCAGCCTCGTTCATTGTTTTGTTCGAGGCTTTGCACATTTAGTTTTCATTTTAAGAGCCAAAAACACATAGACTTCGCCTATCTCAATAATAAGAATAACCAATTGTTGCTGTAGCACGAATTTCAGTAACCTTTTCAGAGCAATTATTGGGGGGAAACATGGCAACAAAAGCAATCGTAGTCGAAGGTGGTGCAATGCGTGGTGTCTTTGCTAGCGGCGTATTAGATGCATTCTTAGAACAAGACTACAAACCATTTGATTTTGCGATTGGCGTATCGGCAGGGGCTTCAAATTTGATCGGTTATTTGACCGATTACCCGCACCGTAGCATCAACGTCATTACTAAATTAGCAACCAGCAAACGCTTTTTCGATCCTACTCGTTTTTTAAAAGGCGGTGATTTGATCGATGTGAAATGGTTGTTTGAAGAATCAAATCGTTTGTACCCAGTCGATGAAGCGAAACTGTTTGAAGGCATTCCTTTCTTAGCGGCGACAACGAACGTAAATACGGGTAAAGCGGATTATTACCGTGTAAATCGTCATAACTTCCATAATGCGATGGAAGCGACGACGGCACTGCCTATTGCGTACAAGCATACTCCTTGCTTCTCTGGTGGTTGTTATACCGATGGTGGTGTGGCGGATTCCATTCCGGTTCGAGAAGCGTACCGCCGTGGTGCTCGTGATATAACAGTGGTTCTCTCACACCCGTTGGCCTACGAGAAAAAGCCGGTAAAAACGCCTTGGTTGATGAAGAAGTTGTTCGCTGAGCATCCACAGATGGCAGAGGCAATGCTGCACCGTTCAGAGAACTACAATGAATCGCTAGATTTCATTCGTAACCCTCCAAAAGACACGCACATTCGCGTTATCGCACCACCGGATGAATTCAGTGTACAACGTCTATCAATGCGCCAGACGGTATTGCTAGAAGGTTACGAAATGGGATTGGAAGCAGGGCGCGCTCACCTTACCAACCGGGCCGGTGAACACGGCTTAGACAGAGAAAACTGCCACTTCTGTATTTAGCTTTTGATATGTAAAGAGGTTAGTCCATATCGACTTCAAGTGCTCCCCAAGATGAAGGCTCTCCTTCTCTCGTTAGAGGGAATAGGCGAGAGTCTGGTTTGGCATAACTTAACCGATGTAGACGTTGCGTGACGTGGTAGCTATCCAGCCCGGAAATGGTCACTAAGTCGAGCAGCTCTAGGTCGAGATAACCATCGGGCATGATGGCTCTTTCAGGTGCGTGCACCGCCAACACTTCACCAATCAACATCTCTGTCTGATTGCTTTCGATCTTGATGTGCTCTCTCAACACCAACCCCATTTTGAGATTGCTCTCCAGGACGAAAGGCGCAGGAAACGCATCATCGTAGTAAGGAGTAAGTCCTACCGCTTCAAACTCTGATATCTGTTTTGGGTAGCGGGCGGAGGTCTGGTGTGCTTTTTGGACGAAATCGACGCCGATGGCATTAATGGTGAAGTGCTTGGTATCGAGGATGTTTTCTAATGTATGACGACGGCTTTTGCGTGGACGTACAATAAAACCAAACAGTGGTGGATGTGAGCCTAAGTGGATCACAGAGCTTACGATAGCCAGGTTCTCTTGTCCTTGCCTGTCTCTTGTTCCGATGAGGTTCGCGCTTTTGTATCCTGCAAGGGAGTTGACCAATCGAGTTCTTTGGCGCTGCTCCATCGTTTGTATATCGTGCTTTGAAAGTTTGATGTTTTCCATGTCCTAAAAAGGGGCGAGAAACCTCGCCCTTCCATGTTATGTCGCTATTTCGGCATGATGACGGTGTCGATCACATGTATCACGCCATTCTTGGCTTTAACGTCAGTCGCAATGACAGTTGCGTTATTTACCATGACTTTGTCGCCCATGGTTTTTATCATCACGTCTTGTCCTTGGACTGTCGTCGCTTTATTCATTTTGACCACGTCTGCGGCCATCACTTTTCCCGGAACCACATGGTAAGTGAGAATCGCAACCAGCTTATCTTTGTTCTCGGGCATGAGTAGCATTTCGACTGTTCCATCTGGAAGCTTAGCAAATGCTTCATCCGTGGGAGCAAACACAGTGAATGGACCTTTACCTTTCAGCGTATCCACTAAGCCTGCGGTTTTGACTGCTGCGACCAACGTATTGAACGAGCCATTTGCTGCAGCCACATCAACGATGTCTTCTTTCATCATTCCATGTTCATGTGCTTTCGCTGGCAGTAAAAAAGTTAGGGTTGCGAACAAAACCGCGGTCGTAACCAAGATGCGTTTCAACATAATGCGTTCCTTTTGTTGTTTGGGTACTGCTCTCTCCCTGATAAAGTCCCTGTTTGTACGCACGCCTTTTTCTTGGCGATCAACTGGCTTTCTTTTTATTAGAAGGACGGACGTGCTGAGCTAAAATGCGTGTGCCTTCCATTTTTACGTCGACACGTTTTCGCCAAGCCCATAAGCGTTCTCTGGCTGCTTTCGCACTCGCTTCTAAATCGATTGTTGGGGCGAGGTATTTTGAATCCGGTTCTAACTGGTACATTACGACTTCCATTGCGGTCATTTTCCAAGGTTCAAACAACAGTGGGGCGGGCACCTTAGCGAGCTCCGGAATCCACTTATGAATGAATTCACCATCTGTATCGTGTTCTTGTGCTTGTTTCGTCGGATTGTAGATACGGATGGTATTGGTGCCAGTCACGCCAGCCTGCATTTGAAATTGTGGATAATGGATACCTGGCTCAAAGTCGAGAAATAGCTGCGCTAGATGAGTTACGCCATCGCGCCAGTCCATGTTCATATGATGTGTTAAAAAGCTCACTAACATCGCACGCATGCGAAAGTTGATGTATCCGGTGTGATGAAGGCAGCGCATACAGGCATCGACGAGAGGTATGCCAGTGATTCCCTCCTTCCAAGCATCTAGTCGGATTGGGTCGTTGTTGCTCGCTTGGCGAAGCAAAGGGTCATAGGCTTGGTTCACACAGCGAAATTCCATCTCACATTCAGATTCAAATTTCTGCATAAAATGACAATGCCAATGAAGCCTTGAAGACAACGCAATTAGCTGCGACGAAACCCCGTCACTTGCCAATGTTGCAACAGGTACTGATACACTTCTCGAAGCGAAATATTACCCCATGCAAGATAGGGAGAGAGGCGAGTACAGGCTGTCCGAGATGCAGTCGGGCTAGAAATACTTCGGTAGTAATCTCGTCCTCGGCGTTGAAAAAGTCTTCCAATGTTTGCCAAGCGAGTGAGCTCCCGCCAGTTTGCATGCCTTTTACTTTTTCTAACCAAGAAGGGGGAGGAGTAAAGGTGAAACCAAGCGCTTCGACATCGAGAGTAATAAGAGAAGCGCTTTCAAGCTCAACCTCTTCTATCGGAGAACGCATAATGGTATCCCAATGTTTGTCCCAGCCGAATCGGTCTTTTGCGCCTCGCACAACTGCGCCATGTTCAAACTCATACCATGGAATGCCTTGTGCTTGAAGCCATGCTGATACTTGTTTGTCTCGCTCAAACGTACAAATCAATCCAATTTCTTGATGGGAGAAAACGGCATCGATGCTGAATTGGTTTTGAATCGCATTCAAACAATCCCGAGCATTGCCAAACATTACTGAGACTTTTTGGCCGTATGAAGTAAGTTGTGCGTTCATGTCTTGGAGTGACTGCCAAACAAAGCGCCAATGACGTTCGGAGTAATGTGGGTCATCCAGCAGCATGGGCTCGAAAATATAGAGCAGCACTGTTGGATTCTTAGAAGATAGAGCATGCTGCAAAGGGAGGTGGTCGGTCAGGCGTAAGTCGCGTTTTAGCCATACTAAGTTGATTGTTTGCATCGGAGCCCTCACTGGTTTTCCGATTTCTACGCATGAGAGAGGCAAATTTCTCACTCGGTGATCGATTTTATTGCAGTTGACGTAAAGGCACGGAGCAAGGAGGTGCTTTATGTCTATGCCACTCAGTAAACTGGAAAAATTCTTCTATATCGACAAGCTTGTCATCCACTCTCTCGATCTCGCTTTGTATCAAGTCTCGGTTCTAGTCGACGGGAAGGAACACTTTGTTACTGATGATAAAGGGCAGTTTTTAAGGGCGCATTCGATATTGGAGTTGCAAAAGCAATGTCGTAACTTGAAAGTGAACAAACAGGTGCTTCGCCAGCAAAGTGCCTATGATGAAATGGTTGGGCAGCCAAGTAGGAGTGGTACTAATGAGCTGGAAGTGTTGCTGAAAGACAACGAGCTCTATTGAAATTAGATCTAAAGGAGAGAAAGTGCGAGCTGGGTTCGTTAGCTCGCACCTTACTAGTTACGCTTGTTTACGTTGTGCGTCTTTCTTTGCCAGTTTTTCAGCGCGTCGTTGCTGACGTTGTTTGGCACTCTCACCGCCGACGTGCTGCTCGCCACGAACCGCAGCTAACGACACTTGCTTTTCACGTTCGCGGAAGCGTGCTACCTGTTCTTCGCTGTGTTTACCAAAACATTTTGGGCAGCTTACGCCTTGCTCAAACTGCTCTGATCGTTTGTCTTCTTCTGTGATTGGCAGTCGGCAAGCGTTACACAAGTCGTAGTCTGCTTTTTCCAACTGATGGTTAACCGCAACGCGACCGTCGAATACGTAGCAGTCGCCTTCCCACATGCTTTCTTCTTCTGGTACTTCTTCAAGGTATTTCAGAATACCGCCTTCTAGGTGGTACACCTCATCAAAGCCCTGTTCTTTCATGTAAGCGGTCGACTTCTCACAGCGAATACCACCCGTACAGAACATCGCGACTTTTTTGTGTTTCTCTGGGTCCATGTTTTGTTTTACATAGTCAGGAAATTCGCGGAACGTGTCCGTATTTGGGTTAACTGCACCTTTAAATGTTCCGATCTCAATTTCATAGTCGTTACGAGTATCAACCACAAATACCTCTGGATCAGCAATCAGATCGTTCCAATCTTGAGGCTTCACATAGGTGCCAACGACATGGCGAGGATCGATGCCTTCAACGCCCAATGTCACGATCTCTTTCTTGAGTTTTACCTTGGTGCGGTTAAACGGTTGAGTATCTGAGTATGACTCTTTGTAAACAATGCCATTAAGGCGAGGCTCGTCATTTAGCCATGCAAGCAGTGTATCAATACCTTCGCGTTTCGCTGCAACCGTACCATTAATACCTTCACTCGCCAGTAGCAACGTTCCATGTACACCGTGGGCTTCCATTAGGGCAAGCAATGGCTCGCGTAACTCTTGGTAGTTTTCCAGTTCCACAAACTTATACAGGGCGCAGACAACATACTGACTCATGATTATTCCTTACTTTAAGGTTCGATGGTTCGACACGTCGCTAGTTTGACGACTCGATACCTAACAATTTTAGCGGCTCGGAGTATACCTGAGTAATTTAGTCGGAAATACGGACAAACTATGCGGATATTTCTTCCATCAATACAGCACCGTGCTATTGAGGGTTATTGGATTGAATCACCCTAAATTCTTTGTGGGTGTTCAAGTTATCAGTAAAAACCCAGAAAAGTGTAGAAAACGTACTCGACATGCATGGTCGAAATTTGTACTGTTGATGTGCTTCACATTCCTAAAACTTCTTATCCGATAATCAGTTGAAGCAATGATCTGTGCTTGATGCAGATCGGTTGGCAAAGGAATTCAATATGCAACAGTTCCACATCAGAAGACTAAGAGAAGAAGACGTCCCTCTGTTGAAAACGCTCTTAGTTGAACTCGACAATTCCCACTATGAGTCTGAGCCAGACTTCTACCGCTCACCGGAGGAAATGGCAAAGCTCAGAGAGGAACGTAATACCTTCGATAAATATTTTGATGGCAGCATCACGGCTTTTATTGCTTGTTCACACCGAGAAGTGGTTGGTTTTATCTCTGGTACCGTTCGAGAGGTTAACTCGATGCTTTCTCCGGAAAAATGCGTCGGTTATATCAACGAATTAGTGGTGTCTGAAAGCCACCGAAATTTAGGTATTGGTTTGTCTTTGATGGATAAAATCGAGAGCGACTTATGCAGCCAAGGCATTGAAGAAATTGGTTTAACCGTGGCTTCATTTAATCACGAAGGCGAGGATTTTTATCATAAGATGGGTTACCGCGTGATCACCAAATGATGACCAAGCGGGTCAAAGATTAATTGTAATAAGCACTCAAACCAGAATAAAGCGCCTCTCTATCTCGTGATAAAGAGGCGTTTTTCTATCTAGGTTTTTAGCAAATTCTGAGCGTTGGCCGCTTATTTTAATGTTGCCGCGGTTTGTTCACCCATCGCAATCAACTTGTCGAGAATACGCTCACCATCCGCGCGAAGACCGTTATGCTCATATTCGTTGGTGATCCACGCTTTGAGTTCGGTATTGCAGCGAGTGTTTCACGGCTAATGTCCATTTCTACAAACATATCGTCGGCATAGACGGCACAGCTCACAGGCACCTTATTGTTTGCCAGTTGCTGCGCATCGTATAACGGCGTCCAATCGGCTTTCTCTGCCAGTAATTCCGCCGCTTCTTTCAGTGGCTTTAAGTTTACGTATTGATCGAACATCCAAGGGAAGACCATTTCTCCAGTGAAGAAGAACGGCTTACCTTGTTCGTAATTGAACGCATCGTGCTCTTGACGTACTCGGTGTGCGCTCCAGCGAGAAGCAAACCCTTGGCAGTAAATCGACTCGTGCAGAATCGCGTAAATCGGATTGGTCTGGAAGTTTTGTTGCGACAGCATGTCGTTGAGGAATTCATAACGAAGCTGAGGCTTACCGTTCACCTCAATCAACGCACTTTCTAGCCAGTAGTAAGTTGGCAAGAAGGTATCACTGACACCAAAGTTAATCCCGATTTGTTGGAACTGTTCGGCAGTAAAACGCTGACCATTCGGTAGAAACTCTTCATTCTCCAACAGATGATTAGCAATGTTCTGGCACAGCTGCTGCGCTTGTGGGAATTGCTGGAAGAAGGCTTGGTTCTTCTCCATCGTACGTTTGAAGGTGGCGTGATAGACATCATCCGCATGACGAGAAACCGAAGGCACACCACCCGTGATATAGCTTTGCAGCAAGCTGCCTGGGAATAACGATAGGTAAGTTAATGAACAGAAACCACCAAAGCTCTGACCTAAAATCGCCCACTTCTTAACGCCAAATTGTTCGCGGATAAATTCCGCATCGCGAACAATGTTGTCTGCGCGGAAGTGGCTTAAGTAGTCTGCTTGTTGCTCCGGCGTGAGGTGCGTAAGAGTCTGATGATTGATCACGCTGCTGTTGCCAGTGCCGCGTTGGTCGAGCAGCAGTACACGATACTCACTCAGCGCGCGCTTGATCCAGCCGTTGTTTCCGTTTGGACGAGGAGAAGGGAAGCCTTGGACCGCCTTGAAAATACACTAGCCATGGTTTGTTTTGAGTCTTTATCGCCGACTAAACAAACGGAGCGAGCGAAGACGTTGATCGTGCCTTTGCTTAGATCTTGGTGATCCAGTGGCACGGTGAACGAGTGGGACTTGTAATGCAATCCTGCGTCGATAAATGATTGAGCGTTCATTGTTATGGTCTGTCCTTGTTTATAGTCGCTTTACGATATCGAATTCCTCATTAGAAACAATAGATTTGTTGTAAGAACTCGATTTTTGAAGCCGGAAAGGCAAGGAATGACACTCAAAACAGAAACTCTTCGATCTTTCCGTGTTGGTATGCACTGAGTGAACTATGATCTGATAGGTGCAGTTTAGACTTCACTGTCTTACCGTTTTTATGAAACGAGACAATTGGCGGTCATTGACCATGGAGGATGCTTGATGAACACGTCACTAACCCGAATCACGCTCGCTTGTTTATTACTACAGACCATCAGTGCCCCTGCATTGGCAGTCGTAACGCCGAATCCGCCTCAGTTGCAGGCAAAAGGCTATGTTTTAATGGACTTTCAGTCCGGTGCCATCATAGCGGAGCAAAACGCGCGTGCCGGATTAGCCCCTGCCAGTTTAACTAAGTTGATGACCGCTTACGTCGTGGGGCAAGAAATCAAATCTGGGCGGCTCCAATGGGACGATAAAGTGACGGTGAGTGAGAATGCATGGTCAGCTAAATTTCCAGACTCTTCCAAAATGTTTATCCAACCCAAAGATGAAATCACCGTCGCCAACCTAATGCGTGGTGTGATCATTCAATCTGGTAATGATGCTTGTGTGGCGCTCGCCGAACATGTTGCCGGTGGTGAAGGGGCGTTTGTTGCGTTGATGAATGGTTGGGCAGATAAACTCAGCTTGAACGATACCTACTTCGTTAACTCGCATGGTCTGGATAGCGAGGGCATTCAAACTTCTCCTAATGACATGGCGACGCTGATGCAATCCATCATCAATGACGTGCCTGAAGTCTATGCGCTCTATAGTGAGAAGGTATTCAAGTGGAACAAGATCACCCAATACAACCGTAATAAACTGTTGTGGGACAAATCGATGGATGTCGATGGCGGCAAAACGGGCTACACCAGCAATGCAGGGTACAGTTTGGTGAGTTCTGCTAAGCAAGGAAAGATGCGATTGATCTCGGTAGTGATGGGGACGCCAAGTAAACAATCGCGAATCACCCAGTCTAAGAACTTACTCAGTTACGGCTTCCGTTTTTATGACACCAAACAAGTGGCAAAACAGGGAGAGGTGCAGGCGAGTGCAAAAGTGTGGAAAGGCAATGTCAGTGAGATTGATTTGGGCTTCGCTCAAGATGCGTACCTGACGCTGCCTCGTTCCCTAACCGCTGGTTTAGACAAGAGCGTGGTCGTGAATGAACCGTTGATAGCACCCATGCGAAAGGCGATGTGGTTGGTAAAGTCGTGTGGAAGAGTGACGATCAAACAGTAGCAAGCTATCCATTGGTAAGTAACCAAGCGGTGGAAGAGGGCTCATGGATTGGTAAGTTATGGGACAGTTTGGTGCTGTGGGTGAAATCGTTGTTTAATTAGCGTCAGATAAATTTTCAAATTTATTTTGAAAAAGTTATTCGCTTAGGTCGATTTTTCTCTTGGGTGGAAAGGAGTAGATTGTTGGAATATAGAAACACACTCAAAGAGATAAAAAATGATCCATCTAGTCGCAGAAATTAAAGCTTTTCCTGACCATATTGAACAGGTGACTCAGTTACTTACTGAACTACTCGCTCCCACTCGTGAAGAAGAGGGATGTTGCCAATACGAGCTGTATTTGGATGAAAAATCGAAGGCCTGTTTATGTTCCAAGAAATGTGGGCATCGCAAGAAGCTTTAGACAAGCACTTACAAAGCCCTCACATTACACAATGTTTTTCTACATTAGAAAAGAACGGCCTACTTGAGTACACCCATATCCGACCGATGACGTTCGTTGGTTAACGCTCTGAACAGAATGTTGTCAGTACAGACTTCCTTTGCTGGCAACATTTCTCTTGGATAAAATCTCGGAAAGTACGAATCGTTGGTGTTAGCAATCGACGATCAGCGCACACCATGTAAAGCGGTACGGAACCACAATCCCACTCAGGCAGTACGCGTACCAATCTTCCTTCAATCAAATCTTGGCTGATGTCCATCAGTGATTTATTGGCAATGCCTCTGCCTTTAATTGCTAAGCGATGGGATAAGTCACTGTCGTTACTGAGTAGCTTGCCACTTACGACAACCTGTTCTGTTTCACCTTCGCGAGTCAGTGTCCATTTGTTGTAAACCGAGTCCGCTACCATGAAACACAAGCAGTTGTGCTGGTGGAGATCTTCTGGTTTGGTCAATTCTGGATTGCTTGCAACGTATTCTGGGGAGGCACATAAGATCCGTTCGTTCGCACCGCATAATGCCAGCACAACTAAGTTAGAATCTGCGGGCTCACCGTATCGAATCGCGATATCGACGGGTTTGGTGTACATATCCGTCAAGCTGTCAGACAGCTCTAACTTGATGGAGACGTTCGGGTAGAGCTCGATAAACTCATCGACCCAATCAAGCAGCATGTTACGACCAAAGTCAGATGGTGCCGTGATGTGCAATTGACCTGATAGCTCACCACGCGCGCTTGAGATCTGATCCAAACCTTCTTGCAATGTTGCCAATGCTTGGGTGGTTTTATCTAGGAACAGTTCACCTTCGGAGGTTAGGCGCAGGCTGCGAGTCGAGCGTACAAACAGCGGAAAGCCAATCTGCCCTTCAAGACGTTTGATCGATGCACTGATGGCTGCAGGTGTCATGTCCATGCTGTTGGCGGCTTTCGAAAAACTGCCTTGGCGTGCGGTTTCGACAAAGATATTCAGATCGTTGAGGGCTTTCATAATGAAAAGGGCTTTTAAGAAGTTTGAACTACTATAGGGGAGAGTCGCAGGGCAATTCAAGGCTAAAACATTAGGTTGCACGGCGAGTTTGAGTTAGATTAGCGCGCAACTTCACTTTACTGGATCCATAGCATGAGCCAACAGCAGCCGAATAACCCACTTCACGGTTGAGTTTAGAAAAATCCTTACCCGTTTAGTTGAGCACTTTGGGTGGAAGGGAATGCATGAGCGCGTTCGTGTTAATTGTTTTCAGAAAGATCCTTCGATTAAATCGTCGTTGAAGTTCCTGCGTAAAACGCAATGGGCGAGAGATAAGGTGGAAGCGCTGTACATCGAGACGTTCTGTTAGTTGTATTTGATGAGCGTCTCAAAGAGAGATTCCGGATGGCTCGCTCGGGCTCGTCCGGAATGACGTCTGAGCTCGTATTGTAGGGGCTAACACCCAAGCGAGAATCTACTCTCAGAATATATTGAGGTAATTCATAGCTCTATAGTTCGCAGCAGGCTGTAATAAGATTCTTAGTCTCGCCTTGGCTCGCTAGAATGACACAACTTTTCTCATCGAATAGGCTGGAAGAGTTCCTCTGCGTCATTCCCGATAGCGACGAAGGAGCGCAGTCGGAAATCTCGATTCTAATCTCTCGCATCTCGCCTCTTTATTATTCCAAATGATGCGTACTGCCTACGTTGCTTTCCAGTTCTAAAATCGACTGGCGAACATGGTCTGGAATTGCGGCTTTCACGTTGTTCTTAAAATCAAACATCACACCAGTGGCGGTGGCGACAGTCACAATCTTGCCCCACTTCTTGCTAAGCACTTGGTATTCCATTGTCATGCGATCGTCTTGCATGTCGATAACGCGTGAGCCAATTAAAAGCGTATCTGGAAAAGTAACGGGCAGCTTGTAACGGCATTGAGTTTCACTTAAAACCGGACCGATGTGAGACGTCTGCAAATCTACCAATAGATTAATCTTGTTGAAGTAGTCCAAGCGCGCGGTCTCGAAGTAACGAAAATACACCGCATTGTTAACGTGTTGCAGGGCGTCCATCTCTCCCCAAGCGACTTTGATTTCCGTAATCACTGGGAATTCTTTTAATAACGTATCCATTACTCATGTTCCTTTTTCATCGACGTTGCCGCAATTTGCTAAGCGACTTATCACTTTGAGTATTTATTCTAGATGGAACTGATTAAATTGTAATAAAATTGTATCTAAATTGTGAAATGGAATGGTTGCTTGTTTTTGTAAACTAAAAACTTTACATAGTCAGTTGTGAGGCGTAGGTTTAAGTAAGTGCAACCAAAAGGAGATGTCCGATGACAGAGCTGAAAGGTTTCAATCTTGCCAGAGTAGAAAAACGAATCGACTGGACAGGTGAGCTGTTCAGTTTAAGGGTGTCCGGTGCGCCTCTCTCCTTCAAAGCTGGGCAATTTACTAAACTTGCTCTGCTCGACGAACAGGGCAACTCAATCAGTCGTGCGTACTCGGTGGTAAATGCCCCAGTGAGCAGTTTGAATGGCTTGAATTCTTAATTGTCGCGAATCCAGAAGGGCAACTAACTCCAAGGCTGCAGCAGCTTCAAACAGGCGACAGCATCTATGTGGGTGAAACCGCTCATGGCGATCTGGTCCACGACACCATCCCAAAACACGCCAATGATCTCTGGCTACTTTCTACGGGGACGGGGATTGGTCCTTTCCTTTCTTTACTCGATGACATCAACTTGTTGCCGCACAGCGACCATATTGTGTTGGTACATGGCGTGCGTTATGAAAGGGACTTGGTGTACAAATACTTGATAGAACAGCTTCAGCAGCGTTATGACGGTCGCCTGCGTTACGTGCCGATTGTTAGCCGAGAAAATGCTCCGAATAAGTTACAAGGTCGTATCCCAGCCTTGATCGCTTCAGGAGAGTTGGCTAGTCGTGCTGACCTACCTTTTTCTAGAGAAAACAGTTTTGTGATGATGTGCGGTAATCCTGAGATGATCAAAGATACCTCGCCTGTTTTGCAAGAGTTGGGGTTAGAAAAATATCGAGCTCGTACGGGCGGTAATATCATTTATGAGAGATATTGGTAACCACTGAGTCATTTTTAGATCATCTCACTTCTGAGAGAGCGTCACAATTATAACGTCTCTTAATTGAGCATGCTCAATCTCGTCCCTAGAATGCATCAGCTTGCATTTGAGGGGATTAGGTATGAGTCGTTCTATTGCCAATAGAAAGCAAAGGATTATTGGCGGTTTCATCGATCTTATGATCGTAACGGGATTCGTGTTGCTGATCGCGTTGACCATCAATTCATTTGTGAATGGCTTCGAACTCTCCTTGAGTGAAAACCTTCAGTTAGTAAAAGATACGAAGGCTAGCTATGTGCTAACCATACCTATGTTGATGCTAGTGAACTGGAATATGCTTAGGGAAGGGCAAACCATAGGTATGCGGCTCGTTGGTATTAAAGTCGTGATGAAGAACGGTCACGATACGACGAAAGTCACTGCTTCACTTCGATTGTGTTTAAGCTATTTGATTGAGATGCTTATACCATTTACTTCACTAGTGAACATCGTTTTGCTTTTTTGCCATCCAGAGCGACGTTTGTTGCACGACATGCTTTCGGGCACCAAAGTCGTCAATTGCTAAGCCTCTCGCTTATCCTGCATTACAATCTTTATTTCATTCAGAGTTGCGACCGAGTCAACTTTTCATATCTCCCTTCCTACAACTACACTTACTTCAGACATAAATTCAATCGCTTAGGATTCAAGGATGATGAAAAAGCAGGTTGGGCAGTGTGCCTTACGGCGCTCACTTCTTTTGCTACGATGGCTGGTGAGTGGGAGATGGAAGTGGGTGGCTTTTTCTCTCGCACTGATACAAAACTCAACGCTTACGACCCTTACCTCGACAAAATTCGCACCATTGATTTCGAATCGGATCTCGATTTGAAAGAGTTCACCGTGCTGCCTTATGTCGAATTAGAGTATTACTTCAACAAAAAGCACAGCGTGTACGTAGATTGGCGTAGTTTGCACCGGGAGGCAACTCGCACGGCGGTGACTAAGCTTTTGAGGTCACGATAAATGGAACAACTTATGCGGTTCAGGCTGGTTCAAAACTGACCACAGAGCTGAATATCGATATCGCTCGCCTAGGCTATGGTTACCAGTTTTATACTAGCGATAAATGGGCCGTGGACGTGTTGGCAGGCTTGCACGTGATGTGGTTGTCGTTAGGCTTGGACGGCAAGCTTGGCGCAAAGGTGAGTGGCGTTGATGAGATCCCAGTGATGTTCGTCGATGACGCGGTGTTGAGCGATGTTACGGCGCCTTTGCCTGATTTAGGAATCCGAGCCGAATACTCACTGAATGAAGATTGGATCTTGAAAAGTCATGCGCAGATTTTCTATCTCGCAGTGGATGATATCGAGGGCTATTTATTAGAGCTCGATGTCGGTGCGAAAATACTTTCTTTACCGATCAAGTTCAGTATGACGGGGTCATTCAACTATTACGAAGTCGGCGTGGACTATGAAGTGATAAGTCCGCGCTCGATGTTACCTACGATTCTATGGTCCAATGCTGACCTTGGCGTATAAATTCTGAATTAAAAAAGCCACACATCGAGTGTGGCTTTTGCATTGAATCTTTCGTTAACTACACAACGGGCTTATTGCTGGTTGATGTAGTCTTTAAAGCGCGCTTGTGTCTCAGCGTCCGCTTTTTGGTACCAGAAATGCAGCATTTCTTCAGCTGTAGAATCTGCTTTCATTGTCGCAGGCTTAGTTTGCTTCATGTCTGCTGGAATTTTTGCAGGAAGTGTTACAGGTTGAACCGCTGCTGTTGCAACACCGATTGCCGCTACGCCACCAGTCTTGTTGTAATCTTCCACTTCGCGCACGTAATCACGACCGATTTGCATGCCAGGTTTGATTAGCTTGTCTTGCTCTAACGCAATTGCGTTGCCAGAAGCATCAATCAGTTTCCAATCTAGGTCTTTGATTTTGTCTTCCGCTTGGCGAAGGTCACGGTATTCAGGAACTTGTAGGCTTAGTTCTGCGTCCGCTGCGTCGAAACGAGTTACGATAACGTCACTTCCACGCTTAGGCGATCATTGCCTTGGCTGAAGTATGGTGAGTAACGGAATACAACTTGGTTAATGCCATCTGGTAGAGTTAGTGAACGTTCAGAAGCAAAGAAGCCACCCGATAATTTCACTTTCTCGCCGTTAGCCGCCAAAATAGAAACGTCGTCAGGAACGGTTACTGTCACATCCGCGAAAGCCATGCCACTCATTGCCAGAGCAAGCGCGCAAGTTAAAGGCTTGATCAATTTCATTGTTTTTATCCTAAGCACTGTATTAGTGGTCATCGAGAGTGCATCGTTCATTGCCTGATTGCAACTCCCTAATGTAAGAAGATTGAAAATTTAACAAGAACGTCATTTTAATCGGATAGCAAACAATGAAAATGTGAACTTAGTTGCGCAAACCGCTGCAAATGCAGCGGTTTGTTTCAATTGATGAGGTGATTAATAAAGATTAGATGCCCGCACCGTGTCCTGATTCGGCTTGTGCTTCATCCTTCTCTTCTCGCAAGCTCTCTTCTTGCTGTTGTGCTTTCTCAATGCTCAACCACCAAACGAACAGTTCGTACCAAATTGCTAGGATAACGGCACCCAAGAACAGACCAACGATGCTGTAGAAGAGCGTGCCGCCGATAGCACCAAGCAGAATCACTGGCATTGGAACATCAACACCGCGGCCCATCAACATTGGTTTAAACAAGTTCTCAGACAGCGCAGCGACCACAACCCAAACCGTAAACATGGTTGCTGTGCTCGTGTCGTTGGTCATATACATGTAGCCAACCACCGGCAGTACAGCAAGCAGTGCAGGGAGCTGAGCGATACAAAGAATCATCAGGATCAGAGTCAGTAGCCTGCTGCCGGAACGCCAAAGATAAAGAAGCCCGCACCAATCAGTAGCGCTTGGATTGCAGCGACACCCACTACGCCAAGCAGAGACGTTAGACCCGACTTGATTTGTGGCATGAAGGTTTGAATTGCTTTTTCTAAGTTAAAAGCTCGGATAAAGTGCGGTTTCTGCGACCCCAATCTTGGCGCTTTGTGCGCGAGCCTGCATCTCTGATACTTGAAGATCAGGTCGACGCATCACTAAGCTCGCATCCACTTTGTCATCGAGTCGAGGTGGGCGAGGTACGATGGAGCGCTCGTCACTGCCTGATAAAGCAGGCTTTCTGCCGGATGATTTGAACTGGTTTTCATAATCCGCCATGCGCTGAGCGAAGCCTTCTGATTGCAGCAGTTTCTCCATCTCTTCCGGTAGTACGCCTAAAAGCAGTGCTAATGCCGTGCGGGATTGTTTCATCGCGATTTCAAGAGAAGGCAGTGCCGCTTTGGTGTTGAAGAGCTGGTTCTTCGCTTGCTGAACGTCGAGTTCAGTTACGTTACCCGAATCAAACTGCACCTGAGTAATATTCACCACACGCTCTTGGATCTCGATGTTTCGACGAGAGAGTAAAATACGCTCTTGGAACGTGCGGTAGTTGATGTAGTTGCGTGCCACTTCCGCAGTGATGGTCACCATGATGTCGTGGTAAGACGCAATCGATGCATAGTATCCCGCTTCGGCAGATTCAATGCCGCGTGCGTATTTGCCCCAGATGTCCATTTCCCAGCCTGCGTCAAACGACAAGGCAGCGTTATTCACACCTTGGTCGTTCACATAAGCTCTGGCTAGGTTACCGGAGACGGTTTGCACTTGTGGGTATTGCAATCCTGTGGAAATACCCAATAGTGAACGTGCTTGGACGATACGTAGCCCCGCCGCCTCAAGATCGAGGTTTTGTTGGCTCGCCATCTCAACCAGTTGGTTCAGTGTTGGATCGTTGAACTGCTGCCACCACTGCTGCAGTTTTTGCTCGGATTGCTGTGTGTCTTGCGTCGCTTTTTCTACCGACCAATCACTTGGCAAGGCGGTTTGCTCTGGGTGGACGTAATCCGGACCCAAAGTTGTACACGCACTCAATCCGAGAACAGAGAGTATGGCGAGGCTTGGTTTAGTTAGTTTTAGAAGCATCATATCCTCACCTTTAAAACCGCTTCTGACGTAAGTTCACCCAATCGATATCCTCGTAGGTTTGCTTGCATTGATTTATCGCTTCGAACACGTTTCGTTTTAAATTCAGCAAGATATAAAAACCAGCTATCTCTGAATAAGCGTAGTCAGATAAATCCAACTCACTAAAGAAATCTTCTAGTTTATTTTCAAAGGATTGGTAATCCTGGCTGTATTGTTCGAACACAGAATGAGTTCGTCGGTCTCTGGTGGCTGCTAATGCACCGGCCATCAGAGGTATATGGAATCGGTATGTTTGCTACGTAACTGTTTGATAAGTGTGTTACTTAATAGCTTTTGCTCGGCGGCAATCAAGATGTTTACGTGGTTGCTTAAGGCGTCACAAGACTTGTTGAATGCGCCAATTGCTTCTGGCGGTGTCTTGTCGAAGAGCTTGTGGTTGATCTTCGACCCCCACACTTTGAGCTTTTTAGAGGAAACGTTCAGCGTCACCAAGTGCAGTGAGCGTTTCATCTTATTAAATGTGGATTCAGACTGTTCATGATAGCTGGCAAATAGGTCGCCAACGTGCCTGAAATAGCGCTCTTTCAGTGTTAAGAACAAGTGTTCTGGACGAGAACTGAAAGGGAAGTAGTGCGCGAAGATGATCATGAAAACCACCATGTAGAACAAAGTCATGATCGTCATCAGAATACCAAGTGATAGGTCATGTTGTTGTCTAGACCGAGGACAAACAAGCCAATCATGTAGAAGATGGTCACCGGTCCTTTAAACAGGTAAAAACCGATAAAGGTGTAGATGAAGATGAACAAGCCCAGTTCGCCTCCGAGTTCCAATCCCGGTAGGATGAAGACGTATGAAGGCACCGCAAACAAGAAGCCAAACGTAAACAAGATCAGCAACATAAATGGGTGAACCGGAACAAACGACAGCAGTGACATGAAGATGGTGGAGAAGGTAACAAACGAGTAGCCACCGGTTGGATTGAAGTAAATCCAAATCAACCCTGCTACCCAATAGGTGGTGAAGGTTTTTACTGCGGTTTTGAAATTCTCTGCATCCCACCAAAGGAATTTACTCTTCTGCTTCGGCAGATCATGTTTGAACGAGACATTATTGGTGACCGAATCAATACAGCTGATGCTCTCCGCAAGGCGAGATAAGCTCTGATGCATTAGCTTGAGTAAGCGGCCCAATGTCAGGGCGGAGCCTTTGATAGATGGGGAGCGTCTGACAAAGCTTGTTGGTTGTAATCAACCTTAAATTCCTGAGCGAGGTAAGCTGGCCCATCGTTGTCCCACATTCTTGGCAGGTTTTGAATAGCGCTTGAATTTCTTCGATGGCTTGATCGAAGTTATTGATGCAGCTTCGGTCTTGCTGGTGGCTAAAGTGGCTGTGTGCTGCCACGCTGAGTTCTTGGGTAATTTGCTTGTTGAAGTGAACAGCGAGTTGCCATTCTTTCATGTAAGCCGATACGTCACTGCACTCGACACTTACGGCTGCGAAGCGTTGCTCTAACGCGTTTTGTGCGGCGAATACTTTGTCTAATAGGTCTTCTATGGTGGGGTGAGGCTCTTCATCTTCCTCTTCAGTATCTTGTTTGCCTGAAGCTGGGACTCCCCCTTGCTGCTGAGCTTGCCTCTCTTCGAAGTTCTGTAAGATTGCCGCGAACAGCGCTTGCTGAGCTTGGTTGAGCTGTTCAATTAGCTGACGAAGGTTTTGTTCTGTCTTCGTCGGCCATAAGAAAGTACCCACCAAAGTGTAAAGCACTACGCCAAAGATGGTCATGTAAGCACGGTCAACCCCATACATGAAGGCACCTTCTGCATCGCCACCATTTGACATCATCAAGGTCATCACACCAGTTAGCGCCAGCAAGGTTGGGTCTTTTTGATAGGCGTTACGGAAATAAAAGATAAAGGACACGACCACAGAAACGCTGAGCATGTACATAATGCCGGTCTTGAGCGAACATGCCCACGAGCAATAAACCAATAACAGCCCCAACCAGGGTACCAAGCACACGCAAAGTACCTTTAGCTAAAGATTCACGTCGGCTGCCTGTTGAAGCGATCAGCATAACAGTGGTCGCCGCCGTAGACGCTTGCGGCCAACCCATTGAAAACGGGATAAGATAAGCCAGAGTCAGGCTAAGCGCTACTTTTGTGGCGAATTTGCTTTTATCGTTCATAGTGTTACAGTTAGCTCAGGCTTATGGTTGTAAGTCGATGAATTTATTCAATTAATAATCAGAATTTTGTTCTGAATAAATCGCGGAGGCGGAATATAGCGATTGAAAAGAGGTGGTTTGTAAATCCTTTGTCAAAACCAAATGAGGTAAAAGTGCCCAAATCACCGTTCACTCCCCACCGCTTATGGCATGAGGGAAAAATGACCAAGAAAACGTTCAACTAGAAAATCTCATTACTGATACAGTTTTGCAGGAGTTACCAAGCCAAATTTCTATTCAAGCTCATCGCCAGCGTGTTAGGCATTGATCACGTCCAAAGTGCTGTGAAACAAGTGCCTAACAAAAGCATAGATGATGGGAGATAAGTTGAGAGGAAGTTATTATTTTTTATTGGCTTGCTGAAGTCTTTGTCGGTTTTTGGGAGCGAGATAAAAATACTAAAGCGATACCACCAAGGATGATGGCACTGGTGATGATTGAGTGGGTAGTGAGCGGCTCACTTAACAACGCGCTTCCTAAGACTAACGCAATCGCAGGGACAGAAGTTGGCTGACTGCCGCTTGCAGCAAGGTCAGTTTTTGCATCACTTGATACCAAAGGACGTAACCGCAACCAGAGGCGATGGCGCCGGATGCAACCGCGAGCACTACGCCTTGCAACGTAACGTGAATGGACTCTAGTAGAAGAGGAGAGAGTAAAAGCCCAAAGATAGAAGCGGTAATGAATCCCCAAGTAATGCCGCTGCTAGGAGTGGGAGCTTGCTTACCCAAGGCGGTAAACCCTGCCCAACAAATGCCTGAAAGTACCATTAACAAAGCTGACCAAACATCAGGACGTGTTGCCGATGGCAGCATTAACCACGCAAACCCAAGCAAAGAAACCGCAATACCAATCAGTTCGAGTCTTTTAAACCTTTGCCCTTGCCACCAGTAGAGTGCGAGCAAAGTCAGCTGTACGGCACCAAAAAGTAACAAGGCTCCAGTTCCAGCTGCTAGTTTTACATAAGCGAAAGAGAACAGTGCCGCATATCCAAATAAGGCTACACCAGCGAACAGACTGAATCGAATTGTTGGGATTTGGCTGCGCCAGTTGCCACGCAAAAGCATGATGACGATGAGAGTCGCGGCGCCAGAGAGTAAACGGATAAGAGTGAAACTGCCCGCGTCAATCAAATCGGCTGCCAGTGCCAAACGGCAGAGCAACGAGTTAGCAGCAAACGCCAACATAGCAATCGCGGTCAGTAAAAATGTCGACATTCCTTATCCTCACGTTCGGTTAGAGCTGCAGTGTAGCGTTAAACAGAAAGCGTTAATTAGTTGATAAAGCGATTAGTTATAGCTGAAAACATAGTGCAGCATTGAGTCAAAAGTCATCATTTTGCGAAATTGAGTAACAACGGCAAGTGTTATAGTATAACAATTTGATTTTAATGCTCGATATAGAATGAGGAATTCAGATTGAATCTATTTGTTAACGATCTCACGGTTATTGATGCTTCATACCTGTGTCAAACACGAGGCATGGTGGGTGAGAGTTGGATTCTGGACGTAGTAATGCATGGTGATCTCAATGAGATGAGCATGGTGCTGGATTTCTCTAAAGTGAAAAACAAATCAAGCAATTGGTGGATCAATATGTTGATCACCGTTTGCTTATACCCGTAAAGAACGGGGCGGTGGAAATTACCAATGGCAAAGCGGGCTATTCTCAAGTGGATCTTATGCGCGGAGAAAAGAGTATTCACCTGCATTGCCCCGATGAAGCATTTTGTTTTGTGAACGTGGAAGACATCTCAATAGAGAGCGTAACGCAGCACATTCACGACGTTCTGCAAGGTCATCTGCCAAGTAATGTCGCATCGATTGATCTGACCTTGCGTCATGAAAAACTTGATGGTGCGTATTATCACTACACCCACGGTTTGAAAAAACACGACGGTAACTGCCAGCGCATTGCGCACGGGCATCGTTCACCGATTCAAATTTTGGTTGATGGTCAGCGAGATACCGCTCGTGAGCACGCTTTTGCACAGCGTTGGCAAGATATCTACCTCGCATCCATCGAAGACTTAGTCGAGATTGGCCACCTGGAGCTAAGCGAACATGCAAGCCTCATCAACTGTGACACGCATTTTGGCTTCCGATACACCACTTCACAAGGTGACTTCCAACTTGCTATCGCGCACAGCGAAACCGAGGTATTGAACACCGATACGACGGTAGAGTTGTTGGCTGTGTTTATCGCCAATGAAATCGCTCCTTCATTGGATGCAGGACAGTCGTTACAAATCATTGCTTATGAAGGCGTAGGGAAAGGAGCAATGGCGTTTCGCTAAAAAGGCACGGCGCCGCTCAACCTCAACCAAACTCACTTTTACTCAATATTTGGAATATCACTTTTATGGACAAACTTAATCGTGTTCTGCTCGTAGCAGGTACGCATGGTAATGAGCTTTCTGGCATTTATCTTCAAAAGCTCATCAAAGATCGTCTTTACGATGCTGAACGCTCAACGTTCAGCACTCAATGTGTGCTTGGCAACCCGGAAGCGGTAAAGCAAAACGTTCGTTATGTTGAGACGGATTTAAACCGCGAGTTTGCGCTTCCGAATTCATCAGCCTCTTCTCATGGTGAAGGCGGGAGCCTGCAAGAGACAGAATTGGCAAAGCAATTTACCCAAACTCATGCCGCTGAAGAAAAGCAACTTATTGTCGACCTACATAACACCACCAGTAACATGGGCGCGACCTTGATTTTGGTTTCTAACGACGTGTTCTATCGCAAGATGGGGGCTTATGTGAAGCAACGCATGCCAGAAGCCAACATCTTGTTTGAAGACAGAAAAGCGTGGGATGACCAACCTTATTTGTGCACCACTGGGCAGCATGGTGTGATGATCGAAGTTGGGCTCAAGCGCATGGTTCGCTAAGTACGAGACTCTAGAGCTGATGAAAAGATGCTGACCATGGTATTAGATTACCTTGAGCAGCATAACCTTGGTCGAGTTGGTGAGTTGAACGACTACGACGCGTATTTTACACCGAAGAAGTGATGATCCCTGTCGACCACGATGGTATGCGTGTCGCGACAGTTCACCCTATGATCTGTGGACGAGATTTCGAAGTGGTGAATCCCGGAGATCCCTTACTCGCAACTTCTTTGGCTACGATATCTTCTGGGAAGGCAAACAGGATATCTATCCGCACTTCATCAATGAGAGTGCGTACAGCAAAGCCAATATCGCTATGGCACTTGCTGAGAAAAGGTTGTGAGCGCGGAGTGATTGAAACCGAGCTTAGCTTGAATGTTCGCCCTTAATTTTGAACTGTTTATAGTGCTCTTCAAATCGGTCACTTATCCAGTCCATAAGCATTTTTACTCTTGGTAGTTGATATTTTACTGGCGGACAGACGAGCGAAAGTAAGGTTTTTTCTGACCATTCAGGGAGTACTTCGATAAGTCTCCCTGATGCCAAATCAGCATGGCAGTAGACATCAGTTAGTCGCGTTACCCCTAATCCAGAAACCGCCGCATGCCGCATGGTTCTGCCAGTTGCGCTTAATGCCTTGC
>LZQR01000082.1_pt1 | contig 24523 bp, 37 predicted proteins | sample 768601 | NCBI WGS metagenome assembly LZQR01 (sample SAMN05207299, study PRJNA324521) | oil field metagenome | isolation source: sample BH-FW-24 from oil reservoir | place: India: Bombay High | collected 2015-12-04
GCTTATGAGAAACATCAGCTCTCGCTGTTGTGAGGCCTGACACTATGTTTAGGAGGGAAATTATTCCGGACACTAGTGCCAGGCCTGGGCGTTTTTGCGGAATTTTTGCTAAAATTGATTTTATTTCACACGCTTCGAATCCGCCTCTATGCCCGCAACCGACAACCAGCCTTTGGCACAACAAAAACTGACCTCCCTGAAAGGCGTCGGCGATAAGTTGGCGGAAAAGCTCAATCGCCTGGGACTATTCGTGGTGCAGGACTTGTTATTCCACCTGCCGTTGCGTTATCAGGACAAAACCAAGCTCACCCCCATCGCCAACCTGTTCATCGGCCAGGAAGCCTTGATTGAAGGGGAGATCATCAGCCACCACATGACGCAGAGCCGCAACAGCAGCCTGATCGTCAAACTGGTGGACGAAAGCGGCCAAACCCTAAGCTGCCGCTTCTTCCATTTCCACTATCGGCAGGCCCAGCAATTCAAACGCGGCCAAATACTGCGCGGTTACGGCGAAGTGCGCTCCGGTCCCAGTGGACTGGAAATGGTGCACCCGGCGTATCAGCTTTTCCCTCGCGATAACACGCCGCCGCTGGAACAAACCCTGACGCCGGTTTATCCGGTCACCGAAGGACTGGGGCAACCAACCCTGTTGAAACTGATTCAGCAGGCGCTGACGTTACTCAAACAATATCCGTTGGCCGAAGCCTTACCTACGCATTTATTGAACGAGTTGCAACTGCCGCCCATCAATGAATCCTTATTACGGCTGCATCAACCGCAACCGGAAGACGACCTGTTTCTGATCAAACAGTTCCAGCACCCGGCGCAAAAACGCCTGATTCTGGAAGAATTGCTCACCAGCCAACTGAGCTTGCAACTGTTGCGGCAATCCGAAAAACAACGCCAGGCACCGATCTTTCCACCCAGCCAAATCGCCAACCAACTGCTGGCTTCTTTGCCGTTCGAACTCACCGGTGCCCAACAACGGGTGCTGGATGAAATCCGTCAGGACGTCAATCAACCGCACCCCATGCAGCGCCTGGTGCAAGGAGACGTCGGCTCCGGCAAAACCGTCATTGCCGCGCTCGCCGCCATTCAAGCCGCCGACGCCGGTTACCAGGTGGCCATTATGGCCCCGACGGAAATTCTCGCGGAACAGCACCGCAACCATTTTCAGGAATGGCTGGAGCCGCTCGGCATTCCGGTCGCCTGGCTCAACGGCCGCATGAAAGCCGCCGAAAAACGCTTTATGCTGGCGCAAATCGAATCCAACGAGGCCAAAGTGATCATCGGCACCCACGCCCTGTTTCAGGAAAGCGTCACCTTCAACCGACTCGGGTTGGTCATCATCGACGAACAACACCGTTTCGGAGTGCACCAACGCTTGGCGTTGCACGACAAAAGCCAGCTTGACGACGACACCCATCCGCACCAGCTGATTATGACGGCCACACCGATTCCGCGCACCTTGGCGATGACCGCTTACGGCGACCTGGATTTGTCCATCATCGATGAACTGCCGCCCGGCCGCCAGCCCATCGACACCGCGGTATTGAACAATCAAAAACGCTTTGAGGTGATGGAGCATCTGTATGCACAGTGCAAAGCCGGAGTGCAGGCCTACTGGGTCTGCCCGCTGATTGAAGAATCGGAATTACTGCACGCCCAGGCGGCGGAAGTCACCGCCCAACAATTCAAAGACCATTGGCCGGATTTACGCGTCGGCTTGATCCACGGCCGTTTGAAAGGCGACGAAAAAGCCGAGATGATGGCGCTTTCCAGAACCATGAACTGGATTTACTGGTCGCCACCACCGTGATTGAGGTGGGCGTCAATGTACCGAATGCCAGTTTGATGATTATCGAAAACGCCGAACGACTCGGTCTGGCGCAATTGCACCAATTACGCGGTCGCGTGGGCCGGGGGCATAAGAAAAGCCATTGCGTACTGTTGTATCAGGCCCCACTGGGCGAAACCGGCAAAGCGCGTCTCAACATCATGCGCGACACCAACGACGGTTTCCGCATTGCGGAAGAAGATTTGAAATTACGCGGCCCGGGCGAAATTCTCGGCACTCGACAAACCGGCGGCCTGCAATTTAGAATAGCCGACTTGAAGCGGGATCAGGAATGGATTCCTGTCGCCAAACATTGGGCCGAAACCCTGGCCGTCAGCGACCCGGACATTGTCGATGCCCTGCATACCCGCTGGATAGGAGAACGAATGGATTACAAACATGCCTGACCGTTTGCATTGGTACCCGGCCGCGCTGTTCGGACGCTTGGGCATCGAACCCGCTTACCGGGAATGGTTGCTGGAAACCGGTTCCTTGACCGCCAAAATCCGCCAGGCCTGCCCGGAAATGCACGTGACGGTTTTATCGGAAAGATGGGAAGTGCCGTTGCGCTTTGAGGCGGAACGTTTGAAACTGGCCGACAACCGCAAGGCCTGGGTACGATGTGTATTGCTAAAATGCGGCGATGAGCCTTTAGTGTACGGCCGTACCGTGATTCCCGACTGCGTGCCGGGCAATGTCTGGTACCGTCTGCGTCAACTGGGGAATCGTCCTTTGGGCGAAATCCTGTTTCAGCTTCCCAATGTACAACGGACGCCGTTTGAAATCGCCCACACCCTATCGACCGATTGGCCATACTTGCCCGAGGCTGAACCGGCCAGACCGGTCTATGCAAGACAATCCACCTTCACACAAGACGGCGACACCCTGTTACTGTCGGAAGGCTTTCGCGTCCGCCCAGCCGGTTCACCGCCGTCTCAAGTACTGCCTTAAACAAGACGACCCTAGAACTTGTAGTACTTCCAACCTGTTTGCATACGGTTGACGATTTCGTCGATCGCGGTTTTATCCGACTCGACACCGTCAATCAACTTGGCCGGCTCGCCTTTGGCGGCTCGACGTTCCAAAGCCCGTTGACAGGCAATCAACTTAAGGTTGTCGTATTGCGCCAACAGGCTGATGATGGCTTCACGGCTCTGATTATCCTGCTCGAACAACTCGATGCCATGGTCATTGGCCACGATTTCGATTTGCATCGGCGGCACACCCTCCTGCGCTTTGTTTTCCGCCAACAGGGTGCTGGCTTTTTGCAAAAGCGCTTGGGTTTTTTCCGGCTGATTGGAATCGATATGCAACAGAATCCGACTGTCGGTCGCCTCATTCTGCACCACCGACACACCTTGCATCCCCGAATCGGCGGGCGAATAAGGCAATGCAAAGACGCCCAATGCCACCACCAGCGCAACCGATGCAGCCGCGGCCCAGTAAGTTCGGTTAGACCCATGATTTTCAAACGTCGGACGCGGCGGAACCGGCACCTTTTGATAGTGTTCCAGCATCTGCTGTTTGATTTTGCGCAGCTCACACACCTCATGGCGCAACGCCGGGTTCAGCTTTAATGCTTCTTCAAAGCGCTGGCGTTCCTGCAACGATAATTCGCCGTCCAGGTAGGCATGGATTTCCTGCGGTGTCGTTTTCAATTTTCCGTCATTTCGCGCTACTCTTCTTTAAAACGACCACATTGTCTGGATAACTGGGAATCAGTTTCTCACTGGTGACCAATTTCTTCAACTTTTCCCGGGCTCGGGAAAGACGGCTCATGACCGTGCCAACCGGCACTTCGGTGATTCCTGCCACTTCCTGATAGGAATAGCCTTGTAGGTCGACCAGAACGATGACTTCCCGTTGATCGATCGGCAGATTGCCGATCGCATCATGAATATTCTGAATCGTCTGCTTGCGAATATACAAGGATTCAATCGATTCCGTTTTCAGTTGCTCGCCCACTTCGGCGACGTCCACCTGATGCCAACGGGCATTTTGCCGACAGTTATCGTAAAACAGGTTATGCATGATTTTGCACAACCATCGGTCCACGTTTTCAAAACACGTCAGTTGATCGGCTTTCTGCAACGATTTCAACATAGTGTCCTGAACCAAATCTTGCGCCAAGGACTCATCCTGACTCCAGGCGTAAGCAATTCGGTAAAGATTGGCGTAGTGCGATTCCAGCACCGCATTCAACTTCACCTGATTGGTTTTTAATTTAATCCAATTGCTAATCATTCAAACTCCCTTTTTTCATCATAGGCAAAATTTTCGACCGCGACAAGCCTTTGTTTTACCTATCAGAATATAACTGTTTCATGAAATAAGGAGCCGTTATCCCACCATAGAAATAACCATCTCAGAAAGTTGGAATAAAGCCGGAAGGTTTTCCGTTATTGGGGAGAGCGCTCTTGAAGACGCATGAAACTTTGGAGGAAATAAAACGTGTTCAAACCTAAAACAAAACTGTTCATTCTTAGCTGGCTCGCCACCTTGTTGTTCTCAGCCAACATTATGGCGGCGGCACAGGAACCGCCATTGCCGGATACTTTTGCCACCCACAAAGTCGTCCTGCAAATCAGTGACCCGGATCCATTCAAGCAGACTTTGGTGCTGAATGTGGCCAACAATCTGATGAAGCACTACGATGCCGGCGATTTGGATCTGGAAATCGTCGCCTTCGGCCCAGGCTTGCGTTTGATGCTGGAAGGCAACGTCAATACGCCACGCATTAAGGCGCTCATGAACGCCGGCGTGCGTTTCAGCGGCTGTGCCAACACTTTGAAACACTTTACCAAAGTACTGGGAAGCAAACCGGCACTGACCGAAGGCGTGGCCGTGGTACCAGCCGGTGCGGCGCGTATCCTGCAGTTGAATGCCGTCGGTTATCAAATACTGAAACCTTAATCAAACGACTCTAAGAGTCCGAGGAGACCATCATGCTTAACGTTACCAAACTGTTTGTCCTGACCTTGCTGTCCGGCTGGGTGCTGCTGTCTTCAGCGCAAGCCTCCGAAGCTATGGCCATCAAAAAGTGGTTTATCACATCAATTATGACGATGCCAAAAAGCAGTCCAGCACCTTACGTAACATCCAGAACCACATCAATGCGGTCGGCGCGGATAATCTGGACATCAAAGTCGTGTTGCACGGCAACGGCCTGTCTTTACTGCTGAAAGAGGACGCCCTGAAAAACGTGCCGAAATTCAAGGCCGCCAATGCCTCCACGGAGATGCAGCAGAAGGTCGACAGTCTGCGCATGCAAGGCGTGGTGTTTGATGTCTGCGCCAACACCTTGAAGGGCCGAAACGTCGATTACAAACGTGATCTTTACGACGTTGATCAAAAGGACATCGTGCCCAGCGGCGTGGCCGAACTGGCACACCTGCAAGAAGAAGGGTTCGTTTACCTGAGACCTTGAATCACCTAACCCTTAAATAAATTGAATAGACCCTAAAAACAATAGAAAACACTAGAGAAGAGGCTTATGAAAAAACAATTTTTAACCAAACTGTTACCGGCCGCCATCATCGCGGCTTGCACCACCACTCCGGCGCACGCCACCAACTGGTTGATGCTGCAAGGCACCGAACCCGCCGACCAAGCGCCAAGAGCCAAGCTTTGGGGCTTTGTGCAACTGGACTATCAGCACACCGATGACACCAAACTGAAAGCGGGCCCTGGTAAAGGCAAACCGGCGGCCTTTAACCAAATGGCTCCTCAATTGGACAGTGCCAGCGGATTCAATGTTAAACGTGCCCGTATCGGGGTACGCGGCAACAACCTTCCGTTGGATAAAAAAGTGAACTATTTCCTGCTGGCGGAATTCGGGAACAACGGTATCACCACAGGCAAAGGCGCATCCCAAGGTCAACTGACCGACGCCAGTGTCACCTTAAATTACATTCCGGGTGCACGCGTACGCGCCGGTTTATTTAAAACACCCGGCTCGGAAGAAGGGCTACAAGCCGCTTTCGTTGCCAATTACATCAACTTCTCCAATGCCACCGATCGCTTGCTGTTGGAAAGAGACTTTGAGTACGAAAGCGGAAATACCGAGCGGGATGGTCCGGTCGGCGCTTTCCGGGATACCGGGGTGCAGGTATTCGACACCTTTAATCTCGGCGGCTGGGACACCAGTTATGCGGTTATGATCGGCAACGGCAGTGGTTTAGCCGTCACCAACAACAATGGGGATATGGACACCTACCTGTACGCCTCCACCGAAAAGGTTTTTGGCGACTCCAAAGGACCGCGCCGCCAAGGTTCAAGCTTTATGCTTGGAACCAAAGCGGGAAGCGAGATTACAATGATGGCACCCCGACATCACCGGGCACAGAACAAAGTCAAGACCGTACTCGTAGCGGTGTGGGGACTACCTTCTTTAACGGTAAATATCGAATAGCGGCCGAATACATCATGGCCGACGGGATGATTTACGGCGGAACGTCTGGCGCGAGAACGCCAGACGATGGTGGCACCTTCAGTGTCTTACCGGATCAGAAAGCCGACGGTTATTACGTCAGTTTGGGGTATCGTCCGATTTCAACCGTGGAACTGGATGTCCGTTATGACAAACTGAACAGTGCCACCGACAAAAACGGTACGGGCGGTGCCAATGCCGAGCGTGTATTCGAAACCACGACGCTGGGCGCACAATACTTCTTCAATAAGAAGACGTCCCTGAAAGCCAACTACGAAATCCGCAGCGTTGACGCACCGAACTCCAACGATACCGTCAATGACATTCTGGATTCCATCGATAATCGTATTTCCGTACAGCTAACCGCTGTTTTCTAAGTTTCGTTGCTTGTCTAAAGTGCTTTGGCCTGCTTTGCAGGCCTTTTTTATATCCGCTTACTTATGGTCATAGAACTGCGCTTCCAGCATAAAGCGAATGCTGGCGTCGGCTTTATTGAAATTGGTATCATCGTAAAAACTGATTTCCGGATCAATCTCAAAGAACATCCAATCCTTATAAATTCGCTCCCGCCAATTCACCCCAACCGAATAGGAACTTAAATTGAACCCCGGGGCATCCGGAGTCCAGTTCCAGTTCCACCCAAGGTAATAGCTAAGCCACGATGCACATTGACCTGATCGACAAAAATGAAATTCTGCGACAAACGAATAGTTTTGATCTTTATCTTTCCAGTCCGCTTCGGTTTGCGAACGGAATAAAAACTGGTTATTGATTTGGCGGTCGAACACCTGACGGGAATTCAGCCCCACACCTTTATAGCTTTCCCAATACAAATCCTGATACATCCGACTGTACCATTTAGGACTGAGCTGCCACTTGTAATGCAACTTGATCCGCGCATACGGATCCGGTTCAATAATATTACGAAAATTCAGCCCCACATCGACAAAGGTAGCGGTAAAACCGGCAATGTCCAACGCATAACGCAAACCGACATTGGTGCCATCATCCTGCTGAGGTGAAGTGGCGCTCGACGCATTATTCAAAGGTGAATTATTGCCCGTTCCGGCCGTGCCAGCCGCCCCACCGGATGACAGCTCCTTGATATTATCTTCCGCCGAACTGACAATCAAATGCCAGCGCCGATTGGTTCTTGGTAGGGCGATTTTGGTTCGAAATTTCACTTGAGTATCGATACTGCCGTCGGAATGAAACCGGACCGGCGTCATAATGTCCAAACGACTGCCTTTGGTTCGGTCAAAGGAGTCGTCGGTTCCGAAAAAGTCATCCGCCTGCTCGCCGAAATCATCCACCTTATGACTGAGCCAATCGTGCATGGTGTCCAGATACTTGAAAGTGAAGTTCAATAACGGGCTTTCCGTGCCTTCAAAAAATAGGTCTTCTCCGGTGGCGGTTGAGTCGGTCCCTCCGATGTAGGCGGTGCATTGTCGGGGGCAGCCAATGGCGAAGGGGGGGCAGCGGTTTCGGTCTGTGATTTGGCTTCGGCCGCGGAAGAATCGGATGCCGAATTGGCGGAATCCTCGGAAAAGACTGTTTGCGGTATGCTCCACGCAATCCCGCTCAAAAGCAGTATAATGATTCTATTATTATGCAATCGAAAATGCCTCATGTCGGATCAAATCAAACAAATCCAAGCCACATATCAGCCCATTGAAGATCGAATCCTGTTCCAGCTGCATACCCAGCAACAACAGTGCATGCAAGCCTGGATTACCCGACGTTATCTGAAATTACTCATTCCGGCACTGCAAGGCCAACACCCGCAAACCGGCGAAACCATTGTTCAACACCAACACCCGGCGGAACGCCAACTGCGGCAAGAAAAAGCTCAGCTGGAAGCGACTTCGAAAAACCCTACGAAGAGCCGGAAAATCTGGAGCACCCTTTGGGTGATACCCCTATTCTATTGGCGAAAATGACCTTTCACAATCTGGATGGGCCGGAACCACAACTGGCCTTGGAACCCGACGAAGGGGCCGGCATCCAGCTGGGCTATAACCCGGAACTGATGGGGGTTCTGCTCAAGGTCTTGTCCAAGGCGTTGACCAAAGCCGATTGGTCGTTGGATTTGGAGCCGATTCTCGACATGCCGGATAATTTCACTCTGCAATAATTTAAAGAGTGCCTAGCCAGGGTATCACACTTTTATCCGCAACAATGCCGACCAAAATCACCACGCCCACCCAGTGATTGTTTAAAAACATCCAGAACGCCTGTTCGGGCTGTTGGAAATACAATAACCACTGATGATAGACGAATAACGCAGCGGCGACCAAAACGGACAAGTCATACGCCAGCCCAAATCGAACAATTGACCCAACCACACAAAACCGGCCAGCATTATCAGTTGAAAAGCGCCCACTATCCACTGGACCTTTTCACCGAACAAAATCGCCGTCGATTTGATACCGAGTTTCAAATCATCTTCCAAGTCCGCAATGGCATAGGCGGTATCGTAAATCAGCGCCCAAATCAGGGTTAACGTGAAAATCACCCAGGCCTGCCAGGCACGTCATTCTGAACCGCCGCAAACGCCATCGGGATGGCCCAGGCAAAAGCCGCACCCAAAAACGCCTGCGGCCAATAAGTGTGGCGCTTCATAAACGGATACAAAACGGCTAGGAACAAAGCCCCCAACGAAAGCGCAATGGTCAGTGGATTCAGCATCAGCACCAAACCGAAGCCGACCAACCCAACAGAACGAAAAACGCAGCGCCTGTTTTCCGTCAAGGCGCCGGTCGCCAGCGGGCGGCAGCAAGTCCGTGACACGTCGCCATCGAAATGGCGGTCGGCATAATCATTGATGACACAACCCGCCGAACGCATAATGACGGCGCCCAAAATAAAAATCAGCACAATCGACCAAGGAGGCGTGCCATCCGCCGCCAACCAAAGCGCCCACAACGCCGGCCACAGCACCAAATAAATCCCCACCGGCCGGTTCAGCCGAGTCAGATCCAGATATGCCTGTAACGTTTCTCGAGTCATCATCTACAATTCGGCAACCAAGGCATCCATCAACGGCTTTGCAGGCGGGTTCATTTCCAGGTAGGCTTCCAGCTCACCGTGATTATCGGAATAATGCAAGGTCACTTCGGCCCGGCGTTCATCCTCCAAGGTCTTTTCCCATTTCATCATATAAGCCCAACCGATGAACTGGCTTTGGCCACCGTCTTGAAAGAAGAGCGACCACCCTTGCTCATTCATACGCTTTTGAAAGGCTTCCGCTTGTTGCGGTTCGATCATTAAATACACCATATCGACACCCGACGGTTTGGATAGTGAACGGAAAGAATCGGCCAGGCCTGGTTATTTTTTAACCGGACGCGGCCAATCCTTAAAACTGATTTGCTTGGAACGCGACAGAGTCAGGGTTTCCGCCGGCGCGTCTTTGGTAATGGTGGAGCCGGCACCAATGGTCGCACCGTCATGCACCGTCACCGGTGCCACCAGCTGCGTGTCCGACCCAACGAAAACCCGGTCACCAATGACGGTTTGATGCTTATTCACGCCATCATAATTGCAGGTAATCGTGCCGGCACCGATATTCACGTCCTGCCCCATAACGGTACTCGCCGACATAGGAAAGATGGTTGACCTTCGAGCCCTGCCCGATTTGTGCTTTTTTGGTTTCAACAAAGTTGCCAATCTTGACACCTTCCGCTAACTCGGTTCCTGGACGCAGACGCGCATAAGGTCCGATTTGACAAGCTTGGCCGATGCGTGCCGATTCGATATGACTGAAAGCGTGAATCACCGTATTGTCGCCAATCACGGCATCTTTAATCACACAGTTCGCCTCAATCACCACATTATTCCCCAAAGTGACTTGGCCTTCGAACACGACATTCACATCGATTTGCACATCCTGGCCCACATCCAACTGACCGCGAATATCTAAACGGCTGGCATCAATTAGCGTCACGCCTTGCACCATTAAATCCTCGGCTAAGGTCTGCTGATAACGTCGTTCCAAAGATTGTAACTGTAGTTTGTTATTCACGCCCAATACCTCAATTTCCGATTGCGGTTGCGTGGTATGCACTTCAAAACCATCGGCCACACACATGGCAATGATATCGGTCAGATAATATTCGCCTTGTGCATTGTCATTCGACAAACGCGCCAGCCATTGCTTCAAATAGGTTCCGGACGCGGCCAAAATACCAGTATTCACTTCCCGGATCGTTTTTTCCGCTGGGGAAGCATCCTTTTCCTCGACAATCGCCTGCACGGCATGATGCGGATCACGCACAATACGTCCATAGCCGGTGGCATCGTCCAGGTTAATCGTCAACAGCGCCAAGGGATGCTGGTAATCAATCAAGCCCAGTAAATCCTGAAGCGTTTCGGCACGGGTCAAAGGCACATCACCATAGAGTATCAGAACCGTGTCCTCATCGGAAAAATGCGGTACCGCCTGTTGTACGGCATGGCCGGTACCCAGTTGTTCTTCCTGCATCGCAAAAGTCATATTCGGATGCCGGATTCGTTCCGCAACCAACTCGGCACCGTGACCAATCACCGTCACGATGTCCTGGCAATCGAGTCGGTCAGCCGTTGCAACAACGTGCCCTAAAAGCGGTTTTTGCGCCAATGGCTGCAGCACTTTCGGTAAATTCGAACGCATCCGCGTGCCTTTTCCGGCCGCCAAGATAACCACTTTTAGGGACATGAAAACTCCTGAAACTTCATAAAACCGCAATCAAACCCTTCCGTTAGGGTTGCTCTTAAACGTATTCTATCGAATTTGTTTGATTGCAATTCTAAAAAAAGCACCCGAAGGTGCTTTTTCTAAAAGGACAATTGACTTAAGACAATCCTGTCTTGTGCAAACGATCACGTAACTTGGTAATCGTCTGAATCTGCGCAACGGCTTCCGCCAATTCGATTTGAGCACGTGCTACGTCTGTATCAGACTTCGCTTGCTCCATCGCATCTTCGGCACGACGTTTCGCTTCTTCAGCTGCAGCTTGATCCAAGTCTTCAGCGCGGATGGCGGTATCGGCCAGAATGGTAACAACACTTGGTTGCACTTCTAGCACACCGCTGTTGATGAAAAAGAAATCTTCTTCATCGCCACTGACGACACGAACCTGCCCTGGCTTTAACTGAGTTAATAGCTGGGTATGTTTTGGCAGGATGCCGACTTCACCATCGGCAGCCTGTGCAAAGACCATATCCGCTTTACCAGAGAACATTGAGCCCTCTGCACTTACAATATCGACTTGCATTGAGACTGCATAATCAATTAATCCTTATATTTTTTAGCTTTTTCAAGCACTTCGTCGATATCACCGGCATACATAAATGCTTGCTCTGGGACATCGTCAAGTTCGCCGGAAAGAATCATTTTGAAACCACGGATGGTTTCTTTCAATGAAACATAACGTCCATCTTCACCGGTGAATACTTTCGCGACGAAATAAGGTTGAGAGAAGAAGCGTTGCATCTTACGAGCACGTGCTACCAGAGCACGGTCTTCTTCAGACAGCTCATCCATCCCTAGGATAGCGATGATGTCTTTCAACTCTTTATAACGCTGAAGTGTTTCTTGAACGCCACGAGCCGTATCATAGTGCTCGTTACCAACAACCAACGGATCCAGCTGACGAGAAGTCGAATCCAATGGATCGATCGCAGGATAGATACCGGTTTCGGCAATCGAACGGTTCAATACAACGGTCGCGTCCAAGTGAGCAAATGTCGTTGCTGGCGCCGGGTCAGTCAAGTCATCCGCCGGTACATAAACCGCTTGGATAGACGTGATGGAACCGGTTTTAGTGGACGTGATACGTTCCTGGATTTGCCCCATTTCTTGGGCCAATGTTGGCTGATAACCTACCGCAGAAGGCATACGACCCAACAGGGCGGATACTTCGGTACCGGCTAGGGTATAACGGTAAATGTTATCAACGAAGAACAGGATGTCACGACCTTCGTCACGGAAGTACTCAGCCATGGTCAAACCAGTCAAAGCAACACGTAGACGGTTACCTGGTGGCTCATTCATCTGACCGTATACCAAGGCAACTTTGTCCAATACACCGGACTCTTCCATTTCATAATAGAAGTCGTTACCTTCACGTGTACGCTCACCCACACCCGCAAATACGGAATAACCGGAGTGCTCGATGGCGATGTTACGGATCAATTCCATCATGTTAACGGTTTTACCAACACCGGCACCACCGAACAGACCAACTTTACCACCCTTAGCGAATGGGCAGATCAAATCGATAACTTTAACACCCGTTTCCAACAACTCTTGAGAAGCCGCTAGCTCTTCAAACGCTGGTGCAGCGCGGTGAATGGTCATTTTCTCGTCGGACTCAACAGGACCCGCATTATCAATTGGGTTCCCTAGAACATCAAAGATACGACCCAGTGTTGGTTTACCAACCGGAACCGCAATCGCTTCACCGGTATTGGAAACAGCCATGCCACGTTTCAGACCGTCGGAAGAACCCATTGCGATGGCACGCACGACTTCATCACCAACTTGCTGTTGAACTTCAAGAGTTAGCCCTAGCTCATCAACAGTTAACGCGTCATAGATCTTTGGTAAATCAGCACCTTTAAACTCGACGTCGATTACCGCGCCGATTACTTGTACTATTTTTCCACTCATAATCTTTAACCTTTTATTGAAATACTTCAAACTTAAACAGCTGATGAACCAGCCACAATTTCCGAAAGTTCGGCTGTGATTGCTGCTTGACGAGCCTTGTTGTAAGACAGCTTAAGCTCGTTAATCATCTCACCCGCATTATCAGTCGCATTCTTCATTGCAATCATTCGAGCACCCTGTTCACAGGCCGCGTTTTCAACGACGGCACCGAAAACGGTACTTTCAACATAACGACGCATCAACAAGTTCAGAGCTGTTTTCGCATCGGGTTCGTAAATATAATCCCAATACGTCTCTTCTGTTGCTTCTTCATCGGATTGCAAAGGAACAAGCTGTTTAATCGTCGGAGATTGAGTCATCGTATTAACGAATTCGTTGGAAGCCAAATGTACTTCATCGACTTCACCGGCGTCAAAACGATCCAAAACCACTTTAATGGTTCCGACCAAATCTTCGATGTGTGGGGCATCGCCCAGATCAGTAACAGTGGCCACCACATTCCCGCCGTAGCTTTTAAAGAATGTTTGTGCTTTGTTACCGACCAGTGCAAGCTCAACTTCCACACCTTGCTCCTGCCACTTTTTAAGCAATGGCAATGCTTTGCGGAATAAGTTTGAATTTAAACCACCACATAGTCCACGGTCGGAAGAGACCATAATCAATGCCACGCGCTTTACCTGATCGCGAACCTGGGTATAAGGATGCTTATACTCAGGGTGCGCACCGGAAACGTGATTGATGACTCTCTTCACTTTTTCGACATATGGGCGTGTGGCTTCCATGCGTGCTTGCGCTTTACGCATTTTGGAAGCCGCCACCATTTCCATGGCTTTGGTGATTTTCTTGGTATTTGTTACGGAAGCGATTTTCGCCCGTATTTCTTTACTACCGCCTGCCATGGCCTACCCCTTCTTAATAAACGCCGTTTGCTTTGAATGCTTCAACCATCGCTTTAACGTCTGTGATGATGTCATCATTCCAGTCGCCTTTTTCGTTGATTTTAGCCGCCAAATCAGCTTTTTCAGAGTTTAGATAGGCATGCAAGGCCGCTTCGAAGTCCAGTACTTTTTCGACTTCAACGTCATCCAAGTAACCTTCATTCGCCGCATATAGGGAAACGGCCATTTCTGCGATAGTCAAAGGTGAATACTGCTTCTGCTTCATCAACTCGGTGACGCGCTTACCACGCTCCAACTGAGCTTTTGTTGCAGGATCCAGGTCAGAAGCGAACTGGGCGAAAGCCGCCAATTCACGGTACTGAGCCAAATCAAGACGAATACCACCACCCAGCTTTTTGATCGCTTTTGTTTGGGCAGAACCACCAACACGCGATACCGATAGACCCGCGTTAACCGCCGGACGGATACCTTGTGTGAACAAACCAGTCTCTAGGAAGATTTGTCCATCTGTAATCGAGATTACGTTGGTTGGTACGAATGCAGATACGTCACCGGCTTGTGTTTCAATGATTGGTAGCGCGGTCAAAGAACCGGTCTTACCTTTCACTTCACCGTTAGTGAATTTTTCTACGTAGTCCGCGTTAACACGAGCGGCACGCTCAAGCAAACGAGAGTGAAGGTAGAAAACATCCCCAGGGAAGGCTTCACGTCCTGGTGGACGACGTAGCAACAAGGAAATCTGACGATACGCTTGCGCTTGCTTGGTTAAATCATCATAGATGATCAAAGCGTCTTCACCGCGGTCACGATAGTATTCACCCATCGCACAACCGGCATAAGCCGCCATATATTGCAACGCAGCTGGGTCAGAGGCGTTAGCCGCAACGATAACCGTGTTTTCCATGGCACCGTATTCTTCCAATTTACGCGCAACGTTGTTCACTGTGGAAGCTTTTTGACCCATTGCGACGTACACACATTTCACACCCGTGTTCTTTTGTGAAATGATGGCATCAATCGCGATAGCCGTTTTACCGGTTTGACGGTCACCGATGATCAACTCACGTTGACCACGACCAACAGGAATCATTGAGTCGATGGACTTGATACCTGTCATCATAGGCTGATCAACCGATTGACGATCGATAACGCCCGGCGCGATGCGCTCGATTGGCGAAGTCAATTTCGTGTCGATTGCACCTTTACCGTCGATTGGACGACCTAGACCGTCTACAACACGACCATTCAGTTCCGGACCAACCGGCACTTCCAAAATACGTCCAGTACAAGTGACTTTGTCACCTTCTGAGATGTGTTCATATTCACCTAGGACAACGACACCAACGGAATCACGCTCAAGGTTAAGCGCCATACCGAAAGTCTCTTCGTCAAATTGAACCATCTCACCATACATTACATCTGACACACCATGAATAAGTGCGATCCCTCAGCAATACTGACGACCGTACCTTCACTGCCAGACTCTGCAGCCCCATCAAACCCTTTGATTCGGTCTTTGATTAGGTTACTGATTTCAGAGGCATTCAATTGCATGTGTTTCCTCTCCATTATTGGGCGATTGCTGCGCCAAGTTTGTTAAGTTGAGAACGCGCTGAGCATCTACCACCCAGTCACCGACTTTAATCTTAATGCCTGCGATCAGCGTTGGATCTTCTTCATAACTGATCTCAACGTCGGCATCAAACTTAGCATTTAAAGCAGCACTTAATTTCTTCTTCTGCTCAACCGTCGCTTTGCGCGCTGAAACAACTGTCGCTCTAACACGCTTTTCGTCTTCGGCTTTCAATTGTTCAAACAATTCAGCCACATCGGAAAGCGCTGCAAGGCGTTTGTTTTCAGACATGATTGTTAGAAGATTCTTAGCTTCATTCGTCAAAGCCGTTCCCATCACACCAACGAAGATGTCCAAGACTTCTTCTTCGGTTGCAACCGGGTTCACCATAAAGCCTGCATCGCATCATCAGAAGCGATGGCGGCCAAACTGGTTAACTGCTCTGACCATTCCGCTAGTTTATTTTCTTCTTTCGCCACGTCGAAAGCGGCTTCAGCGTACGGTCTTGCAATCGTTATTAATTCTGCCATAGAGTTATCCTTAGATTGATTTAACTAAGGTTTCAAGCATGTCGTTGTGTGCTGCTGCATCGACTTCTTTATTAAGAATTTTTTCTGCACCAGAAACAACCAGAGTGGAAACTTCTTTACGAAGCTCTTCTCTTGCGCGACTTACTTCTTGCTCTAATTCTGCTTGGGCGGAAGCTTAATACGGTCAGCTTCTTCAGAGGCTTTGATCTTCGCATCTTCTACGATTTCAGACCCTCTTTTTTCTGCTTGACTCAATACATTTTGAGCTTGAGCTTTGGCTTCTTTCAGTACTTCTTTCGCACGTTGTTCAGCCAATTCAAGTTCATGCTTACCTTTCTCAGCGGCAGAAAGTCCGTCAGCAATACGCTTTTGACGGTCTTCCATTAGCTTAGACAGCGGCCCCCACAGCACTTTATTCACCAACCAAATCAATAGCACAAAAGCCAAGATTTGGATGAGAAGCGTTGCATTAATACTCACGGTGGTTACCTCGCCATTCGTTTATTTAAAAAATAGTTGGTTATGAAACAGTTTGGATTACGCACCCAAAGCAGCTTGCATAGCTCCGACGAATGGGTTAGCGAATAGGAACCACATTGCAAATGCCAAGATAATGAATGGGAAAGATTCCATCAAACCGGCGAAAATGAACATGTTTGTCATTAGCGCAGGACGCATTTCTGGCTGACGTGCGATACCTTCTAGAGTCTTAGAACAGATCAGACCCCAACCGATAGCTGAACCTAGACCAGCCGCAGCCAAGATCACACCCACACCAATTGCTGTAGCAGCATAAATGTCCGCAATAAATTGAGCTTCCATTTAGATTACTCCTTAAAGTTTTATACAAAGTTAAAGTTAAAAAAGCTTTTTACCGGCCACACCGTTGTTCAATGAAACCCGGCAGGTGCGCTTAAACCTTAAGGGAGACAAGCTCCCCGTTATTCCTTTTATCGTTTACCCTTAATGCTCTTCGTGAGCCATACCCAGATAAACAATGGTTAACACCATAAAGATAAAGGCCTGAAGCGTGATAACCAACAAGTGGAAAATCAACCAACCCAGGTCCAATACCGCTTGTAACGGCGCCCAGAATAAGGCAGCGGCACCCACTGCCAAAGTTCCACCGATCAAAGCGATCAGCAGGAATACCAATTCCCCTGCAAACATGTTACCGAACAAACGCAGCGCCAAGGACAAAGGCTTGGAGACTTCTTCGATCAGCGTCATCACAATGTTGACAGGAACTAAGAATTTACCGAAAGGGTGGAACAGGAACATCTTGATGAACCCAACAATCCCTTTCACTTTAATGTTGTAGTAAAGAATCAATGCGAATACGGTAAACGCCATCCCCAAGGTGGTATTCAAATCCGTGGTCGGAACCACTTTCAAATACGCATGCGGGTCGCCCGTAATAATCTGGAACAGGTATGGCAACAAATCAACCGGAATCAAATCCATGAAGTTCATCAACCACACCCATAGGAAGATGGTCAGCGCTAAAGGAGCGATCAATGGATTGTGTCCAGGGAAAGCGTCTCTTACATTGGTGGAAACAAAGTCCAGAATACTTTCGACAAAGTTTTGGAATCCGCCCGGTGTACCGGACTCAAGCTGCCGGCCCAAACGCATCGCCGCAAACACAATCAACGCGCCTAGCAGCACACTAAAAAAGATGGTATCCAGGTTAAATGTCCAGAAACCTTCTCCAATGCTATTATTGGTCAAGTGGTGTTGAATATACTCGACCGTCCCCATTTTTTCAGCACTCAAGGGTCTTCTCCTTAGTCAGTCAAACGCTGCTTCCCTTTCAAATTAAACACCTGGCCGACTTGCATGACCACAAAGGTCAACACCACCGGCAAGGGTGCCAATTCAAAAAGTTGCAACCCCAAAACAAATAACACAGCAAGCAGGATAAACCTAACCACTGCACTCAAATATAAAACCAATATGCCGCTTTTCGGGTCTGTCTTAGCTTTTTGGTTGGCAGCTTTAAACGTCAGCGCCAACAAAGCCACATTCACAACACCGATCAAAAACCGAACGCAGCGGCAGAAAACTGTTCCTGCCAGGCAAACACCGCCACCATCAACAAACCCAACAAACCTTGAATCTGGATGGATTTACCCAAGCTGCTTGCCTGCATCTTCATTCCTTATCCGACTGCTTGGAATCGCTTACCGAACTCATCGGCTTTTCGTCTAACAATTCCATCTTTCCAAGCAGTTTATGTACTTTCATCATCCCGCCGACAAAACCAAGCACACCGCAACTCAACAAAAACAGCGGCGTGGTGTCGAACAACACATCAAATGCATAACCCACCAAAAAACCGGCGACGATCATACTGGTGAAAACGGAACCGGCGCTCAACAGCAAAAAATTCAGGGCCGGCTTATGTTTTCTTTCGTTTTGTCCAGCCTTTTTGGGTTCCAGTTCCGACACGGGACGTTCAATGCTCCGATAAATTATTCAGGTTCGACTTTCTTCTCAAGTCAAACGGTCAAGAATAATAGCGGTTTCTGATGCCAAAATCTAGTAATAATCCAATTAATTTTTTTGCCCACAATATATTGGTTCGTTTCAAAAAACGAACACTAGAGGAGAATTTTTCACCGTCAAATCGAAGCAATAACCTTTTATTAAAAATGGTTATTTAATTGAACTAACTCACTGATTTAATTCGTGTAACAAGCGCTTCAATTCCTCTTCGGAACGGTAGGCGATTTCAATTTTTCCACGCCCCTTCGCGCCATGCGAAATCTTCACATCGGTGGCCATCTTTTCCGCCAAGCGTGCCTGGTGGTCTTCAGCAAATTTCGGCAACGCCGGTTTTTTGGACTTTTTCAGCTGACTCGGCACCAAGACATTCTGCACCGCTTGCTCGATTTCACGCACCGTCCACTGCTTCAAAATAGCCTTTTCCGCCAACTCTAATTGAATGGTTTCCGGCAAGGTAATAATGGCACGTGCATGCCCCATGGACAACTTGCGTCATGCAACCAATTCTGCACCGGTTGCGGCAACTTCAACAACCGCAGAAGGTTGGTGACGGACGCACGGGAACGGCCCACCGCATCGGCCACGGCTTGCTGCGTCAAATCAAACTCCTGCATCAAGCGCTTCAGACCCAAGGCGGTTTCAATCGGATTCAAGTCCTCACGCTGCATGTTTTCAATCAATGCCATCGCCAATGTCGCCTGGTTATCGGCTTTACGAATCACCACCGGTACCGACTCCAACCCAGCCTGCTTGGCCGCACGCCAACGACGTTCACCGGCGATGATTTCATAGCGATCGTCACCCAATGCCTTCACCACAATCGGCTGAACAATACCCTGAATGCGAATCGAGTCCGACAGTTCCTGGAGAGCCTCGGCGCCGAATTGCTGACGCGGCTGGTATTCACCCGGTACCAATTGATCAATTGCGACCTTATCAATCCGCAAATCCGACAGACTGTTTTCCGCTTTCTGCTTACCGCCAATCAGGGCACTGACCCCTCTTTTCCCCATGCCAGAACGTCTTTTTGCCATTACTCTTTACCCAGTTAGATTTTGTTTTCGGATCAATTCATTCGCCAACGCCAAATAGGCCACCGCGCCGTTCGAGCCCCGGTCGTAATCCAGTATCGACTCACCGTAACTCGGCGCTTCCGCCAAGCGGACATTTCGCGGCACGATGGTTTGCAACACCTTCATACCGAAGTGCGCCACCAACTCGCTGGACACATCATTGGCCAGATTATTACGACGGTCATACATGGTGCGCAACAGGCCGTCGATGTGCAAATCCGGATTCAACTCCGTTTGCACCGCCTCAATCGTATCCATCAAGCCGACAAACCTTCCAGCGCAAAATATTCACACTGCACCGGCACCACAATGCCGTCGGCGGCCGTTAATGCATTCAGGGTCAACATATTCAAAGTTGGCGGGCAGTCGATGAGAATCACATCGTATTTATCGCGCAATTTCTTTAACGCTTTTCGTAAACGTTTCGGGCCTTTTGATTCGTCGATCAAATCAACTTCCGCCGCAGTCAAATCGCCATTGGCGCCAATCAGATCGAGGTTTTCGACATTGGTTTCCATCACCGCATCACGGGCTTTGGTCTCGCCGACCAGCACATCGTAAGCGGACACGTTTAAATCGTCCTTTTCCACCCCGATCGCCACCGTGGCATTGCCTTGCGGATCCAGGTCAATCATCAGAACTTTCTTCTGCATTCGAGCCAACGCAGCGGATAAATTCACCGTCGATGTCGTCTTCCCGACACCCCCTTTCTGATTGGCGACCGCAATGATCCTACTCATTTATTTTTCCCGGCATTTTTCGATTTTAATCAACGTTCTTTGCGCGTCCAAATCGGGCACTTTCAAGTCAAAAACTTGCGACATTTTAGCAAACTCTGGCAGCTCTGCGACTTCATCTTGTGTTTTTTGCGCTTTCATCGCCCACCAGTGTCCACCGACCGCCAACAGGTGCTCGGTCCACGTCAACATATCGTCTAACGAGGCAAACGCCCGTGACACCACGCCGTCATAAAGTTGTTCCGGCCGATAGGCTTCCACCCGCTGGTGTAGCACTGTGACGTTTTCCAACCCCAGTTCGGCCTTGGCCTGAATCAAAAAACGGGTTTTTTACTGTTGCTGTCCAGCAAATCGATTTGACGCTCCGGGAACAGAATCGCCAACGGAATACCGGGCAAGCCACCGCCGGTGCCGACATCAATCAAACGTTCACTGTCGATAATGGCCGCCACGCTCAAACTGTCGAGCAAATGTTTGACGAACATCTCGTCCAGATCGCGAATCGCGGTCAGGTTGTAGGTTTTATTCCACTTTTCAAGCAGGGAAAGGTAATGGAGCAATTTCGACCAGGCCTGGGCGTTTTCGGGTAAACCGAACTGCTCAAACGCTGTAGCGAGACGACCGGAGAATTGATTATGACGAGCGCTATCCACGAACAAACGATCCCTCAACCAGCCGCTTTGCGCTGTTTTTTAATTGAAATCAGCAGCAGCGATACCGCCGCCGGCGTCACCCCGGAAATGCGCGACGCCATGCCCAAGGTGGTCGGTTTGTGATCACGCAACTTCTGCTTCACTTCGTTCGACAGGCCGGAAATGGCATCCAAATCCAGGTTGGCTGGAATTTCAACACTTTCGGCACGGCGCAACTTGTCGATTTCCTCTTGCTGGCGAGCGATGTAACCCGAGTACTTGGCTTCGATTTCAATCTGATCGACCACCGTTTCGTCCTGCAAACCGTCACCGAACATATCCAACGAGGCCAGAGCGCCATAGCTCACTTTCGGGCGCTTGAGCAAGTCGTAAAGCGTTTGCTCTTTACTCAACGGCAAATCCATCAAGGCCTCGGCCTTTTTCGCCTCGGCATGTTGCGGATAAATCCAGGTTTCCTTCAAACGTGCCAACTCGGTTTCCATCTGTTCCATTTTGGCTTCAAACGCCATCCAACGCGCATCGTCAATCAAACCGAACTCGCGGGCAATCGGCGTCAAACGCTGATCAGCATTATCTTCCCGCAACATCAGACGATACTCGGCGCGTGAGGTAAACATCCGGTAAGGCTCCGACGTCCCCAGCGTAATCAAATCATCCACCAACACACCGATATAAGCTTCGTCACGTCGCGGATACCATTGGGACTTTTCCTGCGCACGGCGTGCGGCGTTCAAACCGGCCAACAAGCCTTGTGCGGCCGCCTCTTCGTAACCGGTGGTGCCGTTGATTTGCCCGGCGAAGAACAAGCCGTGAACCGCTTGGGTTTCCAAGGTCGGTTTCAAACCGCGCGGGTCGAAATAATCATATTCAATGGCGTAACCGGGACGCATGATGCGAGCATTTTCCATCCCCTTCATGGATTGCACAATCTGCACCTGAGTTTCGAACGGCAAACTGGTGGAAATGCCGTTTGGATACAATTCATTCGACGTCAGACCTTCCGGCTCGATAAACACCTGATGGCGGTCACGTTCGGCAAAGCGCATCACCTTGTCTTCGATGGATGGACAATAACGCGGCCCGACACTGTCGATTTCACCGGCGTCGGAATACATCGGCGATTGATCCAGAGATTGACGGATAAACTCATGGGTTTGCTCATTGGTATAGGTAATGTAGCAAGGCATTTGCTGCGGATGCATCTCCGCTTTGCCCATAAAGGAAAACACCGGCATCGGCGTGTCGCCCGGCTGAATCTGCATGCTTCGAAATCAACGGTACGCGCGTCGATGCGTGGTGGCGTCCCGGTTTTCAGGCGACCGACCGGCAAATCCAATTCACGCATTTTCTCCGCCAAACCATTCGCGGGGGCATCCCCAGCGCGGCCACCTTCGTAGTTCTTCAAACCAATATGAATGCGCCCGGCCAGAAAGGTTCCGGCTGTCAACACCACTTGCCGCGCATAGAAACGCAACCCCATCTTGGTCACGGCGCCGATGACTTCACCGCCCTCCAGAATCAAATCTTCCACCGATTGCTGAAAGATGGTCAGATTCACCTGGTTTTCCAAGCGCATGCGAATCGCCTGACGATACAACACGCGATCGGCCTGGGCACGAGTGGCGCGCACCGCCGGGCCTTTCGAGGCGTTCAGCGTACGGAATTGAATCCCCGCCTCATCAATTGCCAAGGCCATGGCGCCGCCCAGTGCATCGACTTCTTTCACCAAATGACCTTTACCGATGCCGCCAATCGCCGGATTACAGGACATCTGTCCGAGCGTATCAATATTATGCGTTAACAGCAGGGTTTTCACGCCCATGCGCGCGATGCCAGCGCGGCTTCCGTACCGGCATGCCCGCCCCGACGACAATCACATCAAATTGGTCACCGCGCTATCCATCGAAACAACTCCACCCGCCTGTTAATACGCCGACGCCGGAACCAGAAATCCCACCAGGCCTGGTCAAAACCGTCTTTTCGGCTGCCTATAAAAAACGATGCATTATAGCATAAATTCCGCTTGTAATAATTTTACCTTTCATCGTATTTTTTCTTCTATAATGTTGAAAACACTCAACAAAAAGGCCCCATCATGACTCTGTTTTCCGCGCCGGTTCGTTTTTCCCTGTTGTTGACTCTGCTTTCCCTGAGCGCTTGCTCGCTGACGCCGCCCAAAAGCATGATGGACGTCCAAGCGGGTTACACTTTTACATTGAAAAGCCGGTCACCGTTCCGGCGCATGATGCTCGGGCCTTTATTCAGGACGGTCAAATAACCACCCACCACGGCTTTAACCGCTACGAACAACATTGTGAACTTGAAGTAAAAGACTTGTCCCGCAAGCCGCAAGTGATTCAACCCGGCACCTTCACCATCACCAAAGTGCGTATCGACTCCGAAGCCATCGCCAGCCGCCAAGCGCCTACGGTTTTCTATGCGATGAACGACATCAATCCTTATCCGAACCAAACACTTCGTGACCTGCCGGCCCACGTCAATCTGGCCGACAATGACGGAGGTGCCGGCATTGACCCGACCATGGATTTGGTTTACCTCTACCTCGAGTCGAAAACCCAGCCCAATATTCTGCGTTTAACCTGTGCCGGTTCATTGAGCCGCGGCAACCCGTTGGATGCGCCTCGTAGCCAACGCCCACAGCAAAACAAATCAATCAGATTCTCGGCAGCTACGGCGAAGTGGCGCCCTGACGTTGACTGAAAACTAAAAAATTCAACCGCCATACCGGCCTTTGCGCCGGCAAACGGTTATTTCTGTACGGAGCGGACAATGCAATATGGATTTCATATTCTCATCGTCGACGATGTCTCGGAAAACATTCAGGTCGCCATGAGCATACTGAAAGAGGAAGGCTACCAGTTTTCCTTCGCCATGGATGGCGAACAGGCGTTATCGCTGGTCGAGGAAAACGACTTCGACCTCATTCTGCTGGATGTGATGATGCCGAGGATGGACGGCTTCGAGGTCTGTCGGCGCTTGAAGTCACAGGCCCGCACCTAGGATATCCCCATTATCTTCCTGACCGCAAAAGTCGACATCGATTCGGTCAGCCAGGGGTTCCGGCTCGGTGCGGTCGATTACATCACCAAGCCCTTTCATGCCGAAGAACTCATTGCCCGCGTCAAAAACCACCTCGAACTCTCCGCCGCCAAACAGCTCCTCAAACAAAACAACCTGACCCTCCAGAAAAACCTGGCCCACCGCGAAAAACGCTTCGCCACCGAACTGGAAGAAAACCAGAAAGAAATCATTTTTGTCCTCACCGAATTGATGGAATCCACTTCCGACGAAACCGGCCAGCATATCCGGCGCGTCGCCGAATGCTCAAAATGCCTGGCACATTACCATCCCAACCTATCGAGCGATGATGAAAGTGTGATTTACCACGCCGCCCCCATGCACGACATCGGTAAAATGACCGTGCCGCTGGAAATCCTGCACAAGCCCGGCAAACTGACACCAGCCGAATTCCAAATCATCAAATCCCACACCACCACCGCTTACGACATGCTCAAATTCTCCAAGCGTAAATTCATTCAGGCCGCGGCGGTGATTGCCTTGCAGCACCACGAAAAGTGGGACGGCAGCGGTTACCCCAACCGGCTGGCGGG
>LZQR01000083.1_pt1 | contig 24463 bp, 29 predicted proteins | sample 768601 | NCBI WGS metagenome assembly LZQR01 (sample SAMN05207299, study PRJNA324521) | oil field metagenome | isolation source: sample BH-FW-24 from oil reservoir | place: India: Bombay High | collected 2015-12-04
TATTCGGCATTGCGTTCCAGCAAATAATTCAACTCGCCTTCATCAAACCGACAATGCTGAAAATACCGGCCTGCTCGACTTCACACAAAATGCGGTTTTGTCGTCCACTTTCGTGGTCGCCGTGACACGCACCACGGCATGATACACGCCGTCTTCCAGTGAGGAGGTCTCGACATTCAAATCCACATCCAACTGTGGCTGAAACTCTTGCGTGAAAATCTCCGGTGCATTCGGTGATTCAAATGAAATGTTACGCGTGTAAATTTTTTGGATGGAAAACTGTTTTTCCTGTTGTTCTGCCATGTTCTTTCCTTAACAAGGTTAATCTGAATTCTGGATTATCCGGCCAAAAGCTTATCCAGCTCTCCGGAATTGTCTGCCGCCGACAAATCGTCAAAGCCGCCGACGTGATGTTCGCCAACAAACACCTGAGGCACAGTGTTACGACCGGTCTTGGCCTGCAATTCGGCCCACATGGCACGGTCGTTACCGACATCGATCAATTGATATTCCACCCCTTTACCTTCCAGGAGATTTCTCGCCATGGTGCAGAACGGGCAGGTTTGGGTTGCGTAAACGACGACTTCCGGCATTTTCGAACTCACTTTTTTTCTCTTTTTAGTTTTTTTTTAGAAACCGGCTTATTCAAAGGCAACCCGGCGTTTTTTCCAGGACAAAATCCCACCGCTCAGGTTATTCACTTCTTTAAAACCTTGTTTCACCAATTGCTTGGCCACGGAAGCCGAACGCATACCGGATTGGCAGTACACCAGCACCGGTTCGTCCTTATGCGGCAAAACCGCATCCATTTTTTTCGCCACTTCCGTGGAGGGAATATTTTCCGCTTCGCCGATGTAACCGGTCTTGAATTCCGCATCACTGCGCACATCCAACACCCAAGCACCCGAGTTATACAAACGAACCGCTTCGTCGGCATTCACACTCTTATAACCCGACACTTTGTCACCGAAATAACTGTAGAACAACATGGCGACAATCACGCCCAATGCGATGAACAGAAAAATTTGCTCTTGCACAAATTCAATAAACATTCATATTCCCTTAAATAACATCAGCCAAAATTCAAAGCTAATGATTTTAACAGTGAAACTGGTTACAATAAATGACATTTTAAAATTTTATTTGCTTTTGCGGCCAACCTACCCGAACCGCAAATATTCTTCTCAAAAGGAAACACCATGACAGACAAAGTGCAAATCGAACACAGACCAACGGGATTGATCATCTTGGATGGCTGGGGTCATCGTGAAGCGACGCAGCACAACGCCATTGCACAAGCCAACACCCCGAACTGGGATAACCTGCTCAAACAATACCACCACACCCTGATCAACACCTCGGGCCTGGCGGTCGGCCTGCCGGAAGGGCAAATGGGGAACTCGGAAGTCGGCCACATGAACCTTGGCGCCGGGCGCGTGGTGTATCAGGAGCTGACCCGCATCCAGAAAGACATCGATGACGGTCGTTTCTTCCAAAACAACGCGTTATTGAAAGCCATCGATTCCGCCATTGACCGCAAGCGCAAGGTTCATATCCTTGGCCTCTTGTCGGACGGCGGCGTGCATTCGCACATCAATCACATCAAAGCCAGCGTGCAGATGGCTCATGAGCGTGGCGCGGACATTTATGTGCACGTCTTCACCGACGGCCGCGACACCGCCCCGAAAAGCGCCATCCAGTACATTGAAGAACTGGAAGACTTCATGCAGGAGTTGGGCGGTGGTCAAATCGCCTCGGTAACCGGTCGCTACTACGCGCTGGACCGCGACAACCGTTGGGATCGCGTCAAACAAACCTACGACGTCGTCGCCTGCGGCATCAGCGAACACGAAGCCAAAACCGCCAAAGAAGCGGTGGAAATGGCCTATGCGCGCGGCGAAACCGATGAATTTATTCTGGCCACCGCCATTCCACGAAAAGAAGACGGTAAACGCGTCCGCGTCAAAGACGGCGACTCGATTATTTTCATGAATTTCCGTTCGGACCGCGCCCGTCAGCTGACCAAAGCGTTCATCTTCGACGACTTCGAAGATTTCCACCGTTGCAATACACCGGTCCTGTCCGCGTTCGTCACCTTGACCGAATACAAAAAGAATTTTGAAAAGTTCGGCGCTTTGATTGCCTACCGCCCGACCAAGCTGCGTAACACTTTCGGGGAATACGTCGCCAAGCAAGGCTTGAAGCAGCTACGCATTGCCGAAACCGAAAAATACGCCCACGTCACCTTCTTCTTCAACGGCGGAGTGGAAGAGCCGAACGACGGCGAAGACCGCATCCTGATCAACTCGCCGAAAGTCGCCACTTACGACCTGCAACCGGAAATGAGTTTGCCGGAAGTGAAAGCCAAATTGATCGAAGCCATCAAAAGCGGTCAATACGACACGTTCATTTGCAACATTGCCAATCCGGACATGGTCGGGCATACTGGTAACTTCGACGCCTGCGTGAAAGCCGCCGAAGCGGTTGACGAAGCGCTGGGCGAAATTCTCGCCACCCTCAAGGAAGCCGGTGGCGAAGCCATTGTCACGGCCGACCATGGCAATATGGAAATGTTGTTCAACGAAGAAACCGGCAAACCGGTGACGTCACACACGACTTTCCCGGTGCCACTGGTTTATGTCGGGGATAAAGACTACCCACTGAAAACCGGCGGCGCCCTGTGCGACGTCATCCCAACCCTGTTTGACATGATGGGGCTGGAAAAACCAGAGGAAATGACGGGAACATCCTTGATCGACAAGGGATGATAAGCCTGATAAAAACGGCCAGGTCTGGCCGTTTTCGCTCCTGACAAAGCCGTTCGACTCACCCGCCTCATCCTTTTGTCGGCCCACAACATTTCTCCGGGAAAGCCGGTCCGAGACATTGCGTTCAAGCCGCTAAAAAAGTATAATTTCGCACCATTTTAAATTTTTCGCACTCAGATACCCAAAAGTACCCCCAAAAAGTGCTTTTATAACAATACGTTATAAATGTTTACAGACAGGAAAACTGAATTATGAATTCACTCAACAGCTTACAAGGACTCTATTCACCCGAATTTGAACGAGAGAACTGCGGGTTTGGAATGATTGCCCAGATGGACGACAAACCAAGTCACTGGGCCGTTCAAACCGCCATCGAGTCCTTAGCCAACATGACACACCGCGGTGGCGTCGCTGCGGATTGCTGTACGGGAGACGGCTGTGGTCTATTGATCAAAAACCGGACTCCTTCCTGCGTGAAGAAGCCAAGACGTTGGGGATGACGCTGTCTGAGAACTATGCGTGCGGGATGATTTTCCTGAATCAGGATACCGACAAGGCGCTTGGCGAAAAAGACTTTGGAAGACCTGCTGGCCAACAAAGGGCTTGAGGTTTGTGGTTGGCGTAAGGTACCGGTCGCATCTGATGTACTGGGGGAACAAGCCGCCGGTATGGAACCGTTGATCGAGCAAATCTTTATCAACGCCCCGGCCGACATGAGCGATGCCGACTTCAACCGTCTGCTGTTTGTCGCCCGTCGTAAAACCGAAATGGCCATCGAGCCGAACGACCCGACCTTCTACATTGCCTCTTTGCACAGCCAGCTGATGTCCTATAAAGCCTGGTCATGCCGAGAGAGCTGCCGGAATTTTACCTGGACTTGAAACAGGATCGTTTTGAATCCTCGTTGATTTCCTATCACCAACGTTTCTCCACCAATACGTTGCCACAATGGCGTCTGGCGCAGCCTTTCCGCTTCCTGGCACACAATGGTGAATTGAACACCATCAAAGGGAACCGTAACTGGGCACTGGCACGTCAAAGCAAGTTCGAAACCCCATTAATCCCAGACCTGGCCAGCCTGAAGCCATTAGTCGCTCAGGAAGGCTCCGACTCCAACTCCTTGGATAACATGCTGGAAGTCCTGATGATGGGCGACATGCCGGTATTCCAGGCCCTGCGCCTGTTGATTCCACCGGCTTGGCAGAACATGCCGCACATGGACCCGGACCTGAAAGCGTTCCTGGAATACAACTCCATGCATATGGAACCGTGGGACGGTCCAGCCGGTATGGTTATCAACACCGGTAAATACGCTATCTGCGGCGTGGACCGTAACGGCTTGCGCCCAACGCGTTATGTCGTGACAAAAGACCGCCACATCACCTTTGCCTCCGAAATCGGGGTGTACAACTACCCGGCCGAAGACGTCGTCGAAAAAGGTCGCCTGAAGCCGGGGCAAGTGATTGCCGTGGATATGGAAGCCGGCCGCCTTCTGAAACCGGAAGACATCGACAACGGCTTGAAAAACGCCAAGCCATACCGTGAATGGATGGACAAAGGGTACATGCGCCTGGAAGAACGTTTGGATGCCGAAGCGCATATCTCCGACTGGGATAACGACACCGCCGACGTTTATCAGAAGTACTATCAAATCTCCTTTGAAGAACGCGACCAAGTCATCCGCGTCCTGGCCGAATCCAGTCAGGAAGCCATCGGTTCCATGGGCGACGATGCGCCGCTACCGGTGTTTTCAAGCAAAGAGCGTTCGGTATTCGACTACTTCCGTCAAATGTTCGCGCAGGTCACCAACCCGCCGATCGATCCGTTGCGTGAAAACATCGTCATGTCTCTGAACACCTGTTTCGGCCGCGAGTTGAACATGTTCGACGAAGGCGAAGAACACGCACGCCGCTTGGAATCACAATCTCCGATTCTATCGCCATCCATGATGAAACAGTTGATCGGGCTGGTGGACGAAAATTATCGTAACCAACGTGTTTCACTGCACTACAATCCAGAAGAAAAAGGCCTGAAGCAAGCCATCGTCGACATGTGCGACGAAGCGGTCGAGGCCGTTAAAAACGGCACCGCCCTGCTAATTTTGAGCGACCTGGATATTGAGAAAGGTTTGATCACCATTCCATCGGCCATGGCGACCGGTGCCGTCCACCACCGCTTGATTACCGAAGGTTTGCGCCCAGAAGCCAATATCATTGTCGAAACCGGCACCGCGCGTGACCCACATCACTTCGCGGTCTTGTTCGGTTACGGTGCCACAGCCGTTTACCCTTACCTGGCGTATGAAACCATTCAGGACATGATTCGCAGTAAAGAACTGGACGAAAAAGTCGGCATTGACGCTTACATCAAAACTACCGTAAAGGGGTTAATAAAGGTCTCTATAAGATTCTGTCCAAGATGGGGATTTCCACCATCACGTCTTACCGTGGTTCACAATTGTTTGAAGCCGTCGGGTTGAGTAAAGAGATTGTCGACTTGTGTTTCAAAGGCACTCCGACTCGCATTGAAGGGACACGCTTCGACAATTTGGAAGCCGACCTGATCAAAACCGCGAAAAACGCCTTTAACCCTCGCAAATATTTGCAAGCCGGCGGCTTGTTGAAATACGTGCACGGTGGCGAATACCACGCCTATAACCCGGATGTGGTCAACTGCCTGCGTGATGCCGTCCAGAAAGGCGACCAAGTGGCTTACAACAAATTTGCCAAGCTGGTCAATGAACGCCCGGCGATGACAGTTCGTGACCTGATTACCTTCAAGGACAATTTACCATCCATCGACATCAACGAAGTTGAGCCGATCGAATCGATTTTCAAACGCTTCGACTCGGCCGGTATTTCCCTTGGCGCCCTGTCTCCTGAAGCCCACGAAGCGCTGGCCATTGCTATGAACCGCATCGGCGCGCGCTCCAACTCCGGTGAAGGCGCCGAAGATCCGGCACGCTACGGCACCGAAAAAATGTCGAAAATCAAACAGATTGCGTCCGGGCGTTTCGGTGTCACCGCGCACTACTTGCGCAATGCCGAAGTCCTGCAAATCAAAGTCGCCCAAGGTGCAAAACCGGGGGAAGGCGGCCAGCTACCGGGCCACAAAGTGGATGCCACCATCGCTCGCCTGCGCCACTCGGTTGAAGGCGTGACCTTGATTTCACCGCCACCGCATCACGATATTTATTCGATTGAAGATTTGGCGCAACTGATTTTCGACTTGAAGCAAGTTAACCCAAACGCTCTGGTATCGGTCAAACTGGTGGCCGAACCAGGCGTCGGGACCATTGCAGCCGGTGTTGCCAAAGCCTATGCCGATTTGATTACTATTTCCGGTTACGACGGTGGGACCGGCGCCAGCCCGATTACCTCGGTGAAATACGCCGGTAACCCATTCGAAATGGGCTTGGTGGAAGCGCATCAGGTGCTGAGAGCCAACGATTTGCGTGGACAAGTCATTCTGCAAGCCGACGGCGGTCTGAAAACCGGCCTGGACGTTGTGAAAGCCGCCATCCTCGGGGCAGAATCGTTCGGCTTCGGGACCGCGCCAATGATCGCGCTGGGCTGTAAGTACCTGCGTATCTGCCACTTGAACACTTGTGCAGTGGGCGTTGCAACACAAGACGAGCGCTTGCGTAAAGAACACTTCATCGGCTTGCCGGAAATGGTCATCAACTACTTCCGCTTCGTGGCGGAAGAAACCCGCGAATGGTTGGCTAAATTGGGTGTGGCGCGCTTGGAAGACTTGGTCGGCCGCGTCGACCTGTTGAAGAAAATCGAACAACCGCTGACCGACAAGCAGCGCAACATTGACTTGACCGCCATCATTTCCGACGGCGGTGTCGATGCGAGCAAGCCGCAAACGGTACAAGTCGATCGCAACAACCCGTGGGATGACGGCCATATTGCCGAAGAGATCGTCAAGGAAGTCTTGCCGGCGATTGAAAGTAAGTCCGGTGGCGAATTCCAGTTCCATCTGGTGAACACCGCCCGTTCCATCGGCGCACGCGTTGCCGGTGAAATTGCCCAACGATACGGCAACCACGGTATGAAAGATCAACCGATTACCTTGAAATTGAACGGCATTGCCGGGCAATCCTTCGGGGTTTTCAACGTCGATGGTTTAAACTTGCACTTGGAAGGCGATGCCAACGACTACGTCGGTAAAGGCATGGCCGGCGGTGAAATCGTCATTCACCCACCGGAAAATCGTGCCTTTGACCCACATATGACGCCGATTGTCGGCAATACCTGTCTGTATGGTGCCACTGGCGGTAAGCTGTTCGCCAACGGTACCGGCGGTGAGCGTTTTGCCGTCCGTAACTCCGGCGCCGTCGCCGTTGTCGAAGGATTGGGAGATCATGGCTGTGAATACATGACCGGCGGAACCGTCGTCAGCTTGGGCTCGGTCGGTGTCAACTTCGGTGCCGGCATGTCCGGTGGCATGGCTTCATCCTCGATCTGGATCGAACGCTACCGGATCGTCTAAACACCGAAATGGTTGAAGCAATTCGTATCGACACCGAATCCACCGAAGCGTATCGCATTTATCTGCGCGACCTTTTGACCGAGTACGTCGAAAAAACCGGCAGCGAGTTCGGCCAGGAAGTATTGAGTGACTTCAGCCGCTATCTGCATAACTTCTGGTTAGTCAAATCCAGAGCGATTGGTGTGGACAAACTATTGGATTTATTCGCCAACTGTGGTGATGGAGAGTAAGGGAGCGAATCATGGGAAATGTAAGACAATTTTTAGAACTTGATCGACAGCTTCCGTCCAAAAAAGAGGCGATGGAGCGTAAACAGAACTTCGAAGAAATCTACACGGAGTTTACCCCTGCTCACGCCCAAGCTCAGGCTGATCGTTGCCTGCACTGCGGTAACCCTTATTGCGAATGGGCTTGCCCGGTGCATAACTACATTCCGAACTGGTTGAAACTGGTTTCGGAAGGTAACATCATTGAAGCGGCCGAACTGTCGCACCAGACCAATTCTTTGCCGGAAATGTGCGGCCGCATCTGTCCCCAGGACCGTCTGTGCGAAGAAGCTTGTACCCTGGAAGACACTAATTTCGGCGCGGTCACCATCGGCGCGGTTGAAAAATACATCACCGACACCGCGACCGACATGGGTTGGACACCGACTCTGGAAAACGTCACTATGACGGATAAGAAAGTGGCGATTGTCGGCTCCGGACCGGCTGGTCTAGGGTGTGCTGACATTTTGATTCGCAACGGCGTTAAACCGGTGGTGTTTGAGAAAGAACAGGAAATCGGTGGCCTTCTGACGTTCGGGATTCCGCAATTCAAACTCGACAAAGACATTGTTCGGAAACGCCGCAGCATCCTGGAAGGCATGGGCGTGGAGTTCCATTGCAATACGGAAATCGGTAAAGACATCACCTTCGAACAGCTTCTAAACGATTATGATGCTGTCTTCTTGGGAATGGGGACTTATAAACCCATGGCCGGGTGCTTCCCAGGCGAAGACCTACCGCAAGTTTATAAAGCACTGGACTTCCTGATCGGCAATGTCAAACACGAACTGGGACTGAAACAGTCACCGGAGCCATTTGTTTCCATGAAAGGCAAGCGTGTTGTCGTACTGGGCGGTGGCGACACCACCATGGACTGTACCCGTACTTCGGTTCGTCAAGGCGCAGATGAAGTCTTCTGTGTTTATCGCCGTGATGAAGCCAACATGCCGGGTTCACGCGCCGAAGTGAAAAACGCCAAGGAAGAAGGCGTCCAGTTCAAGTTCAACCTGGCACCAGTGGAGGTTATCTCCGAAAACGGTCAGGTGACGGGATTGAAAGTCATCGAGACCCGCATGGGCGAGCCGGATGAAAACGGTCGTCGCCGTGCGGAAATGGTGGAAGGCTCCGAACACGTTATTGATTGTGACGCCGTGATTGTTGCCTTCGGTTTCCAACCCAACCCACCGGCTTGGTTCCAGGACCACAATATCGGTTTGACCGACTGGCAAACCGTCGTGGCTCAAGAAGAAGCCGAGTTCCCTTTCCAGACATCGAATGAAAAAGTGTTCGCTGGTGGGGATATGGTACGCGGTTCCAGCTTGGTGGTACATGCCATTGCTGAAGGCCGTAAAGCCGCTGAAGGGATCTTGGACTATCTGGATGTTTAACCGCTTCTGAACAGACCCCATCAAAAGGCCGTTTTTAACGGCCTTTTTTATGTTCACATCTAACCCCCTGAGCACCATAGCCTGGCGTGACATGTGCTTTAAATTCAGAGTCCGAATCATTGGAGAATCGCCATGACGTCGATCACAAACACCGATTATGCCTTGATACTGCCACAGCAACGCCCGGCTGGACAGGGAAGTTCTCAGCCCGCCGCCATCAAGCCGCCAGCCAACCAAGAAACGGTCACCCTTTCCGCCATGGGACAAAAATTGGCATCGGCGACGGAAAATTATCCGGCAAACCGGCAAGTTCTACCCGCAGAGAATGCCGATATGTCACCCGGCGAAACCATCCAGTATCGAAATATCGGCGGTCTGAAAATCGCCGTTTCCGGGCACGATTACGATACGAGCCTTCCTGGCCGTTTTTCAAACCATTCACAACTCAGCACACGCGACCTCAATGACTGGTTAGCCAACAATCCGGACAAAATCAGTAAGACCGGCCTGCAGGAATTGGAGGCAACCCCGATCACCGAAGCAAACCGCTGGAAAGCTCCACAATCGGCGAGCTGGGATTCACTTTTCGTGTTGGGGTCCAGTATTGAACAGCAACTCGCCAATAAATCAGAAGATTTTGCCAGCTTAATACAGGCCACCAAACAACTTCAACAAGAATACGGGTCGGACATTAAGCTGGCCCGTGATCCGGACACCGAAAGCTATATCATGCTCAAGCCGGGCGATAATTTTTATGAGAGCGTGCAAACCGCTGATGAAGCACTGGACAACTTCCGAAGCTATCTCTTCCATGCTGGAAGATCATCCTCCGCCATCGAACAGATTTTCAATCGACACGGCATTGCTCTTTAGTTGCAAGCCACTCGCACTGAGTTAAATGTTTTGAATAAAGTTAAAATGACCAGGCCTGGTCATTTTCGGGTATTTTCGTCGTCACTAGAGGTTAGCGTGCCTGTCTCGCCATCTTGCCCAGAAAGCGTCTTGTCGGCAACTTGAGATGGCATAGATTCACCGTCAGCAGCTCCTTCTTGCTTGTTCTCAACGGCTCCGGGCTCGTTAGATTCCTTTTTCTTTAGCTCTTCGTCGAATTCGTCATCCATAAAGATACTGTTGGCCGCGCCATCCAAGTCATCGAACTGCCCCGATTTCGCCATCCAGATAAACACCACCACGACCAAAAAGCCGAATAACAGCATCATCGGGATTAAACCAAATACAACGTCCATTTCCTCTCCTTGCTCAGGCTTTACCAGCCAAGCTTTGTCGTTTGCGCTTGGCCACGGCTTTTTACTGTAGAAGCTGCGAATGCGCGCCGCGTTCCCAATGACCACCAGACTGCTCAACGGCATGGTGATGGCCGCGATCAGTGGCGTCAGTAACGCGGCCATCGCCAACGGCACCAAGGTAATATTATAAAGAATCGAGCTGGCAATGTTCTGTTTGATGGTCTTCAAGGTACGCTGAGACAAATCCACGGCCGTATCGACGGACAAGAGTTCGTTGTTCAGCAAAACAATGTCGGCGCAATCCATCGACACATCCGTTCCCGAACCGAGGGCAATACTGACATTGGCGCGAGCCATCGCCGGCGCATCGTTAATGCCGTCACCGACCATCGCCACCAATTCACCGTCTTTTTGATAGGCTTGAATCGCTTCGTGTTTTGTTCCGGCAACACTTCCGCATGCACCGACATACCGCCCAATTTTTCTGCAACGGTTTCGGCCACAGCCTGACGGTCGCCACTCAACAACGTCACTCGCTTGCCACGAGCTTTTAAACGAGCGATCATCTCGATGGCATCCTCGCGTAGCTCATCTTCCAGGAACAAAATGGCCACGACTTGTTGATCCTGAGCCACCCACACGCTGGTTTGTGCCTGCTGAGCTTTCTCGGCCTCCAGCCGCACAAAATCACTCGGAAGCGAAACACCACTTGCTTCCAACCAAGGGCCGGTTCCGATGTGATAGTGACGTCCCGTCACCGCCGCCTCCACTCCTTTGCCGGGATGGGCCTGGAAAAATCCACGCTCATATCCATATTTTTGAATTCCGGATGACGCTCCTGCAAGGTGTCGACAATGGCGCGCCCCAAAGAATGCTCGGAGTGGAATTCAATCCGTACCAAGTCTCGCCAAAGATCATTTTCCGCAACGTTTTTCCAAAACGGGAATCCACTAACCGCATCTGGCCTTTGGTCAAGGTGCCGGTCTTATCAAACACGAAATGCTGAATATCGTTCAAAATTTCCAGCACCGCTCCGTTCTTAATCAGAATACCGTTTTGAGCCGAAACGCCGGAAGCCACCGCCGTCGCCATCGGCGTCGCCAAGCCAAACGCACATGGACAGGTGATAATCAGCACCGAAGTGGCCGCGATCATCGCTGTTTCGAAATCCGCATTGAGAATCCAGAACACAAAACTCAACGTCGCCAGCGCAATGACAACCGAGACGAACCAAGGATGATCCGTTCGGCGGTGCACTGGATGGGTGCTTTTGAGCTTGTGCATCTTCGACCATGTGTACGATCCGCCCGAGCATCGTATCTTGCAGAATCGATTGCACCCGTATCGACAAAGCACCATCCAGGTTCAAGGTGCCGGCCGAGACCGAGGCGCCGTTTTGTTTCAGAATTTCACGTGACTCTCCGCTCAACATGGATTCATTGACATTGCCAACGCCCTCCACGACGATGCCATCGACCGGAATTTGATCACCGGGTTTGACCAGCACCACGTCGCCGGCTTTCAGTTTTCGAACCGGCACCACATCCACGCCGGATTCGGTTTTCATTCTCGCCACCTTTGGTTGAAGATCCATCAAACGGCGTGTGGAATCGATGGCTTTATTTTTGGAAATGGCTTCCAGATAGCGGCCAATCAGCAGCAAAAACATGAAGTCAATCATGGTGTCGTAATAGACGTTACCCGAATGCTGCGGGTCAATCGTTACCCAAAAGGAATACAGGTAGGTGGTCAGAATGCCCAGTGAGATGGAGACATCCATCCCGACCGTTCGAGACTTCAACGATGTCCAGGCACCTGATAAAAAGGGTTTCCCGGAATAGGCTAAGGTAATCGTGGCGATGATAAATTCGACCCAATGGAAGTAATGCCGGAATTCGGAATCCTGGTCCGCTCCGGCATACAGAGCCACCGAGAACCACATGACGTTCATCATGGCAAAACCGGCAAAACCAAGTCGATACAACAAATCTCGATTCGCTTTACGGAAAGCTTCTTCACTGTTGGAAGCATCATAAGGCACCGCATCATAGCCGACGCGATTCAATTCCTGAATGATTTCGGACAACTTGATGACGTCGTTATCCCAACGCAGTTTAATTTGTTTATTAGTGAAATTGACCTTGGCCATCTGAATGCCATCCAGTTTGGCAACGTATGCTCAATCAGCCAGATACAAGCGGCACAATGAATCGCTTCGGAAATCAGAGTGATTTCGCGACGTTGAGAAAGGTCGGAAACGAATTGCGACTGAACTTCGTCGTAATCGAAAAACTCCGTATCTTTATTCGGAGGCGGAGGCGGCGACAACAACTCGCCTTCGGGCGTACGGCGGTAGAAGCTGTCTAAACCGGCTTCATAAATTGCGTCACAGACACCGGCACAGCCGTGACAACAGAATTCTCGCTCAACCCCTTTAATGGGTTTAAGCACCAAGGCTCCCTGCTCAATCCCTTGACCGCAGTGATAGCACATTTGTGTCATGAAAATACCTCTTAGGGCGCATCCTGAACCATAATGGAACGGCCAAGGTTAAAAACTTCGTCCCCTTTGGTAATCTCCATCACCAAATCGTACTTGCCTTTTAAAGGTAAATTAATCACCCCTTTATATTCCCCCGTCTTCCCGGACGAGTTCAATTCAAGCTGCCCATCGTATTTTTTATTGGAAGGTCGGTAATAATACAAAACCGCAGTATCGACATCGAAGGCGTTATTGTCTTTGTCCAGAACGGTCACCGCCACTTCCTGGTCCTGACCTTCTTTCAAAATCGGCAAATCGATATCAAACTGCCAACCCAGCTCTTCCATATGCTTGCGGCGAGCGATGATTTCGCCCATGTTTTTGCCCTTTTCGTAGAAATCCGGTACGGTCAAGCCCGGTGCCGTCACGATCGCCATACTGACCATGAAGAAATTCACCGACAGCACGATAATCAAAATCGTGAACCAACCGATTACGAATGGGTTTTCCAGGCGACACTCCAGTCCCGGGTATCCTTTTTAACATCTTTGTTGTCTTTGGCGTCCGTCAAGGCTTTTTCCCTCCATAAAAAAAGGCCCTTAAAATAAGGGCCTTCATTATACCTAAATTTCATTCACCACAGTATGCGTGTTTATGGAGACACTCTTAACGAACTTTCGGCCCGATAAACATACTGCTGTAAGTGCTGCTAACCGCCGGATTGTTCTGATCGGTCACCAGAATCTCAATTGGCGTATTCGCTTCCGTCAAATCCTTTTTGGGCACCCGGACCAACAGGGTCGCGGTGCCGACATTCCCCGGCTCCACCTGAATGCTTTTCGGACCGATATAGAACAGACTTTCCGGCCCGGTCACTTCAATGCTGGCATCCAAACGGGCATTGCCTTTATTCACGACCTTGACGTAATACTTGTTCTGAATCGTACGATCACTCATTTGAACGAACAGCGGTGCTCTTTCGTGCAACACTTTCACATCCAATGGTGACATGGTCGCAAGCCCCCAAATCATCGCAACCGCGGCAAAAGTCATAATACTGGAATATACAATGACACGCGGACGCTTGTACAACGGAACAAAAGCCTTACCGGCAAATTCCGCCAGGGAAGCATAACGAATCAATCCTTTCGGTTTCTTGATTTTTCCATCACCGAATCGCAGGCATCGATACACAAGCCACAGGTAATACAGCCGAATTGCTGACCTTTACGAATATCCACGCCAGTCGGACAGACCGCAACGCACAAGTTACAATCAATACAATCGCCCAGGTCTGGCTGTTCTTCACCCGGTTTAGCGCGTTTCATGCGACCGCGAGGCTCTCCTCGATCCACATCGTAAGTCGGCACAACGGTTTCGGTATCAATCATGGCCCCTTGAATACGCGCGTAAGGCAGAAACCGATACAGACCTGCTCTCTTAAAAAGCCGGCGAAAAAACCGTCGCCGCACCCAACGCCAGGATAATGGTCGCTTCGGTGCCGGACCACTCAAACGTGAACAAACGCGCCCACAAGCTCAGTGCAGGGTCAAAGTAAGCGACAAAGCTGAAACCGGTCATAAAACCAATGATGGCCCAAATAATCCATTTCGGCACTTTTTTACGTAATTTTGAAAAGCTGACCGGCTCTTGATCCAGCTTCATTCGTTTGTTCGGCAAACCTTCGAACTTTTCTTCCACCCAAGTGAAAATATCTGTCCACACGGTATGGAAACAAGCATAACCACACCACAAACGCCCCGCCACAGCAGTAGTGGCGGCCAACAACAAGGCAAAGAACAACAAAATCATTGCCAATACCCAAATATCCTGCGGCAAGACCGTGATGCCAAAGAAGTGGAATTGACGATCCACTAAATTGAACAAAATGGCTTGCCGACCATCCCACTGTAGATAAGGCCCAATGAAGAACGATAGCCACATGGCTGCGACTACCCATTTAATGGTACGGAATTTACCCGGCATGCGCTTGGCATGCACCGTCCCTTCCGTGTGGACCGTTAGGAGTTCCACCCCAATGTTTTGCAGGTTTTTATTGGACGTATCCATTTCATCCAACAGCGATTTTGTTTGGTTGCTGTTTTCGTATGTAACTTTGCGTTCTTCGGACATAATCAATTCCTTCTGAATTTAACGCGACGATTGTATAAAAAAACCACTCTTACAATAAGTAATCTTTTTTATACGACCGCATAAATGAAAAAAGGCCTAATATAAAATTAGGCCTTTTTTCATAAGGTGTCCAGTGTTAAATGAATGGATTCATCAAGAATCGTCTTCATCCTTTTCCAGACCTTCCATGCCACGCGTAGCTTTCCACGCGAAGCCTACCAACGCAACAATGGTTAAAACCACGGCCCCGATGGAACCCCATAAACCCAGTCATTATTTAACTCATTCATTTTCTGCTCCTTAATTGATACAGAATCAATTCATTCAATGAATAAAAAGCGGCGGTCGGCTTATTGACCACCACCCAGTGAATAGACATAGACAGTTAAACGTTTAATGTTAACTTCTGGGTCAGGCAAACGGTCTTTAAACGCAGGCATAACAGCCAAACGAGTGCCTTTAATCGGCTCACCGTTCTTCTTAACGTTTACACCGTAAGTAATGGTTCGGATAACGTCCGCTTTATCACCACCAAAACGCCATACACCATCGGTAAAGTTGGTCGCACCCGTCGGCGCCAAAGGCTTACCAGCCGGTCCGTGACAGGCCAAACACATCCCTTTTGCATAAACTGCTTTACCGGCAGCATAGGCAGATTCATTTCCTTTACCTTCACTCAACGCGATGACGTAATCGGCAACTTGATCGATTTCTTTGTCCGTCAAGTTCCCCATCATGCCGCGAGCCGGCATGTTACCGATACGACCGTTTGTGATGGACGCTTCGATTTGAGCGGGCTTACCGCCCCATAACCAATCATCATCGGCCAACACAGGGAAGTCCGGGTTCCCTTGACCACCCGCACCGTGACAAGCAGCACAGTAATCACCAAACAGAACCTTAGAGGTTTTAACCGCATAGGTTTTCAACTCTTCGTTTTTCAGAATTTCGCTGACAGGCAGTGCAGCCAATTGCTCTTCCTGCTCTGCAAAACGTTTTTTACGCCAATTCTGAAGAACCTGAACCTCTTCATCATACTCTTCTATCTGTGTCCATCCGGCATACCCTTTAAACCAAGAGTTTTCCCATGGAATGGTTGGGTAATACAAGGCGTAAAACACGATCATGACGAAACCGGCATAGAAAGACAGCATCCACCACAGCGGTGGCGGGTTGTCCAGCTCGCGAATGTCTTCATCCCAAATGTGACCAGTATTTCCTTCATCTGGCCAAGGATTGTTATGTGCCATATTTTATTCTCCTCAGAATAACTTAATCATCTTCATCTAAAATCTTGAACTTTTCTTTTTCCAACTCCTCACGCTTGCTGGGACGTAATGTCCGCGCAAAGGTGTAGAGCATGCCGAAAAAGACAACGACCGTAATGATGAGACCGGCCCAGTCCGACGTTGTCATGGCGGACCAGTCTGTATTCATATAGGCTTCAAGATTACTCACGATACGCCTTGCTATCGTCTAATTTAACCATTGTGCCCAACACTTGAAGGTAAGCCACCATTGCATCCATTTCGGTATAACCTTCAATGGCGGCATTGGCGTTTTCAATTTCTTCGTCGGTATAAGGCACACCCAAAGTACGCATGACCGCTAGACGTTTCGACATATCACGTTTCGTGCCGAAGAAGTCTTCGCTGACCGGATTTTCAGCCAACCAAGGATAGGCTGGCATCACAGACTCGGGTACCAAATCCTGAGGACGTAATAAGTGCATGACATGCCATTCATCAGAATATTTACCACCCAAACGCGCTAGATCAGGCCCAGTACGTTTTGAACCCCATTGCATCGGGTGATCGTAAATGGATTCTGTCGCAAGTGAATAGTGACCATAACGCTCACGTTCGTCGCGGAATGGACGAATCATTTGCGAGTGACAGATATAACAACCTTCACGCAGGTAAAGGTCACGACCGGCTAATTCCAGCGGAGTATATGGACGAACACCGTCACCGGCTTTCCAATCGGCCAAAACCCATTGACCGTTACGGTCTTGCTTATACAAGGCCTTATCGGAAACTAGCTTACCGTTCTCATCCTGAGTAAAGGTTCTCTCCCAAACCAACTCCGGGAATTTTTCGTTCTTGACGTTACCGTACTTGTCGGTTTGTTCGGTATAGTCAACCGTTTGCTTTAGATAAAACAACGGTACGATTTCAACGATACCCGCAATCGAAACGGCTAACGCTGTCGCGATGAACAATCCAAAGATGTTTCTCTCTAGACGCTCTTGAAAATTTTTAGGTTTTTGATTATCTGACATGAGTCTATTGCTCCTCAACTCATCATTCTTAAGCTTGCGACGGGCTCCGCCCATCGCAACTGATTTAGTACGTTTTAGGCGTTCGCTGTGGCGGTCGCTGTTTGCTTAGCATTCGCCATACGGATCGTCATCACAACGTTATAAAGCATGACAACTGCACCTGAGAAGAACAACAGTCCCCCAACCGCACGCATTACATAGTAAGGGTGCATCGCAGCAACGGATTCCGCAAAGGTGTACGCCAAAGTTCCGTACTCATCATAAGCACGCCACATAAGACCCTGCATGATACCGGATACCCACATCGCAACGATGTAGAACACAGTACCGATTGTGGCAAGCCAGAAGTGGAAGTTGATCAACTTCATGGAATACATTTCCGTATTCCAAAGCTTCATCACCATGTGGTACAAGGCACCGATGGAAACCATCGCAACCCAGCCCAGTGCACCAGAGTGAACGTGACCAACGGTCCAGTCAGTATAGTGAGAAAGCGCATTGACAGTTTTGCCGCCATGACCGGACCTTCAAAGGTGGACATCGCGTAGAAAGCCAAGGCAATGATCAAGAAACGCAAGATGTAGTCGGTACGCAGTCTGTCCCAAGCACCGGAAAGCGTCAACATCCCGTTAAGCGCCCCACCCCATGACGGAATGATCATCGCCAAAGAGATAACTGCGCCCAAGGAACCGGTCCAGTCCGGTAGCGCTGTGTACTGAAGATGGTGAGCACCCAACCAAACATAACCGAACATCAACGCCCAAAAGTGGATAACGGACAAACGGTAAGAGTAAATCGGACGCTGTGCTTGCTTCGGAACGAAGTAGTACATGATTGCCAAGAAACCGGCTGTCAGGAAGAAACCAACCGCGTTATGGCCCCACCACCACTGAATCATAGCGTCTTGAACACCAGAGAACAGCGAGTAAGAACGGAACAAAGAAACCGGAATCGCCAAACCGTTTACAACGTAAAGGTAAGTGATCGCAATCATCATCCCCAAGAAGAACCAGTTTGAAACGTAAACGTTTGGATGCGTTTCTTTATTACGTGACGCAATGGTCATCACGAAGTTCAACGTATAAAGCGTCCAGACTAATGCAATCGCAATCGCCAGAGGCCATTCTTGTTCATGGTATTCTTTACCGGTTGTCATCCCCAACGAGATAGTCACAACAACGGCAAGCAACCCAATCGTAAACAGAATCGCCGTCAACCAGGCCATCCCGTTACTCCATAAACGGACTCCATTCGTTCTTTGAACGGTATAGAAGGCCGTCGCCATCAATGTCATACCACCGAAGGCAAAGATAACAGTATTCGTGTGCATCACACGCAAACGCGCAAATGTAATTTCCGCGATATCAAAAGTTTAACGCCGGCCATGCCAATTGCGCCGCGGCAAAGGTACCCATCAAGGTCCCCAATACCAAGAACGTAATCGCACCAACCGCTAAGTACTTCACAACACCATTATCATATTGTGGTTTTGCTGTAGTATCCATTAGTCGGATTCCCCCTTATAGTCAAAATTAATCAAGCCCACACAGCTTCCAGAGTGACCAATTCCAAAACGCCGGACTTACTTTCCTCAATGGCGAATTATAAGAATCTCCTACAACCGCACCAGCCCTGACATTCAAAAACTTAATCTAAATCAACAAATTGATTCAAAAAATGCCCGGAAAGCCTCTCCCTATGCAGAATTGACCTAAAAAATAACACGCCAATTATCGCAAAAATCAGATAAATTTTTGAACTTCTATGACAAATTTTTTTTATAACCCACATTAATTTTTCCTAACCAACCCAGGCCTGGTGGAAATTTAAACATCGAACTTCGTCAGAAAATCGCTATAATATCCGCTTTTAAAACACCCTAATTTTTATACCAAACGGGAGCATTCTCATGCGGCAAGCCACCATTGAGAGAAACACTTTGGAAACGCAAATCCGTTTATCGGTTAACCTGGATGGCGACGGAAAATCCGACCTATCCACCGGCGTTCCGTTTCTTGAACACATGCTGGACCAAATCGCCCGCCACGGCCTGATCGACCTGACGATCGATGCCAAAGGCGATACCCATATTGATGACCACCACACGGTGGAAGACATCGGTATCAGTCTGGGCATGGCGCTTCGTGAAGCCGTTGGGGACAAAAAAGGCATTAAACGTTACGGTCACGCTTACGTGCCGTTGGACGAGGCTTTGTCTCGCGTCGTCATCGACCTGTCCGGGCGCGCCGGCCTGACCTTCAACGCCGATTTCACCCGTGCCAGCATCGGTGGGTTCGACACCGAGTTGGTGGCCGAATTTTTCCAAGGCCTGACCAACCACGCCCAAGCGACGATTCACATCGACTGCCTGCGTGGCAAGAACGCTCACCACCAGGCCGAAACCATCTTCAAGGCCTTCGGCCGCGCCCTGAGAATGGCGTTGGAAACCGACGAGCGCATGGCCGACCAACTGCCGTCAACCAAAGGGGCGTTATAAGCTTATGTCCAACCAAAAGCTTGTTTCGGTCATTGATTACGGCATGGGCAACCTGCGCTCCGTCGCCAAAGCCGCGGAGCACGTCGCCCCAGAGCAGGTTCGCATTCAAATCACGGACGATGCCGACGTCATCCGTGATTCGGATGCGGTCATCTTCCCTGGCCAAGGCGCGGCCAAAGCCTGCATGAACGCCTTGAACAACACCGGCATTGCCCACACTTTAATGGAAGCGGCGGCCGAAAAACCTTTTTTGGGCATTTGCATGGGCCTACAGGTACTCATGACCCACAGTCAGGAAAACGACGGCATCGACTGCCTGAACATCCTGCCCGGCGACGTCAAACAATTCGACTTACAAAATCACCCAGACCTGAAGATGCCGCACATGGGCTGGAACCAAATCCACCAAACACAAGACCACCCGTTATGGCACGGCATCGAACAAGACAGTCGGTTTTATTTTGTCCACAGTTACTATGTAGTGCCCACGGACGCCGACACCATCGTCGGCAAAACCACACACGGCACCACTTTCGCTTCGGCTCTGGCCAAAGACAAACTGTTCGCCATTCAGGCCCACCCGGAAAAAAAGTGCCGACGCCGGACTGCAATTATTCAAAAATTTTCTGAATTGGAACCAACTCTAAACCGAATCAGAATTTTCAAAGATTTAACGGAAGGAACACCATGCTACTCATCCCAGCAATTGATTTAAAAGACGGCGAATGCGTACGACTCCGCCAAGGCCTGATGGAAGACGCCACCGTATTTTCCGGCGACATCGTTGCCATGGCGGAACGCTGGGTCAACGAGGGCGCACGCCGCCTCCACATGGTTGACCTGAACGGCGCTTTCGAAGGCAAACCCGTCAACGGCTCGGCTGTTTATCAGGTGCGCGAGGCTTTCCCGGAATTGCCGATTCAAATCGCGGCGGCATCCGCGACCTGAACACCATCGAAGCCTATCTCGAAGCAGGCGTCAGCTACTGCATCATCGGCACTAAAGCGGTTCACAACCCTGAGTTCGTCGCTGAAGCTTGCCAAGCGTTTCCCGGCCACATCATGGTTGGCCTGGACGCCAAAGAAGGCATGGTCGCCATCAACGGCTGGGCGGAAGTCACCGACCATCACGTAGCCGAACTGGGCAAACAATTTGAAAACGACGGTGTGGAAGCCATTATCTACACGACATTGGACGAGACGGCATGATGCAAGGCGTCAACATCGAGGCCACCCAAGCCTTGGCCCAAGCTTGAACATTCCCATCATCGCTTCCGGCGGCATCACCAATCTCGATGACATCCGCGCTTTGGCCACCATCGAATCCGACGGCGTCACCGGCGCCATCACCGGCCGTGCCATTTACGAAGGTTCTTTAAACTTCCGGGAAGGCCAAACCCTTTCCGACGAGCTTTCCAAGGCATAAGGATCGACGCATGAGTTTAGCAAAACGCATTATCCCCTGCCTGGACGTCGATAACGGCCGCGTCGTCAAAGGTGTCCAGTTCGTGGACATCCGCGACGCCGGCGACCCGGTGGAAGTCGCCAAACGCTACGACCAGCAAGGCGCCGACGAAATCACTTTTTTGGACATCACCGCCACCGCACACGAGCGCGACACCATCGTTCACGTGGTCGAGGAAGTCGCCAGCCAGGTGTTTATTCCCTTAACCGTCGGCGGCGGCATCCGTTCCGTTGACGACATTCGTAAAATGCTCAACGCCGGCGCCGATAAGGTTGCCATCAATTCGGCAGCCATTTTCAATCCCGGCTTCGTTCAGGAAGCCTGCGACACCTTTGGATCACAATGCATTGTCGTCGCCATTGACGCCAAAAAGGTCAGTCTGAAAGGCGACCCTGACAAATGGGAAATCTTCACCCACGGCGGCCGAAAGGAAACCGGCATCGACGCCATTGAATGGGCCCAGAAAATGGAAGCGCTCGGCGCCGGTGAATTGCTGCTGACCAGCATGGATCGTGACGGCACCAAAAGCGGTTTCGACATCGAACTCACACGCCGGATTGCCGATAGTGTTAAAATCCCCGTCATCGCATCCGGCGGCGTCGGTGAACTGTCGCATCTTTGCGACGGCATTCAGCTCGGCCATGCCGAAGCGGTGCTGGCCGCCAGCATTTTCCACTTCGGCGAACACACGGTGCAGGAAGCGAAAGAAATGATGCAACAATCCGGAATCGAGGTACGGTTATGAGCGATCAGATGAAGAATGACATACTGTCGCAACTTGACGCGGTTTTGGAAGCCCGTAAGTCGGAATCACCCGACACCTCCTACGTGGCCAGCCTCTACGCCAAAGGCATCGACAAGATTCTCAAAAAGTCGGCGAAGAAGCGACCGAAACCGTCATGGCCGCCAAGGATGCCGAGCACACCGGCAAACCGACAACCTGGTCTACGAAGTGGCCGACCTCTGGTTCCACACGCTGATATTGCTGTCCCAACAAGGACGCTCCGGCGACGATGTCATGCAAGAATTACAAAGAACGTTTTGGCCTATCCGGCCATGAAGAAAAGGCGAGCCGTTCACAAAACGACTCATAACCAAACCCTAACAGGAACACAACCATGACCCCTGAAAAAAGCATTTTCAGTCGCATTATCGACAAGGAAATTCCGTCCGAAATCGTCTACGAAGACGAAAAGTGTATCGTCATCAACGACATCAACCCGAAAGCCCGAGTGCATCTGCTCATCATTCCCAAAAAACCGATTCCGACATTGTTCGACTTGGCGCCGGAAGACAAAGACCTGATGGGCCACATGATGCTGCTTCTACCGCAATTGGCGCAGTCGCAAGGATTGGACGGATTCAAAACTCAAATCAATACCGGCGAGTCCGGTGGACAGGAAGTCTTCCACATCCACATCCACCTCATGGGCGAATAACCCAAGCGGATCCATCCATTAAATCGCTTAAATCACAACGAAGTGATTTGAAAAAAGACATTAGAGTCTGCTATTATTAGCGGTCATTTTACGAAAGGCCACCCTTTTTTACTGGAGAAACAAAATGGGCATCAGCATTTGGCAATTACTCATCATTCTAGCAATCGTTTTGGTCCTGTTCGGTGCCAAGCGTTTGAAAAACGTTGGTTCTGACTTGGGCGGCGCCATCAAAGGCTTCAAAAAAGCCGTTTCGGAAGACGAAAACAAAGACAAAGACGAGAAAGTCGCCGAACAGAAGCTTGAGAAAAAAGACGGCGAAAACGTTTTGACGTCAAAGCCGAAGAAAAAGCGGAAGAAAAGAAAGACGAGCCTAAAGCGTAATCACGCTTTCGCCTTTCCTAACTTCCTTTTCTGCATATAACCATAGGCATGCGCTAGATGTTTGATATCGGTTTTCTTGAAATCATCGTCATCTTGGTCATCACCTTGATTGTCATCGGCCCGGAACGCATGCCCGAAGTGGCGCGTAAAATCGGCCAATTCGTCGGCAAGACCAAGCGCTTCATCAATTCCGTCAAAGACAATAGCGAAATCAGCGAAACGGTACGCGAACTGCAACACTCCATCAACTTGGAGGAGGAACGCAAACAGATTGAATCCGTAAGCCATTCTTTGCAAGATGACCTGACCAATATGCAGGACGAGTTCGGTATCGACGAACTTTCCCGTCCGTTTGGAAACGACCCGAACCAACCCGCCGAAGGATCCCAGTTCAACAAGGCGCCGGCCCAACCGGTCTTACCGGGGTCACAAGACGATAAGGCCCAACCCGACGACAAGACGGAAAACGCCAACGCGTCCGAAGAGTCCTCGGAAAAGCCGGCGACTCAAACCGCCGATACCAACAGTGTGGAAACGAATAAAACGTCATGAGCGATAGTGCCCTACCTCCTAACGACAAGGAAATGACCCTCGTCCAGCACCTGCTGGAACTGAGAAACTCCGTCACCAAAGGCATTTTGGCGATTTTGGTGCTGTTCGTCATACTGTTCCCGTTCGCCAACGACCTCTACATCTACATTTCCGAGCCGTTGTCACGCTTCCTGCCGGAAGGCACCAGCATGATTGCCACCGGCGTCGCCTCGCCGTTCCTGACACCGTTCAAATTAAGCCTGGTGTTGGCCATCTACCTGGCAATGCCGTTTCTGCTGTATCAACTCTGGACCTTTATCGCGCCCGCGCTGTATAAACATGAACGCCAACTGGTCGGCCCTTTGCTGTTTTTCAGTTCCTTCTTGTTCTACGCCGGCGGCGCCTTTGCTTACTATGTCGTCTTCCCGCTGGTGTTCGGCTTTCTCTCCACGGCCGCTCCGGAAGGCGTCACCGTCGCCACCGACATCGCACTCTACCTCGATTTCGTCATCAAAATGTTCTTCGCGTTCGGTTTGGCATTTGAAGTCCCGATTGTCGTTGTCTTGCTCATCCTAACCGGCATGGTGTCACCGCAAAAACTCTCCCATGCGCGTCCGTATGTCGTGGTCGGCGCCTTCATCATCGGCATGCTGCTGACACCACCGGACATCGTATCGCAAACACTGTTGGCGATTCCGATGTGGTTGTTGTACGAAGCCGGCATCATCGTTGGTCGCACCGTGCTGAAAGCACGCAAACCCAAAGACGATGGCGCGGATGACGCTGACGAGGAATACGACAGCAATGACGATTCAAAGACTCCGTCCAGCCATGCGACAAAACGCCAAGCGCCACCGGAAACCGATGACGACGAAGAATACGACACCCGTTACGCCGACCAACTCGAAGACGACGAAGACTGGGATCGAACCTTTGACGAAATCGATTCGGAATTTGCTATCCTAGAACGCGAGCATCAAAAGCGCAAAGCGGAAGAACGACGAAGACTGGGATCGAACCTTTGACGAAATCGATTCGGAATTTGCTATCCTAGAACGCGAGCATCAAAAGCGCAAAGCGGAAGAAGAAG
>LZQR01000084.1_pt1 | contig 24361 bp, 38 predicted proteins | sample 768601 | NCBI WGS metagenome assembly LZQR01 (sample SAMN05207299, study PRJNA324521) | oil field metagenome | isolation source: sample BH-FW-24 from oil reservoir | place: India: Bombay High | collected 2015-12-04
GGATGAGGCGCGACAATTCTACACATCGGCTTATCAGCAGGATGCCCAAACCTTCCGGCTCTGTTCGGTTTCGGCTGCGGTGTCAGTCAAACAGGGGCGGAAGAATGAAGCACTTCGTTTTACCAGCGTATTCTCGAAATCGATCCTCAAAACCTGCGAGCGCAGGATGCAGCATTAATGCTGAGCAGTCAGGTGCAAGGCGAAGCTCGACGGAAAACCTGGTGAACGCGTGCGTGATTTTCCCGAGAACGCTGCACTACAGGCTGCCTTAGGGCATCAGCTGGCGAAAGAGAACAACTGGGTGGCGGCTCAAAACAATATTTTAAAGCCTATCAATTGGCACCCAACCGTGAGGATTACGCTTTGAACCTGGCGGTGAGCTCGACAAATTAGGCGAGTATGACTTGGCAAAACAATATTATGAGCGGGTTTTACAGGCTTCTTCGGCCCGTTTGTCGGCGGAACGAAAAGAGCAGGTCCGTCAGCGTGTCAGCGCGTTACAGACGTTTTTGAACCGGGAAGTGAAACCGTCATGAGAGGGGTTTATGGATAAGGCACGCCTTGGCGATCGTTTGGTTGAAGCCGGTTATATTACGCCGGATCAGTTGCGTATTGCCCTGACCGAACAGAGTGTGACCGGCAAGAAGCTCGGTAAGGTGCTGGTTACCCTGGGGTTCCTTGCGGAACAGGATGCGCGGCAGATATTGGGCGATGTGGTTGGCTATTCCTCCATGTCGTTGCAGGGTGTGGTCCCCGATTCCAAAGCCTTGGAGTTGGTGTCTGAAGAATTTGCACGAACCAATCTGGTGATGCCGATCAGCCTGGACGGCGACCGAATGAAAGTGGCGATGGCTAGCCCGGATGACATTTTGTTGATGGACCACCTTAAACGTCACATTCAAGGCGAGGTTCGCATTGAACCGATCTTGGTGGTTGAAAACGAAATTCAAAATGCCATCGACCATTTTTACGGGTATGAATTGTCGATTGACGGCATCTTGAAAGAGTTGGAAACCGGGGCGCCGGAAAGTTACAGCCGCTCGTTACAAGATGAGTATTCCCAGCCCATGGTACGCCTAGTGGATAATATCTTGACCGATGCGGTGAAAAAAGGCGCGTCCGATATCCATTTTGAACCGGAAGAATATTACATTCGCATCCGCTATCGCATCGACGGGGTGTTGCAGGAAATTCGCTTATTGCACAAATCGTTCTGGTCGGGTCTGGTGGTGCGTTTGAAAGTGATGGCCAGTCTGGATTTGACCGATCAGCGGATGCCGCAGGATGGTCGGATGGAACTGGTCGTGCACGGTCGTCAAATTGATTTTCGTGTATCGACATTGCCGGGCCGTCAAGGCGAAAATTTTGTGCTGCGTATTCTGGACCGGGAAAAAGGCATCGTGCCATTGAAAACGCTGGGGCTCGATGCCGACAGTCATCGCGAATTGGAGTTGATGATGTCGCGACCAAACGGCATCGTTTTGGTGACCGGGCCGACCGGTTCCGGTAAAACCACGACCCTCTATTCGATGTTGAATGAGATGAACCGGGAAGGGGTCAATATCATGACCTTGGAAGATCCAGTCGAATATCCGATGGGGATGGTACGTCAAACCTCAATCAACGAGGACATCGGTATGACGTTCGCCACCGGGATTCGAGCCATCTTGCGTCAGGATCCGGACATTATTCTGGTGGGGGAGATTCGTGACAGCGAGACGGCGGAAATGGCTTTCCGGGCTGCCATGACGGGGCATCAAGTGTTGACGACGCTGCATACTAATTCCGCCATTGGTGCGATCCCGCGCTTGCTTGATATTGGCATTTCCCGTTCGATTTTATCGGGCAATATCACCGGTATCTTGGCTCAACGTTTGGCTCGCCGTTTATGTGAGCATTGTAAGGAATCTTATCGTCCGGATACTTTTGAGCGACGTTTGGTCGGCTTGGAACATGAATCGGACTTGGTTTTGTATCGGGCTTGTGGTTGTTCGGCCTGCAATGGTATCGGTTATAAAGGGCGTTTAGCGATTTTGGAGACCTTACGCGTGACCGACGAAATGGACGATATGATCATGGCCGGTCAGTCTCAGCATGCTATTCTCGACAAGGCCTTGGAAAATGGTTTTTCCCCTTTGCTACAAAATGCTTTGAAGCGGGTTCGGGCCGGAGAAACGACTCTGGATGAAATCAGTCGAATCGTCGATTTGACGGAGCTGGTGTCATGAAGGAAGTTTGATGGAAGTCTATCGTTATACCGGGGTCAACCGTTTCGGAAAACGGGTGCGGGGTGAGGTGCAAGCCTCGAATGAACAGGATTTGGAGCAGCGTTTGCGCTCCGCTCAAATCGACTTGCTGTCTTTTCGTGTCAAGTCTCCCGGTTTGTTCAGTGGTTTCGGGCATCATAAAATTACTCGGCGTGACATCATTACCCTGACGACGCAGTTCAAACAATTACTCAAGGCCGGTGTGCCCTTGATGGAAATCATCGATGACCTGCGCAAATCCGATGACAGTGACGCGACGCGGGAAATGCTTTCGGCCGTCTATGAGTCAATGGAAGGCGGGCAAAGCTTTTCGCAAGCGTTGAAACCCTATGAAAACCGTTTGGGGGCCGTGTACATCGCTTTGGTTGCGGTAGGAGAAAAGACTGGCCAGATGGCGACGGTGTTGAGCCGTTTGGAAACCATGCTGAAATGGGAAGAAAGCCTGGCGGCCAAAACCAAAAAGTCATGATTTATCCGTCGATTGTGGGGTTGGTGGTGCTGGCGGTTATTTTGATGATGATGCTGTTTGTGGTGCCGGAACTGGTGTCCTTTATTCGTGAAATGGGTGGCGAATTAAGTTTTGCAACTGAATCCCTGATTGCGGTATCGGGGTTTATGCAACATTATCTGCTGGAATTGGTACTGGTGCCGATGGTGGTCTGGCTGGGGGTGAAATGGTGGAAAATCGTTCGCAGGCGTTTCGAATCCAAATGGATCGGTTGCTGTTCAAAATTCCCGTGATCGGCCCTGTGCTGTATAAGCTGAAAATTGCCCGTTTTGCCAGCACATTGGCGGTGATGCACAGTGCAGGCATCCATTTCGGTGAATCGTTAAAGTTGTCGGCTTCCGTGGTGGCTAATGCTTATCTGGAACGAAATATAGAACGTGCCATGCTGTTGATTGAAGAAGGGGAAACGATTTACCAGGCTTTTTCACTGGCTGAGGTGTTTCCGTCCATGGCCATTCGAATGGTCAAAGTCGGTGAACAAAGTGGCGGTATGGACGAAGCGCTGCGTCATGTCAGTGACTATTACGATGCCGAAGCCAAAGAGAGCATCGAACGGATTGAACCGGCGATTGAACCTTTGCTGACGGTGGTGATGGCTTTGGTGGTCGGTTGGGTCATGCTGGCGGTGCTTGGTCCGGTTTATGAAACCATTTCAAAGGTGCAATGATGCGATATAGCTTGTTTCTGCGGGATGAAGGGCTCGATGTCGTCGACTTAGAGGCGACAGAACGTGATCATCTGGCCACAGCGTCATTGACGTGGGAGCCGCAGGCCATTCGCGACTTGTTGGGTGAGTTTGAGCCGTCGCATGGCTTGGCACTGGTGTTGGATTTTCCGACGAGTCTGTGCATTATGAATGGGTTCCCAAGCTGTTTCCGTGGGAACGGCCGGCTTTGGAAAAGCGTCTGAAAAGCCGGTTTGAAAAAAGTGCCTTCGTACACGCTCACTGGCTGCCGGTATTTCAGAAAAATGCCGAAGGTCGAGAAGAACAACTGATTCTTTTGGCGAATGCTCCCATTCACCCAAGCTCGATATGTTGCTTGGGTTCATCGAGGAGTTTGGGTTGGCCTTGCGGCAAGTGTATTCTTACACGTTTTTAATGGAAACCTGGTTCTTGAAGCGTTTGGCTCGTCGCATCGGTCTTAAAGGCAAACGCCTTAAGCAACCGTTTATTCTAACGGTGCGAGAGACCGAACGACGGTTCCGTCAGTTCGTGTTGATCGAATCACAGTTACGGATGACCCGGAACATTGAGCTGGACGATGTTTTGGATGAGGCGGAATGCTCCCGTGCGCTGGCGGATGAAACGCGTGCCACGTTGCGTTACCTCTACAACCAAAAACTGGTGCCTTTCAATCATGAAGTCGGGCAAGTGTATCTGGATGGTTACGGTCAGGCGGTGGCACCGGTAATGGGCGCGCTGCGCGCCAGCCTGGTGTCCACCAGTTGGGACCGAACTCGATTGATTCTCAAAGGCGAATCACTCGGCGGCTTGGGACTTGCGCCGTCTGCGCCGAATGAAAAAAGGACGTTGATGTGTTTGGTGCAGTTTTTGAAAACCGCTGCGCCAGCCTCTTTTTATCGCAATGCCTATACAGAACGGGTTGGGCGTTTATGGCAATGGAACCGGCTGACTTGGCTGTCATGGGCACTGGTGGCTTTGTTGGGAAGTTATGCTTTATTGCAGACGGCGATTGATTATTTCGTGTTGACGGATAAGGCCGAGCAGGTGATGGCGAAACAGCAGCAGTTTGAACAGGATAAGCAACGCCTGCAGAGCGTGATTCATTTGCAGTATGATGCCGAAGATATGAAAGCGACGGTCGAATTTTTCGACCAACTCAAGCGGGTGAAACAGCACGGTTCGGTTGGCCGAGAACTGGCTGTCTTGAGCCGTGTCGTGAACAGGCATCCGGCGATTGAACTTACGGAAATACGTTGGAACCGTCACCCTGTTTTGGATGAAGAGCGGGTTCAAGTGTGGTTATCCGGTCATGTGAAAGGCAACCAGCGCTATGAGGTGCTGTTGCAAAAAGCGGACGCATTTATGGCGGGCATTCGAGAGGATTCTCGCGTGGAGCAACTGAAATATGTCAATGAACCTTTGAATCGAAATGCAGCTCAGGCGCTTGCCGTGGAAGGTCGTCTGGAGCGTAAAACTCAGGAACTGCCGTTTAGCCTGACGTATCGCTTGAAAGTTTTCGAACCTTTGACACCTGCCCCGACGGAGGAAACGCCATGAGATTCATCGAATCGAACGGGTTGCGCCGTTATTTGGCTTGGCCGCTGGGCGTTTTGGTGGCGACGCTGCTGTTAATCGGATTGGGGCGTTGGTTTCTTTTGGAACAAACCCATGCACTGCAAACCCATGTTCAGCAACAGGTCGCGCATTTGGATCGTTTGGTTCGGCAGGTCGAATTCCTGAAAAACAAGCGCAATTGTTTCATCCTACGGCGAAGCCTACTCCCAAATCAACCCCGAAGACCTGGTCGATCAGCAGGGGCGCGTTGCTTGGACCGATGCATTGTTGAACATTCAAAAGTCGTTGGCATTGAAACCATTTAAAATTCAATTCGAGCCGGAAAAAGTGTTGCGCCAAAATGACTTGAAATACATTCCGTTGGAAAAGCCGATTTTCTTCTTTACCCGATTGAACTTGTCGGCGGGCTTGCAGTCGGACCGTGATATCCTGACGCTGTTTCAACGTATTTCAACCGACATTACGCCGTTTTTCTTGATTGAAGGGTGTGATTTGGATCGAGATGCCAATACGAAATCACCGGTTTTTAATTTGAATAAAGGCGGTATCCGTATGGCGTGTTCGCTGATTTTTTTGAAGCCAAGCCGAGAGCGTTTGAAGGGAAGGCCTTATGAGACAGCTAAGTGGTTGGAAGGTATTATTAGGGCTATGTTTGACCGTGGCTGTTCAGGCTGCAGAACCTAAGTTGGAAAGATTGTTTTATACCCCCGATCAACGGGCTCATATCGAACAGGCGCGCCAAGCGTATTTGAACCCGGAGGCTAAGCCGTCCCAACGCCCGTCGCCAGTTCAAAATGCGGTGACGCCGACGCAACGGAAACCGAAAGTGTCGGCGATTATTGTCTTGCCGGACGGGCAGCGGCAAGTGCGTGTGAACGGACGTTACCAATCTTTATCGGATAATCGAGTACAATTAGACGCACGAGGAAACGTGGCGAAATCAAATGACGTGGAGTGAATTTGTGGAAGTGTTGCAGGCAAACCCGTGGGCTTGGGGGCTGCTGGTCGTATCGGTCGGACTGGCCGTGATGACCGTTCGTTTGAAACGACAGCGCGATGCGGCACAGGATAAACTGCCAGGCCTGGCCAGATTGGAGGAAGAAGCCGATGCGCTTCAAGCACAAAATCAGCGGTTGCAGGCCGAAATGGTGGATTTGCAGGTGATGAAAGGCGAAGCCAATCAGCAACGCGAACAGGTGGCGCAATTACGCCAGGATTTAGGCGTACAACAAGCGCAATATGAACAGCTTCAGCAACGTTATGCGCATGCGCAGTCGGAATTGTCGGGTCTCAAAAACCGTATGGAGGCGGAGCGGGAAAGTCATGCCGAAAAGCTGGCGTTATTGGAAAACGCCAAGCAAACGCTGATGCAGGAATTCAAGGTGTTGTCGAATGAAATCCTCGACCAAAAGCAACAGCAAATGCGCCAGCAAAGCAAAGAGACCATCGGCGGCTTGATTCAACCGGTACAAACCGCTTTGAACGAATTCAAGCAACGGATCGAAGCCGTGCACAAGGAAGACTTGGAAGGACGCGCCTCCTTAACCGAGCAGTTGCGACACTTGTCGGAGTTGAATCGGTCGATGACCCAGGAAGCGCAGAACCTTACCAAAGCCCTGAAAGGCGACCAAAAAATGCAGGGCAATTGGGGCGAATTCATACTGAAAAAACTGTTGGAATCCAGTGGATTGCGGGAAGGGGTCGAATTTGAAACCGAAAAGAGTTTTACCGAGGAAAGCGGTCAACGGCTCCGTCCCGATGTGGTAATCAATCTGCCGGATAACAAGCACGTCATCATTGATTCCAAGGTCTCGTTGCTCAGCTACGAGGCGGCTTTGAACGCCGACGACGAGATTGAAAAACAAAAACACCTCAAAGCCCACTCGGCCAGCTTGACCAAACACATCCAAGCCTTGTCGGAAAAACGCTACGATCATTTGTCGTTACTGAACGCACCGGATTTTGTGTTGATGTTCATCCCGATTGAAGGCGCTTACATGATGGCGATTGAACAGAATCCGACCATCTTTGAAAACGCTTTCGACAAGCGGGTAGCGGTGGTCACGCCCACCACTTTGTTTACGACCTTGAAAACCATTGAGCAGTTGTGGCGTTATGAACGTCAATCGGAGCATACCGTGAAACTGATTCGCCGTGCGGCGGACGTGCATGATAAATTTGCCGGCTTCGTTGATACCTTCGAGAAAATTGGCAAACAATTGACGACGGTGCAAGGGTCTTATGACCAAGCCAGAAAGCAAATGATGAGCGGCAGCGGAAATTTAGTGCGGCAGGCTGAAATGTTGAAAGAGTTGGCCGGTAAAACCAAAAAAGAAATTCCTCAGCATTTATTGGATGAAGCGGAGGGGGTGCCGTTGCTTTCAGAAGAAACCGACAAGTCTTAATTGTTGTTGACTGTCTGTGTCAGTAACCGCTTGACAGCGTCAATCAGGGTCAATGGCTGAAACGGTTTGATAACCCAGGCCGAGACATGCAATGATTTGGCTTGTTCCTTGATGCAGGGGTCGGTCTCGGCCGTCAGCATCAATATCGGTGTATGCTCGTACTCCGCTTGTTCGCGCAGATGTCTGACCAATTCCAGGCCGGTGTTCTCCGGCATCAAGTAATCGATGACGAATAAATCATAATGCGTCCGACGTGTGTGTTCCAATGCTTCCGACATAGAACTCGCCAAATCGACGGTCCAGTCCGGTTGCGTTTTAAAGGTGATTTTCAGCATGTTTCGGATGACATCGGCATCGTCGACAGCGAGTAGATGCGCCATGGCTTTTCTCGGTTGCAGTTCTTTTCACACCATTCTAGCAAACCCCTTGAAATATAAAGGAATTAATTTTGAGGCCTGGTCGCAATAAATGCCTGAAAAATTGAAAACTTTGCGGTTTTTGGTATATAATCCCGCTTTTCCAGTTTTCGGCTGGAAAATGCATGAGAAAAACAAAGTGCGGAAGCGCTTTAGTAGAAGAATTTGTTAGCAGGATTTCCTGTTATCGCCGATCAAGATAGGAGTAATCAAATGGTCGTAATTCGTTTAGCCCGTGGTGGCGCCAAAAAGAACCCTTATTACCGTGTGATGGTTGCGGATCAACGTAAATCCACTACCGGGCGTTTCATTGAACAAGTTGGTTTCTATAACCCAACGGCTCGTGGCCAAGAAGAAAAGCTTCGTCTTGATTCGGCGCGTATCGAACACTGGGTGAACCAAGGTGCTCAAATGAGCCCTCGCGTTAAGAGCTTGGTTGAAGACGCTGCTAAATAATCCTTGTTGATACATTAGGTGTCGAATGTCTTCTTCGCAAGACGAACATATCATTCTCGGCCAGATTAATGGCATTTACGGTGTTCAGGGATGGGTCAAAATTTTTTCCCATACCGAACCCCGCGAGAATATTTTGAATTACTCACCCTGGCTGGTGCGAGTCAAGGGCGAATGGCGAACCATGTCGTTGCAAGACGGCCGTTCGCAAGCCGGTGGCAAATCCATTATCGCGAAACTCGACGGTGTCGATGATCGTGATGTGGCCCGTGAATTCATGGGCTGTGATATCGCCATTACTCCGGATCAGTTACCGGACACCGATGACGGCTATTATTGGCGTCATCTAATTGGCTGTGAAGTCAGCAATCTGCAAGGTGAGGTGCTGGGGCAGGTTTCGGAAATCGTCGAAACCGGCGCGCATGATGTGTTGCGTGTGACGCAAATTCTGCCGGGCGGTGAGACGCGGACAACGTTGATTCCATTTGTCATGGACACTTTTATCCTGGCGGTCATGTCGACGCCAAGCGGATTCAGGTGGACTGGCAAGCGGACGACGAAGATTCCGACACGTGACGATGCGATTCGACGTCGTCACCTTGTTTCCGGAAATGTTTTCGGCGTTGCTGGAATCCGGCGTTTCCCGACGGGCTTATCAAGACGGTCTGTATGGGTTTCAAACTTGGAACCCTCGAGCCTATACACAGGATAAGCACAAGACGGTCGATGATCGTCCATATGGTGGTGGGCCGGGCATGGTGATGATGTATCCGCCGTTGAAAAAACGGTCGATGCCATTGCTGAAGCCAATGACGAAAAGCCGCATGTGGTGTATTTGTCACCCCAGGGAGTGCCTCTGACGCAGCAAAAGTTGGCGGCGCTAAGCCGAAAGCCGGCATTGACCTTAGTTTGCGGACGATACGAAGGCATTGACGAACGGTTTATCGAGACTTGTGTCGATGAAGAAATTTCCGTTGGGGATTTCGTCGTCAGCGGCGGCGAATTGCCGGCCATGATGTTGATGGATGGCTTGATTCGTTTGATTCCGGGCGCTTTAGGGCACGAGCAATCGGCCGAGCAGGATTCATTTCGGACGGTTTATTGGATTGCCCGCATTATACGCGCCCGGTTGAAGTAGATGGATTAGCCGTTCCGGATGTTTTGCAAGAAGGGCATCATGCGAAGATCGACGCTTGGCGTCACGAACAAAAGCTTGCCAGGACCAAGCAAAAACGTCCTGACCTATACACGGCTTATTTGGCTCGACAGCAAAAGACCGAATCCTAGCCGTGTTTGACAATTCGGATTCAACCTCTGGCAGCTTCGTCTGTGAATGTTGGATAAAATACATTTCATCCTAAGGGATGAGCTAATTTGGAGTGCTTAAAGATGAGCGATATCATCAAGCGTATTGAAGCGGAGCAAATGACAAAGGAATTGCCTGAGTTTGGTCCGGGGGACACAGTGATTGTTCAAGTAAAAGTTAAAGAAGGGAATAACGAGCGTCTGCAGGCGTATGAAGGGGTTGTGATTTCCAAGCGCAACCGTGGTTTGAACTCTTCTTTCATCGTCCGTAAGATTTCTCACGGTGTGGGTGTTGAGCGTACGTTCCAAACTTACAGCCCATTGGTTGATTCGGTTGAAGTCAAGCGTCGTGGTGACGTAAGACGTGCGAAATTGTACTATCTTCGTGATCGTTCCGGTAAGTCGGCACGTATCAAAGAGAAGGTTAAGTAATTTCTCGATTCAAAGCCCTCTTCGCGAGGGCTTTTTTGTTTTCCGCTCCAGTATTTTTTCACATTTCCATCGGCATGACTGTGCTATCGTTATTTCATGTCATCGAACCTGCCAACCGATATTACTAACTTCATCCAATTTCTGCGTTTAAACGAGGGTTTGAGCGATAATACGCTGCAAGCTTATCAACGGGATCTCAAGAAATTTTGGGCCTATGTCGAACCGACTGCGTTGACGCAAATCGAACGGGATCGGGTTGAGGATTTTTTGTACCAATGGCACGAAAATCAAGCAGCGCCCGGAGTATCGCCCGATGTTTGTCGACTTTGAAACGTTTTTATCAGTTCATGGTGTCGAATCAGCGCATGGCGACCGATCCGGCCGGTGCCGTGAAAGCGCCAAAGTTGATGAAAAAAATTCCCCGGGTCATTTCGGAACAGCAAGTGGAAGCCTTGTTGAATGCACCTGACGAAACCACGCCGCTGGGGCAGCGGGATAGAGCAATTTTAGAGTTGATGTATGCGTCGGGATTGCGGGTGTCGGAAGTGGTCAATTTACCGTATGAGCAAATCAACCTGTCGGCCGGTCTGGTGCAGGTGAGCGGGAAAGGCAAAAAAGAGCGGATCGTTCCGATTGGGCAGTTAGCGATTGAAGCGGTGGCGGATTACTTAAAATCCGCCAGGCCTGCTTTGTTAAAAGACAATCGCTGGGTGCCGACGCTGTTTGTATCACGCCTCGGGCGACCGATGACGCGGCAAACCTTGTGGCACCGTATTAAGAATTTGGCGTTTGAAGCGGTATTCAAGGGGATTTGTCTCCACATGGATTGCGGCATGCTTTTGCGACCCATCTGATTAATCATGGCGCCGATTTGCGCACGGTTCAGTTGTTGTTGGGGCATTCCGACTTGTCGACCACTCAGATTTATACGCACGTTGCGAAGGCTCGTATGCAGAAGATTCATCAGACACACCATCCTAGAGGTTAATCGATGTGATCAGTAAAGCTAAACATATTGAAAATGAAACGATAGGACAAACATGAAATGGGATTATCCACATTCAAACCCTGGTCAATTGGTATGGCGTTGTTGGCGTGTTCCGGTTGGGCGTTGGCCGATGAAGCCGTCATTCAAAAAAATGTCAGCAATTGATTCCGGGTGCGCCGCCGGCGAAGATCCAGGAAAGTCAGATTCCCGGTTTATATCAAGTGTCGATCGGGCCGAAAATCGTTTACATGAGTGCCGACGGGCACTATCTGGTCTCCGGCAGTATTGTGGATTTGAATACTCGTGAAAATCTGACTGAAACCGCCAAGAACCAAGCGCGTAAAACCGAATTGGAGAAGCTCTCGGTCGACAGTATGATTATTTACCCGGCGAAAGGGTCGACCAAGCGGACCATTACGGTATTTTCCGACATCGATTGCCCATATTGCCGCAAGCTGCACAAAGAGATTCCAGCGCTGAATGAGGCTGGCATCGAAGTGCGTTACATGGCTTATCCGCGTGCCGGAGTCGGCTCGCCGGCTTACCAGAAAGCGGTGTCTGTATGGTGCAGTGATGACAGCCGTCAAGCGATGGATCAGGCGATGGAGAGTGGTCAAGTGAGCCCCAAAACGTGCCAGAATCCGGTTCAGAAACACATGATGGAAGCTGAGGCCTTCGGTGTCAGCGGTACGCCGAACATTGTGTTTGATTCCGGCGAAATGATTCCGGGCTATGCACCGGCCAATGAACTGATTAAGATGCTGGTGAAAAGCTGAGAGAGCTGAATAATTTCAGAAGAAAATTGTACTTAGATGAAAAATAAAAAAGGGGCGATCAGCCCCTTTTTTATTCTTTGATGTTCAGCTCCGGTGCCCGGTAGCTGTATGGATTGGGGCGAGACGCCAACTCCTGAGTGACGGTTTCCAAATCCTGCACTTTCTTCTGGATATGATCCTGCTGGGACTTCAGTTCCGTGACCTGTTTGCTGAGTTGTTTCAAGCTGCTGTCGATGTTTTTCAGCGCACCTGTGTCTGAAGTCCCTTTCGTTTTGGAGGCGGAGGCTTTCATTTGTGCGTCCAGAGTGGCTTGGATTTTTTTCAACAGTTTGCGCTGTTCGCTGACCGACCAGGAAATGCCGTTCAGCTTTTTCACTTGCGATTCGGTCAGGCCCATAGACGTCACTTCGACCGGTGCCACAGCGGATTGTGTGGTTTTGTGCAAAGTCGAAGCCTCGATTTTGGCTTGCACGTCCTGAATCTTCTGTAACAACGCTTGGATGCCCGCATATTGTTGGGCACGCTCGTCGGCATAGTGTTTCAGGTCTTTTTGAACCGCTTCCATCATTGCACCGGAAGCTGGTGTGACGGATTCGCTGACAGCTTTTGGCTCCGTCGTGGCGGTTTGGGTTTCTTGGCTGACTTCGTTTGTCACACTTTCTTGAGTGGCTTCGGCTTCCGGCTTCATATCAGCGTTGGTCGGAGCTTCCGGTGCCGGTTTTGAAGCGGAAATGCTCGCGCCATCGGTTCTCGGAATGTTCAGTCGTTGAATGTCTGCCGCCAAAGCTTCAATCAATGAGGATAACTGGTCCACTTTCAGGTTGAGGTTCTTATTGAACAGAGTGTTTTCCGTGGTGATGATGTCAAGTACATCCCCTTTTAGAGCGTCATGTTTTTTGCTGAGGCTGTAATACAGCCAGCTCATAATACCAACGGAAATCACGCTGACGGCAATCGACACCGACATCATGATGGTGATGGCATTTTTTGCCGTTTTCAGGTCATTCGACGCCGCGCGCAGTGATTGTCGCCAAGCGACATTCGAATCCGATAGTTCGATGATTTGCGCTTTTTGTTCGTGGGAAATTTTAATGGCGGCTTCGGCCGCGGACTGGCTTTGTTCGGCGGCCAACTGAGCGTCTTGGCGGCTTCCAATGACAGTGCGGCGGCATCCAGATGGTCGGCTTCACCGGAGGCTTCCAGCGCCTTGTTTTTTTCGGAGGCTTTTTCCACTTCTTCCTGCATTTCGGCCGAAGCGTTTTCCAATTGCTCCAATTCGTCTAGTAGATCGTCCGTATCACTCATAGTGGATTGCCTTTATTTTTTCCCCAGTGCGTCGATACGACTTTTCAGGGACTCATTCGTTTGTCTTAATTCGGTATTCTTGCTGCGAATTTCCGCCAGTTGAGCCAGTAGCTCATCATTTGAAACCGGTGCGCTCAGTTCGGACAGCTCGATTTCATACCCGGCGTTTTTCGCGGCTTCAAAGGCACGTTCCGTCGCTTGGAAGGTGGCTTCAATGGCTTTTTGTGCTTTATCGGCCGACGCCTGGGCTTTTTTAGAGACTTCCAGCGCCAATCGGGTGGCTTCATGTGCGGTTTCCGCGACTTCCGAACTGATTTGTTTCACTTCGTCGTCGATGGCGATGGCTTCTTCCATACTATCGATGCTGTCCGCGGCTTGCTCAATTAATGAAGTGTCGTCAGAGGCTTCGGCCGACTCGGTTGTCGAGACGGCTTCAGGTTCTGGGGTCTCATCATTCATGGCATCGGTTTCATCCATAGAAGGTTCGGTTGCGCCTGCCATTTCCACAGGGGATTCCATTTCCGGCGAGGTATCCTCTTCAAGAGCGGTCTCTTCCGTCGCAGCGTCTTCGATATCCGGCAATTCACTGTCCAGTTCAGATGTCGGTTCGGCCTCCGTTTCCGTTGCATCGAGTGTTTCCTCGGCCACAGTGGCTTCCGGTTCGTCCGTTAGTTCTGGTAGGGCTTCATCCGTCGCGGTGTCATCGGTTGGCAGACTGTCGTCTGTGTCCAAGGCATCCAAGATTTCATTGTCACCCGTATCACCTTCTGTTTCAGCGGTTTCTTCCGGTAGCTCCAATGATTCGATGGCCTTGTCTTGGAAGTCATTTTCCAGTTCAGCCATTTCATTCGCCATGGCGTCAATGTCGTCTATCGCATCATCGGTTTCCGGAAGGTCGTCATCCGGCGCTTTTGCAGAGGACGCTTCGGTTTCAAAGGCGGTCGTCTCTTCGTCCTGAGTTTCCATTTCCGAGTCCATGTCGGGCACCGCTTCATCCATCATTCATCCGAAGGTTCCAGTGGGGTTTCCAGCGCTTCGGAAACGTCGTCTTCTAGCGTGTCGGAAGTGTTTTCGACTTCCGCCAATAGCTCGTCCACGGTCTGGGCTTCGTCTTCAGTGAACGGCAGGTCGTCTTCGCCCGAGTCGATATCGGTAGCCGTTGTCGTGGTTTCCGGTTCAGGGGATGGGGTTTCTGGAGGTGGTTCCGGTGTATCTTCCGACAATTCCGGTTCAACGTCGGTTTCCGCCAGTTGATCCAGAGCATCCAGCAAGTCGTCAGCATCCGATTCGCTCGCCGGTGCATCGCCGGCTTCGGCAATGGATTCTTCGCCCATCATTTTCAGCATTTCCTGGGTTGCTAAATCGTCTTTTTCCATATCCGCGGTCATGATTGAATACCTTTTAAATGCGTTCAGCTATCTTAGCGCAACAAGGCCGGTTTTGGATACCGGACGCTTATTGCGGATATTTTGTGTAACGAAAGCATGTTATGTGCCAGTTATAAAGGATGTGAGTTCTTCCAGGTGTTCAAATGCCAGTTTTTGACCGCCGGTCGGGTGGGTAAAGGAAAGGAAACAGGCATGCAACAATAAACGCTGACTCATCTTTAAGCTGTGCGTATCGGCATAAAGATTATCGCCCAGAATCGGGTGGCCGAGCATTTTCATGTGTAAGCGAAGTTGATGGGAACGACCGGTGATGGGGGTGAGTTGCATGAGCGAGAGGCCGTTGCTAGGTGTTCCGCCTGCCAAAGGGTTGTGGCCGCTTTGCCTTGCCGAAAATCGATTATTTGCAAGGGGCGCTTTTCCCAGTCGCAGCGCATGGGCAGCCGAATCCGTCCTCGGGTTGACTGGGGTGTCCGTAACAAATGGCTTGGTAGCGCTTTTCGGTTAGTCGATCCTGGAATTGAATACTGAGGTGGCGGTGTGCGGCTTTATTTTTAGCCAGAACCATCAGGCCGGAGGTATCCATGTCCAGGCGATGGACGATGAGTGCCGAAGTGCAATGGGTATGTACTTGTGCCAGAAGGTTATGGTCGGGATGGACGTTACGACCCGGCACCGACAGTAATCCGGAGGGTTTGTTGACGACCAGAAGGGCGTCGTCTTCGTAAATCACCCAAGCTGGGTCGAAAGGAATATGGGGAATGTCGGTTCGATAGGCTGTGGTCATGGTATTGGTGAGTACGAAGCTGAATGGAAGCGGAAACTGTCCAATGGATACGTTAAAATAATGGCCTTTATTGTAAAAGAGAAAAGGTTTGATGAGTCATAAAGTTTCAGTAATTTTTGTCTGTTTAGGCAATATTTGCCGCTCACCGACGGCGCATGCGGTTTTTCGTGATTTGGTGTTGGCGGAAGACTTACAGGATCAGATTCGAATCGATTCTGCGGGCACCGCATCATGGCATAAAGGTAAGCCGGCCGACAGTCGGTCGATTGAAGTGGCGCACGGGCGCGGTATTCAAATGGATGACTTGCGGTCCCGTCCGGTAGACATGGGGGATTTGATTGAGTTTGATTATGTGTTGGCGATGGATGATGCAACTATGCGGATTTGATGGCGATGGCTTTGCCGGAACAGCGGGAAAAAATTCGCATGTTTTTGGAGTTTGCCCCGGAATTCGAGGAAAGAGAGGTGCCGGACCCATACTATGGCGGACCTCAAGGCTTCGATCATGTGTTTGATTTGGTGACGGCGGCGTCGCAAGGCTTGTTGACTGAAATCAAACGTTCCCACCTGTAGTTAGTTGACAGGGTGTTTGCCTGTGTTTTCGCTGTCCTGAAAAGCAAAAACGACCAGGCCTGGTCGTTTTTGATCTTGATGCCTCCACTCAGGATTGGCGTGATTCAACACGCAATCCTGAGAATGCTTTTTGGAGGAGTACTTCGAAAACCGGATTACGATTTGGTGGTTTCCAAGGCGTCTTCCGAGGTCTTGTCAGACGTTGAATCCGCTTTCGATTCCGTGACCGGTGTTTCGGCTTTTGGTTCCGTTTTCGGAGTTTTGGCCGGTTTGGCATCGGCTTGAGGCTTAGCTTCCGTGGTCTCAGTTTTCACCTGAGTTTGAGCTTTCGTATTCGGCTTTTCATTTGTCTGGGTGTCGCCTGGTGTTTTAGGCGCATCCTTGTCCGCTTCCGGTGCCGGCAAATTGTGAATTGACATGGTTTCCGCACCTTCCGGCTTACGACGGCGGCCGTTGTAGCTACGGGTGTTGTAGCGACTACGGCGTCTTGGACGCTCGGAGGAGGACTCTTGGTTGTCTTTGTCGGATGAAGCGGAACCGGTTTCGGCATTTTTCACCGCTTTGCCGGCGGCTTTACTTTCCTTGGTTTCTTTCGCTTTATTCGATTTGTTGTCGTTTGCCGGCTTGTTGTCCGCTACGGTTTCGTTTTTGTCCGCATTGTTGTTGCGCGAACGGGAGCGACGGCGGCGGTTTTCCTTGCCTTCGGTTTTGCGTTCATCGGCTTTCGGTCCATTACGGTCGTTGCGCTTGTTGTCGCGGCGGTTGTCGTTCTTGTCAGAGTCTTCCTTGTCGGATGAGCGACGGCGGTTATTGTTGCGGCTGCGGTTGTTGCGGTTGCCGTTCCGTCCATTGTTTCTGGAACGGTTTTCCTTTTTCGGTTCTTCGGCCTCTTCTTGCTCGAACAAGGCTTTCCACAAACGGGTGAACAAGCCCGGTTTGGCTTCTTCTTTTGGCGCTGGTGGCGGGGTGCTCGGTTGCATATTCTTGATGGCCGGTTCTTCCTTAACCACATTCGGCTTGGCCTGTTGTTCCGCTTCGTCCTTGGCGATTACTTCCTTGATCTTGTAGCTGGAATCAATCGGCACGTCGTCACCGACGCGAGTTCTTTCCATTCGGTAATCCGGCGTGTCCAAATGTTCGTTCGGAATGACGAGAATATGCAGATTGTGGCGGTCTTCAATGCCGGTAATCTGGTGACGTTTTTCGTTCAGCAGGAAGGTGGCGACCTCCACCGGCAATTGCACGGTGACGCGGCGCGTGTTTTCCTTCATGCTTCTTCTTCCAACAAACGGAGAACTGACAGAGCCAGTGATTGGACGCCGCGGATGACACCGGTGCCTTTGCATCGTGGGCAAATCATCTGGGTGGATTCTTCGATGGACGGGCGCAAGCGCTGACGCGACATTTCCAACAGGCCGAAGCGTGAAATCTTACCGATTTGCACACGGGCGCGATCGGACTTCACCGCTTCACGCATTTTGTTTTCCACGTCACGCTGATGACGGTTGGAATGCATGTCGATGAAATCGATCACGACCAGGCCGCCAATGTCACGCAAGCGGAGTTGGCGAGCGATTTCGCAGGCGGCTTCCAGGTTGGTGTGGTAGGCGGTTTCTTCGATGTCGCCACCTTTGGTGGAGCGACTGGAGTTGATGTCGATAGATGTCAGCGCTTCGGTGATGTCGATGACGATGGCGCCACCGGACGGCAAGGTCACTTCACGAGTGTAGGCTGTTTCGATTTGCGACTCGACTTGGAAGCGAGTGAATAATGGAATAGTGTCCTGATACGGTTTGACTTTATACACTTGGTGTGGCATGACGTGCTGCACAAAATCACGTGCCTTGTGGAAGGTTTCCATGTCGTCGATGATGATTTCACCGATGTCTTGGCGCAGGTAGTCCCGGATGGCCAAGATGACGATGTCGGATTCCTGGTGAATCAGGAAAGGGGCACTTTTTTCAGCGGATGCCTTTTGAATGGCTTCCCAAAGTTGCACCAGATAGTTTACTCCCCATTGCAGTTCTTCGGTGGATTTGCCGACACCGGCGGTGCGGATAATCAGCCCCATGCCTTCCGGCATGTCCAGGTCTTTCAGCGCGTCGCGGGTTTCGGAACGGTCATCGCCTTCAATGCGGCGGGAAATACCACCGGCTTTGGGGTTGTTCGGCATCATCACCACATAAGGGCCGGCCAAGGTGATTTGCGTGGTCAGAGCTGCGCCTTTGTTGCCGCGCTCTTCTTTTTGAACCTGAACAATCAACTCCTGACCTTCGGACAGAATATCCTTGATGGACAGCGTTCGCCTTTGGCGTTTTCAGGGTAATATTCTTCAGCGACTTCCTTAAAAGGCAGGAAGCCATGACGCTCAGCGCCGTAGTCTACAAAAGCCGCTTCCAAGCTCGGTTCGATTCGAGTGACGGTTCCTTTATAGATATTGGCTTTTTTCTTTTGGTGGTGTGGGGTTTCGACATCTAGATCATATAGTTTTTGACCGTCGACTAAGGCAATACGCACCTCTTCGGACTGCGTAGCGTTAATCAGCATTCTTTTCATGCGATTCTCTTTTATTGATTTATAAGGAAGCTCGCATGTCGAACAGGGGAAGGGATAATACGAGAAATGGGGCTGGGCGATTAGGCGTCTTGAATCAACCGTTTTATTCTTGTTGCAACGATCGGGCGTTTGATTAGGTCGTCCGGCATTCGATTGCGTTTTTGAGGTTGTCGTTTTTGTCGAGCTGTTTATCGGTTGTTGAAAAATGGTAAAAGCTCTTAGCCAATCAGAAGGGCAGTTTGCTGCGGTTCTAATTTATTTTGTTATTCGCTCAGTTTCAATTCTTAATGCAATTGCTCTCGTGTGGTTGAGCCGTCGTCTTATGAACGTCGCGTTTACTTGCGGGTGCGACGGCTAACTTTTTATTCGCTTCTTAGCCTGCTGACAGGGTCGCTTCAGGTTAAAAAATTCTTTAAGCCGCTGTTTCGAAAGCTTAAATAGCTTGTTGATTTAAATGGGAAACAGCCACTCTCATGTTCTTTTATTGCGCATTTAATATACCATCCCTTGACGTACCATGCAATTGAAATATTTCACCAGGTCTCGGCGGGCGCATTGAAAGTGTCAACACCACATCGACAAAGCCTGATTTAGCGCTCGGGATAAGGTAAAATAGGCGGTTTTTAAAATGCCGGTCGTTTCATCGAGGTATGTTGCGGTCGCGTCGGCGGATTTATGGAATATATATGGGTGTAAAGTTTCTTGAGGTGACCTCGGAGGACGAGGGGCAGCGGGTGGATAATTTTTTGATGCGCCATTATCGAAATGTCCCCAAAACCTTGATTTACCGGATTATTCGTAAAGGCGAAGTGCGGGTGAATAAAGGGCGCGTCAAGCAAAACACTCGTTTGGCCGACGGGGATGTGGTGCGGTGCCGCCGATTAAGGTGCCGGAAAAACCGAGTCCACCGTGCCGGCCGGCCAGTTACAGCGCATTGAAGACAGTATCTTTACGAAGATAAGGATTTGATGGTCATCAATAAACCCTCCGGTGTGGCGGTGCATGGCGGCAGTGGTATTCAGTGGGGGTTGATTGAGGTTGTCCGTGCGTTACGCCCGCTGGCCAAGCGTCTGGAACTGGTGCATCGTTTGGATCGTGAAACCTCCGGCTGTATTTTATTGGCGAAAAAAGCATCGGTGCTGAAAGCGCTCCATGAACAGATTCGTGAAAACAAGATGGCCAAAGAATATTTGGCATTGCTGACCGGCCATTGGCCGAAAGGTTTGGAAAAAGTCGATTTGCCGCTGTTGAAAACACCTTGCAGTCAGGCGAGCGGGTCGTGAAAGTCTCGAAAGAGGGCAAGCCGTCGGTCAGCTATTTTCGGATATTGGAACGTTTGACGATTGCGAGTTGGCCGCGGTACGCCTCAAGACCGGTCGAACGCATCAAATCCGGGTGCATGCCTTGTCGCAAGGTTGTCCGTTGGTGGGGGATGATAAGTACGGCGATAAGATACTGAATAAGGCTTATAAGAAACTGGGGATGAAGCGTTTGGCTTTGCATGCGCAGTATCTGGGATTCGAACACCCGGTGACCCAGGCCTGGCTAAAAGTGGAAGCGCCGTTGCATGACGATTTTGAATTAACCTTGACGAATTTGCGGGGAGAGAAAGCATGACAAGGCAATACCAGTGTGTGATTTTTGACTGGGACGGAACGCTGATGAATTCCGAAGCGCGAATCGTGTCGTCGATTCAAACCGCGGCGGAGCGAGTAGGTTTTCCGGTATTGCCGTACGATGTTTCCAAGCAAATCATCGGCTTGAGTCTGGAAAAAGCGATTTTAACGCTGTACCCCGATGCCGATGCGTCGGGTATCGAGGCGATGGCCAAGGGTTATACGGATTGTTTTTGGATGAATCCTGTGTGCCGATGTTGCCGTTCGATGGCGCGGAAGCTTTGTTGCAATTTTTGCACGGTGAAGGCGTGAAAGTCGCGATTGCCACCGGCAAGAGTCGGAAGGGGCTGGATCAGGTGTTGGATGAGGTCGGGTTTGAACCGTATTTCCACTTTACGCGTACCCCGGTGGAATCCGAATCCAAGCCGAGCCCGTTGATGTTGCAACAGATTTTGGATGAATTCGATTTGGCGCCGGAGCAGGCGGTGATGGTCGGCGATACCGAATTTGACATGCAAATGGCGCAGACCATCGATATGGACCGGATTGCGCTCAGTCATGGTGTGCATGAGCTGGAGCGTTTGCAAGGCTTTGACCCGGTGGCCAGTTTCGACGATTTAATGTCGATGCAGGCCTGGTTAAAAGGCCGATTGTTACCACACGCTTAAGTCGCGAACGATCTTAATCCGGGAGGTAAGGCAGTTGCAGGCCGCACTGTCTCAAAAAATGCGTCAAGTCGATCAGCGGTAGGCCGATTAAAGCGTTCGGGTCTTTGCCTTCGATGGATTCAAATAACGTAATGCCCAAGCCTTCCGATTTGAAACTGCCGGCGCACTGATAAGGCTCTTCCAGTATCAAGTAATTGTGAATGTCGATTTCCGATAGGCTTCGGAAAGTGACATGCGTTTCATCCAGCGTTTGTAATGTGAGGTTATGGCGAGTGTCCAGAACCACCAGGCCTGTCCGGAAGGTAACGGTTTGACCGCTGAATTGTCGAAGCTGTTCAACGGCGTTTTCGTAATGGTGCGGTTTGCCGATGGGACGGCCCTGGAAACTGGCGCTCTGATCGGACGCGATAATCAGTGCGTCCGGGTGATGCGGCGCGATGGCTTCGGCTTTCGCCAGCGAGAGGCGGTTGACCATCTCGGCCACGGTTTCGCTCGGGTTTGGGGTTTCGTCCACCTCGGGTTTGGCGGTTACAAACGGCAATCCAAGCTTTTCCAAGAGCATTTTTCGGAAAGGGGAAGTGGATGCCAGAACGATTTGTGGGAGAGATGACGTCGAAGTCATGCTAGGCCTTTGTTTTTTTAAATTTTGCTAAAATAGGATGGCGGATTTTATCGCCATTTATTTTTGACTTTGGAATGTAATAAGAGTATTATGCGCGCCATGTTAGACAAGCTTCCGGATTTGATTGACCCTGTTTACTCTTCGCAACATGATAAACGATTTGTTGCACGAGTCAATCAAGAGCGTTTCCCGCGCCTGAAGCAGCTGCTTTTTCGGCAGAACATGATGTGGAAGTGGACGTACACTTTTATTATCACCCGCAATATAAAATGCACGGGTTTGATATGGAATTGGATACGGTCTTCACGCTGGAATGTCAGCGCTCGCTGAAAGGGTTTGACTATCCATCCTCATCAACGATTACCGGCGTGTTTGTCGAGTCCATGGCTTTGGCCGAAGACTTGCCTTCCGATGTGGAAGTCTACGAAGTGTCGGAAGAGAAAATCTCATTGATGGATTTGGTGGAAGACGAGCTGATGTTATCGGTGCCTTTGTCGCCAATCAATGAAGCCAGTGAAATGGACTATCAGAACCCTTCCGAGGAAGTGGGGCTGCCGGAAGAAAAAGAATTAGAGAAAAAGGAAAATCCTTTCGCGGCGTTGAAAGGATTAAAAGACAACCCGAATTAACCTTCAGGAGATATTAAGATGGCTGTACAAAAAAGTCGTAAAACCCCTTCAAGACGTGGTATGCGTCGTTCGCACGATGCGTTGAGCGCGGCACCAATCACCGTTGATGAAACCACCGGTGAAGTTCATCGTCGTCACCACGTTACAGCGGATGGCTACTACAAAGGCAAAAAAGTCATTCAAGACAAATAATCTTTTTTAAGGGGTGTCGCCGTCCGGCGGCCACCTCTCATTTCTTTTGCATTCCCCATTTCTGTTTTTTTTGGATTACTGTTTTTAGGATCTGACCTTGAGTATTAAAATTGCTATCGATGCGATGGGCGGTGACCACGGTATTAAGGTAACTGTTCCAGCTTCTTTGGAAGCTTTGTCAAAATTTCCGGATCTTTCGATTGTTTTGGTGGGTAATCAGCCCTTGATTGAAAAAGCCCTGGCCTCCCATCAATATGATGAATCGCGGCTGTCCGTCGAACATGCCGAACAAATTGTAGAGATGGACGACCTGCCTTCCAAAGCGTTGCGGAATAAGCGTAAATCGTCGATGCGCATCGCGCTCAATCTGGTGAAAGAAGGTGTTGCACAGGCGGCGGTCAGTGCCGGTAATACCGGCGCCTTGATGGCGGTTTCCAAGTTTGTGCTGAAAACGTTACCGGGCATTGATCGTCCGGCCATTTGTACTCAGATGCCGACCATGAAAGGCCATGTCCATGTTTTGGACTTGGGTGCGAATGTCGGGGCCGACGGACAAAGCTTGGCGCAATTCGGTGTAATGGGATCGGTTTTGGCGAATGCGGGTCGATAATAACGCCAAGCCACGCGTGGCGCTGTTGAATATCGGCGAAGAAGAAATTAAAGGGCATCAGCGCATCAAAGACGCTAATGAGTTGTTGAAAACAGTTCCATCAATTACGTCGGTTACGTGGAAGGCGATGAAATCTACCAGGGCGATGTCGACGTGGTTTCCTGCGATGGTTTTGATGGTAATGTGGCCTTGAAGTCCAGTGAAGGCGTTGCGAAAATGATTTCCTTTTACTTGAAAGATGCCTTTAATAAAAACCTTCTGACCAAACTGGCCGGTTTGGTCGCGTACCCTGTCCTGAAAGCTTTTAAAGAAAAAGTCGATCCTAGACGTTATAATGGGGCCTCATTATTGGGGTTACGTAAAATTGTCATCAAAAGTCATGGCGGTGCCGATGCGTTTTCGTTTTATCACGCCATTGCCGAAGCGCGCTTGGAAGTGATTAAAAACGTACCGGAGTTAATTGCGTCCGAAGTGAAGACGATTCTGGACAGCCACTCCGACGACCAACCCTTGGAAAACAAGAATAACAGGCGACAGCTAAAGCAGGTCCTATGAGTCAAAAATCTACAGTCGAATTATTGGAACGGGAGGTTATCTCCCAGAAAAGGTGATGACCAACGCCGATTTGGAAAAAATGGTGGACACCAGCGACGAGTGGATTCGAGAAAGGACCGGGATTGAAGAAAGACGCATTGCCGCGGAAGGGCAAACCACCTGTGACTTGGCGGAACAAGCTTCATTGCAGGCGCTGGAAATGGCGGGCGTTACGCCGCAGGAATTGGATTTGATTCTGGTGGCGACCACGACACCTGATAAGATTTTCCAAGTACCGCGACCTTGTTGCAAGCTCGTTTGGGCAATCACGGCGCGCCGGCTTTCGATTTGCAAGCCGTTTGTACCGGATTTGTCTACGCCTTGAGTGTGGCGGATCAATACATTAAAACCGGTATGGTCAAGCGCGCCTTGGTTGTCGGAGCGGAGACGTTGTCGCGTATCACCAACTGGGAAGACCGCAATACCTGCGTCTTGTTCGGAGACGGAGCCGGTGCCGTGGTGCTGGAAGCGTCTGAAGAAACCGGTATCTTGTCTACACACATCCATGCCGACGGTCAGTATGAAGAGTTGTTGCATGTCCCATCCGGCCCGTCCAAAGTGCCGCAAACCGATGAAATTGCCGAAAGAACCATGTCGATGAAAGGTAATGAAGTCTTCAAGATTGCGGTGAATACGTTAAGCCAAATCGCCTCGGAGACCTTGAACGCTAACCAGATGGAAAAAACCGACTTGGATTGGTTGGTTCCGCATCAAGCGAATTCCCGTATTATTAAAGCCACGGCCCGCAAACTGAGATTAGGCGACGATCAAACCGTGATGACGGTGAGCAAACACGCCAATACCTCCAGTGCATCCATTCCGCTGGCATTGAATGAAGCGGTACGTGATGGTCGCATCCAGAAAATCAGGTCGTGCTGTTGGAAGCCTTCGGCGGCGGCTTTACCTGGGGCTCTGCGTTGCTGCGTTTTAATGGCAGGCCTGGTCAGAATTCAGATTAATCAAATTTAAGGAACGTTTATATTATGTCATACGCGTTTGTTTTTCCCGGTCAAG
>LZQR01000085.1_pt1 | contig 24295 bp, 27 predicted proteins | sample 768601 | NCBI WGS metagenome assembly LZQR01 (sample SAMN05207299, study PRJNA324521) | oil field metagenome | isolation source: sample BH-FW-24 from oil reservoir | place: India: Bombay High | collected 2015-12-04
TAGGCGCGTATTAGGCTCACACCGTCTCAAGCGACGGACTGAACTGGATGTGGCTAGTTATGGCGTTCATCACGACAGCGCGAGCTGACTCGATCGATGCTCAGACGTACGTAGTGTACATCGATCGATGCTCAGGACGTACGTAGCTGTACATCGATCGATGCTCAGACGTACGTAGCGCTTCGAGCAACAGGTCGCCCAGGCCGGCAAGATGCAGGCGGTGGGCCAGCTCGCGAGCGGCGTGGCGCATGATTTCAACAACATGCTCACCGCGATCCGGCTGAATGTCGGCGAGCTCCTGAACCGGCACCCGGTGGGCGATCCGTCCTATCAGGACTTGCAGCAGATCAACTCCACCGTCACCCGTCAGGCAGGGCTGGTGCGCAAGCTTCTTGCGTTCTCGCGCAAGCAGACCTTCCGCAACACCGTGTTCGATATTTCAGATGTGTTGTCGGACTGTTCGATCATGCTGGGCCAGATCCTGGAAGAGACCGTGCGGCTCGATATCAAGCATGGCCGCGACCTGCCGCTGGTGCGCGCGGATCGCAACCAGATCGACAATGTGCTCGTCAATCTCGCCACCAATGCCCGCGACGCCATGAAGTCCCAGGGCGGCGGCGTGCTGACCATCACCACCGCAGCGGTCTCCGCCGAGGATGTGGCCCGCGCCGGGGCGCCGAACCCCAAGGATGGCGACTGGGCCGCGATCCATGTGTCCGACACCGGCGCCGGCATGGATGAGGCGACGCTGAAGAAGATCTTCGAACCGTTCTTCACCACCAAGGAAGCCGGGCAGGGCACAGGGCTGGGGCTTGCGACCGTCTATGGGGTGGTCAAGCAATCGGGCGGCTTCCTGTTCGTGGACTCCGAGGTTGGCAAGGGGACGACCTTCCACATCTACCTGCCCGGCCATGTGCCGAGCGAGGAAGAGCAGACCGAGCTGGCGCGCGAGGAAGCGGCCAAGACCGCCGAACCCGTGCCGTCCGATCTCGCCGGCAAGGGGCGCATCCTGTTCGTGGAGGACGAGGACGCCGTGCGCGCCATCGCCGCCAAGACGCTGGTGCGGCGGGGCTATGAGGTCGTCGAGGCCTGTGATGGCGAGGAAGCGCTGGAAATCCTCGAGGAAGAGCCCGAGAGCTTTGATCTTCTGATTTCCGACGTGGTGATGCCGGGGCTGGATGGTCCGGGCCTGCTGAAGGAGGCGCGGCATCTCCTGGGCAATGCGCGAATCGTCTTCATTTCCGGCTACGCCAAGGAAGAGTTCTCCGACACGCTGTCGGACGATCTCGAGATTTCCTTCCTGCCCAAGCCGTTCGACATCCAGCAGCTCGCCGAGCGCGTGAAGGAAGAGCTCGCGGCGCGCCAGCGGGCCTAAGACGCTGATTGTGCTGGGCGGAAGCGGGTGTTCCACCGCGGAATATGTTCCTGTTGCGTTCCCGGAACAAAATAAGTACGGTTGGCTTCATTGCCCGACTCGGTCGGGCGTGAAATAAGGAGGGCCGACCTGATGGCACAGTCAAATCTGCGCGTGGTGAAAGACGGCGACATGGATAAACAAAAAGCGCTTGAAGCGGCCCTGACTCAAATCGATCGCGCCTTCGGCAAGGGCTCGGTGATGAAGCTGGGCGCCAAGCCGGACCAGGATATTCAGGCGATTTCCACCGGCTCCCTGGGCCTGGATATCGCGCTGGGCGTGGGCGGTTTGCCCAAGGGCCGGATCGTGGAGATCTACGGCCCGGAAAGCTCGGGCAAGACCACGCTCGCTTTGCACACCGTGGCGGAATGCCAGAAAAGCGGCGGCACGGCGGCCTTCGTGGACGCCGAGCATGCGCTGGACCCGGTCTATGCCCGCAAGCTGGGCGTGGATGTGAGCGAGCTTCTGGTCTCCCAGCCGGACGCCGGCGAACAGGCGCTTGAGATCGCCGACACGCTGGTGCGCTCCGGCGCCATTGACGTGCTGGTGATCGACTCCGTGGCAGCGCTGACCCCGCGGGCGGAGCTGGAAGGCGATATGGGCGATTCCCTGCCCGGTCTTCAGGCCCGCCTGATGAGCCAGGCGCTGCGCAAGCTGACCGCTTCGATCTCCAAGTCCAAATGCCTGGTGATCTTCATCAACCAGATCCGCATGAAGATCGGCGTGATGTTCGGTTCGCCCGAAACCACGACCGGCGGTAATGCGCTGAAATTCTACTCCTCTGTTCGTCTCGACATTCGCCGTATCGGCGCGATCAAGAACCGCGACGAGGTGATCGGCAACCAGACCCGCGTCAAGGTCGTGAAGAACAAGGTCGCGCCGCCCTTCCGCGAGGTCGAGTTCGACATTCTCTATGGCGAAGGCATCTCCAAGACCGGCGAACTGCTCGATCTCGGGGTGAAGGGCAATATCATCGAGAAATCCGGCTCCTGGTATTCCCACGACTCCGAGCGCATCGGTCAGGGTCGGGAGAATGCGCGCCAGTTCCTGCTCGACAATCCCGAGATCGCCGACCGGATCGAGGCGCAAGTGCGCAAGAATGCCGGCCTGATCGCTGACGAATTGCTGGTCGGTCCGGGCGAGGATGATGATCTGGACGACGAAGCCACCGGCTAGGGCTGCGTTGAAACTGCCGCATCACCCCTGATTTCGGTGATGAATATACAACGGGCGCTTGGCTTGACCGGGCGCCCGTTCGTATATGGGGGAGAACCGACACCCAAAGGCCGCCGCACCAGCAGGCGGCCATCCTCTCAAACGCCGCGCGCCAGCGCCCGGAGTGCCCCATGACCGCCTTGCGCGATATCCGAAGCCAGTTTCTCGATTTCTTCGCCAAAGAAGGCCATGAGATCGTCCAGTCGGCGCCGCTGGTGCCCCAGGATGATCCCACCCTGTTGTTCGTGAACGCCGGCATGGTGCCGTTCAAGAACGTGTTCACAGGCGCCGAGCGTCGCGACTATGTGCGCGCCACGAGCTCGCAGAAATGCGTGCGCGCGGGCGGCAAGCACAACGATCTCGATAATGTGGGCTATACCGCCCGCCACCACACCTTCTTTGAAATGCTGGGGAATTTTTCCTTCGGCGACTATTTCAAGGACAACGCCATCGAGTTCGCCTGGAAGATGGTGACCCAGGAGTTCGGCCTGCCCAAGGACAAGCTGCTGGTCACGGTCTATTCCGAGGATGATGAGGCGGCGGCGCTGTGGCGCAAGATTGCGGGCCTGTCTGACGACAGGATCATCCGCATTTCCACCTCGGACAATTTTTGGTCCATGGGCGATACCGGCCCGTGCGGTCCGTGCTCGGAAATCTTCTTTGATCACGGCCCGGACATCTGGGGCGGCCCTCCCGGCACGCCGGAAGAGGATGGCGACCGGTTCATCGAGATCTGGAACCTCGTCTTCATGCAGTTCGAGCAGCAGGCGGGCGGCGAACGCATCAACCTGCCCAAGCCCTCCATCGATACGGGCATGGGGCTCGAGCGCATCGCGGCCGTACTGCAGGGCGTTCACAACAATTATGACGTCGATCTGTTCAAGACCCTGATCAACGCCTCTGAAGAGGCCCTGAAGGTGAAGGCCGAGGGGGATGCGCTGGCGAGCCACCGGGTCATTGCGGACCATCTGCGCTCAACCTCCTTCCTGATCGCCGACGGCGTCACGCCGTCCAATGAAGGCCGGGGCTATGTGCTGCGCCGGATCATGCGCCGCGCCATGCGCCATGCGCACCTTCTGGGCGCCAATGAGCCGGTGCTGTTCGGTCTGGCGAAGACCCTGTCTGACGAGATGGGCGAGGCTTTCCCCGAACTGCCCCGCGCCCTGCCGGTGATCGAGGAGACCCTGCGCGGCGAGGAGGAACGCTTCCAGCGCACGCTGGGTCGCGGTCTGACCCTGCTCGATGAAGCGACCGCCAATCTGAAGGAAGGCGATGCGCTGCCGGGCGAGACGGCGTTCAAGCTTTACGACACCTATGGCTTCCCGCTCGATCTGACCGAAGACGCGCTGCGCACGCGCGGACTGAGCGTTGATCATGCCGGGTTTGACGCCGCCATGGAGCGCCAGCGCGCCGACGCGCGCGCCAGCTGGACCGGGTCTGGCCAGGCGGCGCCCGAAGCGCTCTGGTTCTCGGTCCGTGATCGTCTCGGCGCGACCGACTTCGTCGGCTATCACACCCATGACGGTCAGTCTGAGCTCACCGCCATTGTCTCCGATGGCGCCGAGCAGTCTGAACTCTCTGCAGGCCAGGGCGCCGAGCTGATCTTCAAGTCCACGCCCTTTTATGCCGAAGGCGGCGGTCAGATCGGCGATGCGGGCGTCATCACCTTCGACAATGGCGCCAAGTTCATCGTCTCTGACGTGCAGAAACGCGCGGGCTCCATCTACGCCCATATCGGCGTGCTGGAAGAGGGCGGGATCAAGATCGGGGACGCCGCATCCCAGTCTGTGGACGCCGAGCGCCGCACCAAGGTGCGCGCCAATCACTCCGCCACCCACCTTTTGCACGCCGCCTTGCGCGATGTGCTCGGCCCTCACGTCACCCAGAAAGGCTCCTATGTGGGCCCGGACCGGTTGCGGTTTGACTTCTCCCACGCCAAGGCGCTGACCGAGGCCGAGACCGCCGCCATCGAGGCGCAGGTCATGCGGTGATCCGGCAGAACGCCGAGGCGAAAACCGCCGAGATGACGCCCGAGAAGGCGATTGAGGCCGGCGCGCTGGCGCTGTTTGGCGAGAAGTATGGCGAGACGGTGCGCGTGCTGGCCATGGGCGACTCGCTCAAATCCGACGACAAGGCCTATTCGGTCGAGCTGTGCGGCGGCATCCACGTCAATCGCACGGGCGACATCGCTCTGTTCAAGATCGTGGGTGAAAGCTCCGCCGCGGCGGGCGTGCGCCGTCTTGAGGCCGTGACCGGCGAGGCCGCGCGTCAATGGCTGGAAGCCGAGGCGAACAAGGCGAAGGATGCGGCTGCGGCGCTGAAAGTGCCGACCGTGGAGCTGGTGGAGCGCATCGAGGCGCTGCAGGCCGAGCGCAAGACGCTGGAACGCCAACTCGCCGAAGCCAAGAAACAGCTCGCCATGGGCGGGGGCGGCGGCGCGGCGCGGCCGGTCCTGAAGAGATCAACGGGATCAAGCTGATCGCCCGTGTGGTCGAAGGCGTTGGCGGCAAGGATCTGCGCGGTCTCGTGGACGAGGCGCGCAAGCAGATGGGCTCGGGTATCGCGGCCTTTGTGGGCGTCAATGACGGCAAGGCGGCGCTGGCCGTGGGCCTGACCGACGACCTCACAGGCTCGATGAGCGCGGTTGATTTCGTCCGCGCCGGCTCCGCCGCAGTGGGCGGCAAGGGCGGCGGCGCCGTCCGGACTTCGCCCAGGCGGGCGGCCCGGATGGCGACAAGGCTGAAGATGCCTTGGCGGCCATTCGTCAGGTTCTGGCGGGCTGATGGTCAAGCAAGCCAAACCCGGCGCCGATATCCAGCTGACAGGCGACAAGGCGGCGGCGAAACAGATCGCCGCCGCCCGCGCCGCCTTCAATCAGGCGCTGTCCGAGCGGGATTTCAGCGCCATCGAGGCGGCCTGTGCGAGGATTGCACGCTCGTGCCCGGCGATGACGCCGAGCTGATGGCCGGGCGCGACGTCCAGCTGGACGCCTGGCGCTCCATCATCAATCAGGCGCCCAATGTCAGCTATCTGCGCACGCCCATGCGAATCGATGTGGGCGAGGACGGTCTGTTGGCCGCCGAGACCGGCCGCTGGAAGGGCGATTGGTCCGCGCACGGCGTCCACGTGCGCTATTCGGGCCGCTACTTTGCCAAATGGCGTCTGGATGGCGATGGCTGGCGCATCGCGTCGGAAGTGTTCGTGACGCTCAAGCGCGGATAAATCACAGCCCGTCCGTCACATCAGGGAGCAGTCATCCGTCAAGTCTTCCAGCAAAGGGAGACTGACATGATTGCACGACTGATCGTTTACGCCTGCGCCCTGGTCCTGATCGCCACCGGGCTGACCATGCTGTTGTCCGGCCCGCTCTGGTATGCGCTGACGCCCGGCGTGCGGATGACCGGGCCCTACAATGCGCACTTTGTTCTTGATATCGGCTTCGCCTTTCTGGCGTCCGGCGCCGTTCTGGCCGTCGGCGCCTGGATGGGCGCGCGAGGCCTGATGATGGCCGGCTTGAGCTGGCCTGCGCTTCATGCGGCTTGCATGCCGTCGGGCTGGTCGCCATGGGCCCTGCCAGCCTGGGGGCGCTTGGGACTGAACTCTTCGGTGTCATCGCCCCTGTGATCGCCGCCGGTTTCGCCCTTTCAGAGTGCCTGCGCTCGCTCCCGGAATTGGGGGCGAAACTGCAGCACAAGCTGACAGAGCGCTTCGAGCGGCAATGGTCCTATGACGCCAGCTATCTGCACGAAATCACCGAAATGGCGCCGGACACGCTGGTGCGCTTCCAGCAGTTTCAGGGACTCGCGGCCTTTCAGGGGGCGGCGCCGGACCTGCTGACCGCCGGGGCGACGCTGGGCGCCATGCTGGAAGAGGATTGCGGACCTTGCGCCCAGCTGACTGTGGACATGTTGCTGGCCCGCGGGGTCAGCCCTTCCGTGATCAACGCCCTGATCGACGGAGCGTTCGATCGCACGGAAGACAGCGCAGCCCTGGGCTTTCGCTTTGCCCAGGCCCTGATGCGCCGCGATGACGCCGTTCAGGGCTTGCGTCACGCCATCATCCGCCAGTATGGCCAGAGCGCCGCGCTCGCCGTGGCCTATGCGGTTCTGGTGGCTCGCAGCTATCCTCTGCTCAAGCGCGCTCTGGGACACGGGCAGGCCTGCCTGAGGCTCAGGGTGGATGGCGAAACGCGAACGGTGCAGTCCTGATGACGCAGACAGCCGTCTTTGAAGCCGAACGGCCTTCGCTCATGGCGCTCGCCTATCGGATGCTGGGCGAGCGGGCGATCGCCGAGGATGTCGTTCAGGAGGCCTGGCTGCGCTGGCGCAAGGTCGAGCCCGAGACGCTCGACAACCCGCCGCCTGGCTGCGCACGATCACGACCCGTCTCGCCATTGACGCTTTGAGACGGGCGCGATCGCGCAGGGAGTCCTATATCGGACCCTGGCTGCCCGAACCCGTTCTGGAAGACCCGGCCAGCGATTTCACGGCGCGGCTGGAGACGGTTCAGCAGGCCGAGCTGGCGCTGGTCTGGGTGATGGAATTCCTGACGCCCGACGAACGCGCCGCCTTTGTCCTGCATGACACGTTCGAGGAGCCCTATGCGGTGATTGCGTCAGTCTTGGAGAAGAGCGAGACGGCCTGCCGCAAGCTGGTCAGCCGGGCGCGGGCCAAGACCGGCGCCGCCCCATGCAGCTTGGCGCCTCCCGGGATGCGGTGATGGGGTTGCTGGAGCGTTTGATGCAGGCGAGCGCCAGCGGCGACCTTCAGGCCATTCGCGATCTTCTGGCCCAGGATGTGGTGGCGATCTCTGATGGCGGGGGCAAGGCGCGCGCCGCGCTCAGGCCGCTGTATGGCGCCGATGAAACCGCCCAGGTCATGCATGCTCTGGCGACCCGCAAGCAGATCGGCGCCAGACCTGTGCTGGTGATGGTGAACGGCGCGCCGGGCATGGCGATTCTGGAGGGGGCGCGCTGGACCATGTCACGACGCTGGCGCCGTCGCGTCAGGAGCCGTCCCGCATTGGCTGGCTCTACACCATGCGCAATCCGGACAAGCTTCCGGTCAAGCGGCCCGGATAGATCAGAGCGCATTCGCCGCACCCCTTTTGTCCGCCTCATTCATAAAGCGTCGGCATTTTCCCGTTTAGGGTTAATCTCGACGTCAATTCGGGCGATGAGGGGCGCATCATGGAACACGGGCATGGCTATGAAATCTGGCTGAAGGATGCGGTGGTCTTTCTGATCGCCGCCGGCGTTGTGGTGCCGCTCTTTCGCCTCTTCAAGCTCAGCTCGGTTCTGGGATTCCTCATCGCGGGCCTGGCGCTTGGCCCGTTTGCGCTAGGCGGACTGGCCGAACGCTTCAGCGTGCTGGAATGGGTGACGATCTCCGAGCCTGAGGCCGCCAAGCCCTTCGCGGAATTGGGCGTCCTCTTCCTGCTCTTCCTTCTGGGGCTCGAACTCTCCTTCAAGAGGCTCTGGCAATTGCGCCGCGCCGTCTTTGGCGCGGGCGGGCTGCAGGCTTTCGGCAGCGCCGCCATTCTGGGCGCCGCATGCTTCTTCATTGGTCAGACCGCGCCCGCAGCGCTTGTGATCGGTCTGGCGCTGGCGCTGTCCTCGACCGCCATCGTCATGCAGATCATGGCCGAGGAGCGCCGGACGGCGGCGCCGGTGGGCCGGGCGTCCCTGGCGGTTCTCCTGATGCAGGATATCCTGGTGGCGCCCATCCTGATCCTGGTGGGCTTTCTGACCCGAGATTCCGGCGCCGATCTGGGCGAGGCGCTGCTGAGCGCCCTGTTCCAGGGCTTGCTGGCGCTCGCCTGGATCCTGCTGCTGGGGCGTCTGGTGTTGCGACCGGTCTTCCGGCTGGTGGCCAAGGCGGGCGGCCGGGATCTCCTGATGGCCCTGACCCTGGCGGTCGTTGTGGGCGCTTCCATGCTGACCGCAGGCGCCGGCCTGTCCCTGGCGCTGGGCGCGTTCCTGGCCGGGCTCATGCTGGGCGAGACCGAGTTCAAGCACCAGGCTGAAATCGATCTGGAGCCGTTCAAGGGGCTGTTGCTGGGCGTCTTCTTCATGACGGTCGGAATGGGCCTCGATCTGGGCGCAGTCTGGCAGAATGCGGGTGTCGTCATCGCGGGCCTCGTGGTCATGCTGATCGTCAAGGCCCTGCTGGTCTATCTCGCCTGCCGCCTGTTCGCGGGCGATCATAGGCTTTCGCTGGAAGCCGCCTTCCTGCTGGCCCCGGCCGGCGAGTTCGCCTTTGTCGTTCTCGCCACCGCCAGCGCGGGCGACATTATCCCCGCTGACATTTCAACTCTGGTCGCGGCCATCGCGGGACTGTCCATGCTGATGACGCGGCCCTGGCCGCCCTCGGCCGCAAGCTCGCCTCTGAACCCGAGGATGCGCAGGGGCAGGGCGAACTGCCCGCTGACCTTCTGGAGCTGGAGGGCCATGTGATCATTGCCGGGTTCGGCCGGGTCGGACGCACCATGGCGCGGGTGCTGGAAACCGAGAATGTCTCCCTGATCGGGCTCGACATGAACGCCCAGAAGGTCGCCGATGGCCGCAAGGAAGGCTGGCCCGTCTATTATGGTGATGCAGGCCGGGAAGAGTTTCTGGAGCGGGCCGGGGCTGCGCGGGCGGACATGTTCGTCGTGACCGTGGACAATCCCCAGAAGGCCTCCGACATGGTGCGCACGGCGCGTCGCTTGCGCCCTGACGCGCTGATCCTGGCCCGGGCGCGCGACCGCCGCCACGCGGCGGAGCTGGAAGCGGCGGCGCCAGCCATGTGACCCTGGAAACCGCCGAAGCGGCGCTTCAGCTTGCCGGCCGGGCGCTGGAGGATATGGGGCTGAGCGCGGACACGGTGCGCGACCGCCTCGCTGCGGAACGCGAGGATGTCTACGCCTCGGAGGTCGTCTGATGAGCCAGAGTGTCAGCTTCCAGGCGGTCGCCAGCGATGCGCTCGTGTTCTGGGAACGCGGCCGGGTGATCTACAACGCCATCCTGCTGATGGCGGTGCTGACGGTTCAGGGTCTGGACGTGGTCAACTGGAATGCGTTCGGGCTCAGCCTGCCCGAGCTCATCGTCATGGCGATGGCCGCGAATGTGCTCTATTGCGCAGGCTATCCGGCAGACCTTCTGGTGCAGATGTCCCGCTTCCGCGCGCCCTGGCGGCACGGGCGCTGGTTGCTCTGGGCTCTGGGCACGGGCTTCGCCCTGATGCTGGCCCTGATGTTCCTGCTGGGCCAGCAGCCAGAAACCGTCGGCTAGTTGGGGCGGTCGTCCAGAATGTCGCTCGGACGGCGACCCGCGAGATCTTCGGGCACGCCCATGGCGCGGTCGCGGGCATAGCGATCCTCGAACTCTTCCTGACGGCGTTGGAACTCTTCCGCTGTCTCGTAGCGCTCAGTGCGCGCGGCTTCCATCGTGCGCTCGATGCAGGTGTCGCGGGCGTCCTTGTCGCTGATGTCGCGGCACTGGGTATAGGCGTCGCGCCGGTCATAGGTGTCGACAGACATGCAGGCCGTAAGGGCGAGGGGCGCGAACAGGCTCGCAAGCGTAAGGGTGTGCAGCTTCATGATCGGCTCCATGAATTAAAGCCTCACTTTAATTTCATAAGGTGAGAGATGGAGCGAGTTAAATTCGTGAAAGCATCGATGACACACAAAAAAGGCCGGGCGAACGCCCGGCCTTTTCGTTTGAAAGCGTGAGAGGCGAAGCGCCTTACACCTTGTCTTTCATGACTTCTGCGAAGCGCTCGGCCACGGTGTCGAGGAACCCCTCGGTGGACAGCCAGCCTTGCTGGTCGCCGACCAGCAGCGCCAGGTCCTTGGTCATGTAGCCCGCTTCCACCGTCTTGATGATGGTCTGCTCCAGGCTTTCCGCGAACGCTTCGACCTGCTCGTTGCCATCCATCTTGCCGCGGTATTTCAGGCCGCGGGTCCAGGCGAAGATCGAGGCGATGGAGTTGGTGGAGGTCTTCTCGCCGCGCTGGTGCTGGCGATAGTGACGGGTCACGGTGCCGTGCGCGGCTTCCGCTTCCACGGTTTTCCCATCCGGCGTCATCAGCACGGACGTCATCAGGCCCAGCGAGCCGAAGCCCTGCGCCACGGTGTCGGACTGCACGTCGCCGTCATAGTTCTTGCAGGCCCAGACAAAACCGCCGGACCATTTCATCGCGGCCGCCACCATGTCGTCGATCAGGCGGTGCTCGTAGATGATGCCCAGCTTGTCGAAATCGGCCTTGAACTCGTTCTCGTAGACTTCCTGGAAGATGTCTTTGAAGCGGCCGTCATAGGCCTTCATGATGGTGTTCTTGGTGGACAGGTAGACCGGCCATTTACGGTCGAGGCCATAGCGCAGCGAGGCGCGGGCGAAGTCGCGGATCGACTCGTCCAGGTTATACATGCCCATGGCCACGCCTGCGCTCGGGAAGTCGAACACTTCGTGGGTGATCGGCTCGCCGCCGTCAGACGGGGTGTAGGTCAGGGTCAGCTTGCCCGGACCCGGCACCTTCATGTCGGTGGCCTTGTACTGGTCGCCAAAGGCGTGACGGCCGATGACGATCGGCTTGGTCCAGCCCGGAACCAGCCGGGGCACGTTCTTGATCACGATCGGCTCGCGGAACACCACGCCGCCCAGAATGTTGCGGATGGTGCCGTTCGGCGACTTCCACATCTGCTTCAGGCCGAATTCCTCCACCCGCGCTTCGTCCGGGGTGATGGTGGCGCATTTCACGCCGACGCCGTAATGCTTGATGGCCTCAGCGGCCTCAACGGTGATCTGGTCGTTGGTCTCATCGCGCTTCTGGACCGACAGGTCGTAGTATTTCAGGTCGATGTCCAGATAGGGCAGGATCAGCTTTTCCTTGATCAGCGCCCAGATGATGCGGGTCATCTCGTCGCCGTCGAGTTCGACGACCGGATTGTCGACTTTGATCTTGGCCATGAAGCGTGTCTTCCATGTTCTATGGGCATGTGGTGACGCAGCTCGGGAGTGCGACATGCCGTGTCGAGGGGTGGACGAATGTGTGGCGGGTGTCTAGCACCGCCTCGCGTGAAGAGAAAGAGGGCGCCCGTGACTGAGTCAGACCCGACCATGGTCGAACCCCAGACCCCTGTATTCATTCTGGTCGAGCCCCAGATGGGCGAGAATATCGGCGCGGCGTGCCGGGTGATGGGCAATTTCGGGATCCCGGAGCTGCGGATCGTCAATCCCCGCGACGGCTGGCCGAACCCGAAGGCCGTCTCCATGGCGACCTCCTCACCGGTTCTTGATGACGCCCGTGTCTTCGATACGCTCGAGGAGGCGGTCGCCGATTGCCAGCTGCTATTCGCGTCCACCGCCCAGCCGCGCAACATGGTCAAGCCGGTCTTCACCGCGCGTGAGGGCATGGCCGAGATCCGGGGGCATGTGGAGGCCGGGCAGCGGGTTGGCGTCTTGTTCGGGGCCGAGAAGTCCGGCCTGCCCAATGCGGCGATCACCTTGTCGAATGCGATCATCACCTTGCCGGTGGACCGCAGTTTCAGCTCGCTCAATCTCGCGATGGCGGTCGGGGTGTTCGCCCATGAATGGCGCGCGGGCGAGCCCACGCCCGAGGATTTCAAACCGCTTGATGACCGGGCGACAGAACAGGAGATGACGGCGTTCTACGCCCATCTCGAGCAGGAGCTTGATCGCGCAGGCTTCTTTTATCCGCCGGAAAAGACGCCTCTGATGATGCAGAATCTCATCAACGCATTTGCGCGGGGAGGGTTAACGCAGCAAGAGGTCCGGACCCTGCGCGGGGTCATCAAGGCGCTCGCCATCGGACGCGGCAAGGCGCGTATTGAACGCGAATAATCAATTAAATCCAGAAGTTGATTGGGCTTTGCCAAACATCGCCTGGCGCGATCCCCTGTGGCGGGAACAAGCGCACGTGATTTACAATCCTGAGCCGAATTTGCGTCATCCTGCAAGCCTGTGAAGTGCTTACAGGGAGAGCACCGTGCTTAATTCATTGTCGTTGAGAACCCAGTTGTTTGGCGGGTTCGGAATGATGGCTGTCATTGTCATCGTTATGGTTGTGGCGGGGTTCTTGTTCGCCTCCGCCAGCGGCGCGAATTTCGCCCGCTTCCGCACCATTTCCCAGGTTTCGGTCGATATGGCCGAGATCCAGGAGACTGTCGCGAGCTTCCGGAACGACACCTATGTCTACCGGGTGACCGGGGATCCCGCCATCGCCGATCAGGCCTGGTCCAAGCGCGAGCTTCTTGAAGCCGAGATCCTGGCCGCCCGCAACCGGCTGTCCAACGACACGGTGCGCGAGGATCTCTCCCGGGTGGATGAGTTCGGGGATGAATACGCCGAGGCGTTTGAGCAGTACATCACGCGTCGCCAGCTTCTGGATGAAGAGATCACGGCCCTGACCGAGTTCGAAGACCGCCTTCTGGGGCAGATGGGCGACACGCTCGCCGTGGCGGAAATGATGGGGGCGGACCAGTCCATGCTGCTGATGGCGGAAAGCATCCGGTCCCTGCTCCAGGCGCGCTATTATGGTCGCCGGGCGCTGACTGAGGGATATGGCGCCAGTTTCGACCGGGCCCAGTCCGAGCTCCAGACCATGCTGGGCATGCTCAATCGCATGCTGCAGTCGGATGGACAGATCATGGCGGGAGCGGTCCAGCCGATCCTGAACGACGTCACCACCTACGCCAGCCGGTTTGAAGCCGCTGTGGGCATAACCGAGCAACTGAACGCTCTGGCCCGCAACGAGCTGGACCAGCTTGGGCCTCAAATGGCGGGTGCGGTCAGCACTGTCGTTTCAGACGTGGTGCAATTGCAGGACAGGGCCGGCGATGAGATCGAGGCGGCGTTTACCCATCAGAAGCTGGTCAGCACGCTGCTGGGCGTGGTGGGTCTCGGTCTCGCCATTCTGGGCGCGTTCATGGTGGTGCGCCTGATCATGTCAAATGTGGGCGCCGTCGTCGCCGGCATAGCCCGGGTGCGTCGCGGCGAGCTGCAATTCGAGTGAGCGGCGTCGAGCGCAAGGACGAGCTGGGTGACCTGTTCCGCGCCGTCGAGGATCTGCGCGCCGGCGAGATCAATCGAATCCGGATGGAGTCAGAGGCGCTGGCCGCCAGCAAGGAACGCGAGGCGCGCTCCCAGGCGACGCACGAGGCCATCGATGTTTTCCGTCACAAGGTCGAGACCATTCTCAAGGTTCTGGCCGAGCGCACCCATGAGATGCGTCACACGGCGGGCCGGCTGAACTCCCAGGCCACTTTCGCCAACGAGCAGGCCAAGACCGCCGACGGCGCTGCGGGCGAGACCGCGTCCAGCGTCGAGACCGTGGCTGCGGCGGCGGAAGAGCTTGCGAGCTCGATACAGGAGATCGCCCGCCTGACCGAAAGCGCGTCTGAAAAGGTGTCGGACGCCGGAGAGCGCTCCCAGCAGTCCGTGGATCAGATCGAGGCCCTGGCGGACCGGGTGTCCAGCATCAATGACGTCATCGATCTCATCAACGACATCGCCGAACAGACCAATCTGCTGGCGCTGAACGCCACGATCGAGGCGGCGCGCGCGGCGACGCCGGCAAGGGCTTTGCTGTTGTGGCCAGCGAGGTGAAGGATCTCGCCGAACAGACCAGCAAGGCGACCGAGAGCGTCGCCAGTCTGGTGCGCGACATCCAGACGTCCATGAGCGGATCGGTCGATTCCATACGCGGGATCGCCAGGATGAGCGAAGAGATCAACGAGGCCACCGCCTCCATCGCCAGCGCGATCGAGGAGCAGGGGGCCGCGACACGCGAAATCTCCCAGAGCACGTCACGGGCCGCCGAAAGCACCTCCACGCTGGCCAAGGGCGTGCGCGATGTGGGCGAGGCCGTCGCTGATACCGAAAGCGCGGCCGGCTTGCTTGAGCAGACGTCTGACGCCTTCACCAGCCAGTCCGACACGCTGCGCGAAGCGGTCGAGCAGTTCTTCGAGGCGATCAAGGAAGGCCCGCTGAACCGGCGTGAAGGCGATGACCCCGGCTATCGGGGCCCGGAGCGGCGCAAGAGCGGGCAGTCGCGCAGCGAGACAGTCCCTACAGCCGCCTGATCCCCCGCAGGCGAGGCTGAGTGCAGGCCGTCCTCCCTCAGGGAGGGCGGCCTGAGCCTTTCAGGACGGGGTTGCGTCAGGCGGTATCCAGACGCGCCGATATCCTATAGTGAATGAGGGTTTGAAGGATCCGCCAGCAGAGTCATGGCCCAGACTGAACCCCGCACCGCGTCTATATTCCTGGATATCCTGCGTCGCTCCGGACGCTGGTCGCCGCCTGACTGGGTGTTCCTGCCTCTGTCCGTGCTGGTGGCGTCGGGTCTCATCGTTCTGGCGCTGAATGTGCGCCCTGGAACCGTTGAGCCTGAAATCACCGACTCATCCTTCGTCATGGAAGGAGAGGCGCTGGGGCAGCTCATTCCGGGCCCCGGAACGCGTTTCGAGCTGACATTCGGGCCTATGGGCGAACCGATCGCACGTCTGAGCGCAACCGCCTCCTTCGAAGCGGCGGGTCTGTTGTCTGCGGGCGTCGGCGCGGCCTTGCCCGCCGATTGGGAAGCCAATGCCGTCGGACGCATCGTGCGGTTCGAAGTGGAGGCGCAGGCCGCTCCCGATTCGCGGATCGACCAGATCCGACTGGGGTATTTCACCGTGGGGCACGGTGATTCCGAGCGGACCCTGCGCCCTGTGACCGACAGCTGGTCCACGACGGGGCTGTGTTATCAGGTCTCTCCGGCGGCCCAACCCAATGGTGCGGAATGGCTGGGCATATGGCCCGGCGATGCGGGAGACGGGCAGGCGGTGCTGGTTCGCTCCATCCGCCTGACGCTGGAAGCCGAGGGCGAAACACTGGCGCAATGCGAAGCGCGCCTGACTGAAGCTGAAGCGCAGGAGCGCGTCATGACGCTCTGGAGCGCCGTTCTGTTGCGTCTCGATCAGGCTCTAGGCCCGGCCTGGCGGCGCATGTTGCTGGGCGTCTTTCTGGCGGGGCTGGGATACGCCGTCTTCGTGCCGGCCTTTGAGGGACGGCAGGAAGCCGCGCAGATGGCCGCTCTGGAGACATTTGCATCGACCGGACGCCTGGTCTTGTCCGATGACGCACGCCTGAGCCCGGACGCGCTGGGCTTTGCAGGTCCCTGGCCGCGCTCTCTGGCGCAGGAGGGGCGGCCCGGATACGCCCGGTTCGCGCACCCGGATGTCGCTGAAGCCGCCCAGCCCGGGCCGGCCGCGGACGCCGAACGCTACCGCGCCCGTCCCCTGACGCTGGCCTTGCTGGCTCCGGTCCGCTTTGCGACCTCGTCATGGAGCTGGCCGGCACGGCTGCGGCTTTACCGTGTGATCCTCTGGTCGGTGGCTATGGCGGGATTTGCAGCCGCAGTGACGGCGGCCGTGCATTACCGGTATCTGGATGGTCGGGGCGCCGCCCTGATGGCCGCCTGGCCGCTGATCTTCCCGCAATTTGTCTCCCAGATGGCGCTGGCTGGCGGGAGCGGACCGGCGCTGGCCTGCATTGGCGCAGCCAGTGTCGCTTTCATGGCGTTGTCCAGGCGCAATGACCTGATGGCCAGCCTGGGGCTCGGGCTGGCGCTGGGGCTCGGGATCTGGGCGGATGCGCTGGTCGTCCTTATCTGGGCGGGGCTGGGCGGATATCTCGTCTGGCGCGGATGGACGCTGCACAGGCAGGATTCTCTGGATGGCGAGTGGCTGGTCCTGCGCCTGTTCGCCATAGGGCTTGCACTGCTCATAGGCGCGGGCTGGCTGATCTATGTGATGACCAGCCCCCATGCCGCGCCCATGACGCCGGTGCTGGGGCCGGGATTTCTGGAGCGCCTATGGGCCATTGTCGCAGGCTTTTCCGAAGACGGAGGCGCGTCGGTCATCCTGCCTGAGCCGGGTTGGCGGCTGGTCCCGCTGGCGCTGTTCGTCTTCATCCTCATCCGCTGGGAGTTTCACTGGTCCAGCCTGCCGCCGCTCGCCAGGGCGCTCGCCTTCATCCTGCCGCTCTTCACCCTCAGCGTGCTGCTACTGGGGCTGCAGGGCTACGCCGCCGGGCTCGAGGACCTGCATATGCTGGCGCCCTTGCTGGCGCTGGCCTTTGCGCTTTGCTGCCGACACTCCGCGCTGGCTCTGGCGCTGATCATTCTTGGCGTTGCGGGCGTCTGGCGCAGGGCGCGATCCAGCGTCGGTGTTTGCCGGTTGCGCCCTGCCTGACGGGGGAACGGGCCGTTACGGGCTATGAGGCCTCGTCCTGCCTGCTGGACTGGGCGGCCCTGCAGGAGGTCAGCGCGCCCGGTCTGGCGCTCAAGCTGCTGGCGGTCGGGGGGCTGAGTGCGCTCAGTGCGCTCTTTACCCTGTGGCGACAGGCGTCTTGGCAGTCCGGTGATTGACTCAGGGCCTGTGTTTGCTCATAACCCGCGCTTCCCTCGCTCGCCGGCCTGCCGGACGAGCTTTGTTTTCATGGCAACGGACGATGCGTGGACCGCCGTTTGAATTGCCCTGACCGAGGGATCAGGGCCGGGCCGCGTCACGAAGGAAAGACTATGTCGAAGCGTCATTCGCAGAAATACAAAATTGACCGCCGTATGGGCGAGAACATCTGGGGCCGCGCCAAGTCCCCGGTGAACAAGCGTTCGTACGGCCCGGGTCAACACGGCCAGCGCCGCGCCGGCAAGCTGTCGGATTTCGGTCTGCAGCTGCGCGCCAAGCAGAAGCTCAAAGGCTATTACGGCAACATCACCGAGAAGCAGTTCAAGCGCATCTACACCGAAGCGCAGCGCCTGAAGGGCAACACGGCTGAAAACCTGATCGGTCTGCTGGAAAGCCGTCTGGACGCGATCGTGTATCGCGCCAAGTTCGTGCCGACCGTCTTCGCGGCTCGCCAGTTCGTCAACCACGGCCACGTCCGTGTGAACGGCAAGCGCGTCAACATCGCCTCCTACATGGTCAAGCCGGGCGATGTGGTTGAAGTGCGCGAAAAGTCCCGCTCCATGGCTCTGGTGCTTGAAGCGCTGGGCTCCCCGGAACGCGACGTGCCCGATTACATCGATCTCGATCCGAAAGCCATGAAGGCCACCTACACCCGCAAGCCGGAATTCAACGAAGTTCCGTACCCGGTGAAGATGGAGCCGAACCTGGTCGTCGAATTCTACTCCTCGTAATTTCGAGGACGAAGAGACACGGAAAAGCCCGCTGCATCGCAGCGGGCTTTTTCTTTGTCGGGTCAGTATCAGGGACAAAAAAGCCCGCCTCGAAAGGCGGACTCTTGTGCGTTGGAGGGGCCTTGGGCTTAGGCCTCAACCAGGCCCTTTTCCTTGAGGAGCTGCTGCAGCTCGCCAGCCTCGAACATCTCCTTGATGATGTCGCAGCCGCCGACAAACTCGCCCTTCACATAGAGCTGGGGAATGGTCGGCCAGTCCGAATAGACCTTGATGCCTTCGCGTACGGCGTGGTCTTCCAGAACGTTCACGGCGCGTATTCCACGCCCACATGATCGAGCACGCGCGCCACCACCGAGGAGAAGCCGCATTGCGGGAAGGTGGGGGTGCCTTTCATGAACAGGACGACGTCGTTTTCGGTGACGGCTTTCCTGATCGCTTCCTGGGTGGCGTCGTCAGACATTGCAGAGGGTTCCTTATGGTGCGTTCGCCCAAAGATGGGAGGGCGAGCGGGAAAGTTCAATCGCGATGCGTCAGTCCGGCGTGCGGGTTTCCAGCGCCAGGGCGTGCAGCTCGCCGCCCATCCGGCCCTTGAGCGCGGCATAGACCATCTGGTGCTGTTTCACGCGCGGCATGCCGGAGAAGGCGTCCGAGGTCACCACGGCCTTGTAGTGATCGCCATCGCCGGCGAGATCGGTGATCTCCACTTCGGCGCCGGGCACGCCTTCCTTGATGAGGCTGACAATGTCTTCAGCATTCATGGGCATGGCGTCTCTCCTGCACAGTGCTAGGGTGAGCCATACCATCACACCGGGCGAGCCCGGAACCCTAGCTTTCACAGGGATATTACGGAGATTCGTCTGATGTTGCTGTCCGCCTTGCTTCTCACCTCGGTCATGACCGTCCCCGCCATCTCCGATTGCGCGGATCTCGAGCCGCAGCCCTGGGCGGATCTGTGCGTGATCAGCTCGGACGAGATGAAGGGGCGCCTGGTGGAAACCGAAGGCAATGCCCGCGCCCGCGCCTATATCATCGAGCGCCTGACCGAGATCGGCGTCGATACCGTGGGCGACAGCTATGAGCATCCCTTCAGCTATGAACAGGCGCTCGATTTCCGCGACCCGGACTCCCCGCGCGAGACCGTGAACGCCGTCAATGTGATCGGCGTGATTCCGGGCGCAGATCGCTCGCGCGCCATCGCCGTGACCGCCCATTACGACCATGTGGGCCAGAATGAAGCGGGCGAGATCTATAACGGCGCCGATGACAACGCCTCGGGCGTGGCCGCCCTGCTGGCGACGGCCGAGCATTTCATCGCCAACCCGCCCCAGCATGACATCCTGATCATGCGTTCGACGCCGAGGAATCCGGCCTGCGCGGCGCCCGTGAGGTGGTTTCAAACCCGGTCGAGGGCGCGGCGCCCGTCGCCTTCAATCTCAATTTCGACATGCTGGGCTATAGCCCGGACAATGATATCTGGGCGGCGGGTCCGTATCACACGCCGGCTCTGACGCCGATCGTGGAAGAGATTGCGGCCGACGCGTCGATCACGCTCGCGGCGGGCTATGACAGCCCGGACGAAGACCCGCGCAATGACTGGACGCTGTTGTCCGATCAGGGCGCCTTCCATATGGGCGGCATCCCCTTCCTCTATCTCGGGGTCGAGGATCACGAGCACTATCACCAGCCGTCTGACGAGTTCGAGATCATTGATCCCGACTTCTTCCTGGGCGCGGTGAGCGTGGCGGTCGAGCTGGCCGAGCGCATCGATGCGGATCTCGATACGGTTGTAGCGGTGGCTCGGAGAACTAGCCAATTCGCCAAGTGATTGCCGCGGCGCATCAATTGCGCCGCGGCATGAAATCATAACAAAAATAAACACCGTTCACTTTTCAAAGTGTGGTGATGCACCTATGTATACGTCGCAATTGACGGCGCATACCCGATCATGGGTGTCATCAGGGAGAGGACCATGTCCACCGCACTTCGTACTGTTTTCGCTGGCGCAGCACTTGTTCTGGCCGGTTTTGGCGGGGCTCAGGCGCAGGAATGCCCGACCGAGCCGATGTTTGTCGGCGTGTCCGGCCCGAACTCTGATGTGCGACAGTCCGCACGCCGGGTGGACCAGGGTGACTGGCGCAATGCCGCACACTTCGCGTCTGAAGCGCTGGAGTCCGGCACCTCGAACCGCAACAAGAACGCCGCCGCCATCAATCTTTGCGCCGCGCTCGCCAATGAAGGCGATGCCGGCACGGCGGACGCCTGCGCCACGGCCATTGAGCGTAATCCCGAAGGTTGGGAAGCCTTCACCAATCGCGGCGGCGCTTACTGGCTGGCAGGCGATCATGCTTCCGCCGCCGCTGACTTCGCCCGGGCCGCCGAGCTGGGCGCCGGTGAAGAGGCTGTCGCGCACAATTCCGCGCTGGCCCAGTGCAACAGCTGATCGGCTGACAGGCTGAACGAAAAAGGCCGGGGCGTCGCCCCGGCCTTTTTTTATTCGCGTTTGATGCAGCTATTCGGCGACGCGGGCCTCCGGCTCGCCGTCCATCAGGGCCGGCATGAAGCTTCATGGGCCTGCTTGAGGCGGATCAGGTCAACCGCGTGGCCGCCATTGATGGAGATGAAGCGCCCACCGGCCAGACCCACCACGTACATCGGCACGTCGGCGGCCTTGGCGTCGGCGCGCAGGGCTTCAGCGTTGGTCGCGTCCGCTGCGATCAGATAGCGGCCCTGATCCTCGCCGAACATCCAGGCGAAGACGGGCAGGGCGCCGGTATAGGCGAGCTTGACGCCCACGCCCGCCGCCATCGCCATATCGGCCGCCGCGCAGGCGAGACCGCCGTCAGACAGGTCGTGCACGGCGCTGACCTTGCCCGCGCGGATCGCAGTGCGGACAAAGTCGCCATTGCGCTTCTCGACCGCCAGGTCCACGCGCGGGGATGCGCCTTTCTCCTGACCTTCGATCTCGCGCAGATAGAGCGAGGCGCCCAGCTCGCCGCGGGTTTCGCCCACCAGCAGCAGCACCTGGCCGTCTTTCAGCCCGCCATAGCCCATACGCTGGCTCATGTCCGGGATCAGGCCCACAGCGCCGACCGCCGGGGTCGGCGGAATGGCGACGCCATCGGTCTCGTTGTAGAGCGAGACATTGCCCGACACGACGGGGAAATCGAGCGCCTTGCAGGCCTCGGCCATGCCTTCCACGCAGCCCACGAACTGGCCCATGATCTCGGGGCGTTCAGGATTGCCGAAGTTCAGACAATCGGTGATCGCGATCGGGTCGGCGCCCACGGCGGTGAGGTTCCGCCAGGCTTCGGCCACGGCCTGCTTGCCGCCCTCGAACGGGTCGGCAAAGCAATAACGCGGTGTGCAATCGGTGGTGATCGCCAGCGCCTTGTTGGTGCCGTGAACACGCACGATGGCCGCGTCGGCGGGATCTTCCGAGCTGGCGGCGGTGTCGGCCATGACGTGACGGTCATACTGACGCCAGATCCAGCGCTTGGACGCCATGTCCGGGCTGCCCATCAGGCTCGCCAGCACTTCGCCCAGATGTTCGGGCTGGTGCAGGTCCGCCGGATCGATGGAGCCGCGCGCTTCGGCGGGGAACCAGGGCCGGTCGTATTTGGGCGCGTTCTCGCCAATCGGATCGAGCGGCAGGTCGCAGACCACTTCGCCCTTGTGACGCAGGACAAGACGGCCATGGGGCGCGGTCTTGCCGATGGTGGCGACATCCAGATCCCATTTGCGGAAGATCCGCTCGGCCACATGCTCGCGGCCCGGCTTGATGATGATCAGCATCCGTTCCTGGGATTCCGACAGCATCATCTCATAGGCGGTCATGTTCTCTTCGCGCTGGGGCACATGGTCGAGATCCAGCTCGATGCCGAGGCCGCCCGACGAGGCCATCTCCACGGACGAGGAGGTGAGGCCGGCCGCGCCCATGTCCTGGATCGAGCTGATGGCGTCTTCGCTCATCAGTTCGAGACACGCCTCGATCAGCTTCTTCTCGGTGAAGGGGTCGCCGACCTGAACGGTGGGGCGGTTCTCTTCCGAGCCTTCGCCGAATTCCGCCGACGCCATGGTCGCGCCGTGAATGCCGTCGCGACCGGTCTTCGCGCCCACATAGAGGACGGGGAAGTCGGGCTCGCGGGCGGCTGCGGTGAAGATCTTGTCGGTGTCCGCGAGGCCCACGGCCATGGCGTTCACCAGGATGTTGCCGTTATAGCCCTTGTCGAAATTGGTCTCGCCGCCGACCGTCGGCACGCCCACGCAATTGCCATAGCCGCCAATGCCGGCGGTGACGCCGGCGACCAGCTGACGGGTCTTGGGGTGCTTGGGATCGCCAAAGCGCAGCGCGTTCATCAGCGCCACCGGGCGGGCGCCCATAGTGAAGACGTCGCGCAGAATGCCGCCCACGCCCGTGGCCGCGCCCTGATAGGGCTCGATATAGCTGGGGTGGTTGTGGCTCTCCATCTTGAAGATGGCGGCCTGACCGTCGCCAATGTCGATGACGCCGGCGTTCTCGCCGGGGCCATAGATCACCTTCTCGCCCTTGGTGGGGAATTTGGACAGGTGCAGGCGTGAGGATTTGTACGAGCAGTGCTCGGACCACATGACCGAGAAGATGCCGAGCTCCACAAGGTTCGGCGCGCGGCCGAGCTCCTTGAGGATGATCTCGTATTCGTCAGCGGTGACGTGATCGAGGGCGATCTCTTCAGTGATGCCTTCGGCGTAACGCGGGTTCACAGCTTCGCTCATGACAGTTTCCCCAGCACGCTTTCAAACAGGGCCAGTCCATCGGTTCCGCCGTGATCGGCGTCCACCGCGCGTTCGGGGTGGGGCATCATGCCCAGCACATTGCCCGCCGCATTGGTGACGCCGGCGATGTCGCGGGCGGAGCCGTTGGGATTGTTGGCGTAGCGGAAGACCACCTGGCCTTCGCCTTCGATCCGGTCGAGCGTGGCCTCGTCGGCGAAGTAATTGCCGTCATGGTGCGCGACCGGAATGAGGATCTCCTTGCGGTCGGCATAGCCCTTGGTGAAGCGGGTGTTCGCCGTCTCCACCAGCAGCGGCGCTTTCTCGCAAACGAAATGCAGCGAGGCGTTGCGCATCAGCGTGCCGTCCAGCAGCCCGGCCTCGGTCAGGATCTGGAACCCGTTGCACACGCCCAGCATGGGCACGCCGGCTTCGGCCTTCTTCTTGAGGTCATTGACGATGGGCGAGCGCGCAGCGACCGCGCCCGAGCGCAGATAGTCGCCATAGGAAAAGCCGCCGGGACCATGATGAAGTCCAGCCCCTCGGGCAGCTCGGTCTCTTCATGCCAGACCATGGCCGGCTTCTGGCCGGTGACGGCTTCGAGCGCCATGGCCGCATCGCGGTCACAGTTCGAGCCGGGGAAGACGATGACGGCGGTTTTCATGTCGGATCCGCTTCTTGCTCGCCGGGACGCCCTAGGCGCTCAGCTCGATGTCGTAATTTTCGATGACCGGGTTGGCGAGCAGCTTGTCGCACATCTCGGCCACGCGTTGCTGGGCCTCTTCGGCGTCGGCGGTGTTGAGGTCGATCTCGATCAGCTTGCCCTGACGCACGCCCGCAACTTCATTGAACCCAAGATGGTTCAGCGAGTTGGAGACGGCCTGGCCTTGCGGGTCCAGAACGCCGGGTTTGAGGTAGACATGAACGCGCGCTTTCATTCCGGAGACCCCTCTTCGGTAACGGAACCGTTTTCTTTCATGATGCCGAGGCGGCGGGCCACTTCGGCGTAGGCTTCGGTCACATTGCCGAGATCGCGGCGGAACCGATCCTTGTCGAGTTTCTCATTGGTGTGGGCGTCCCACAGACGGCAGCTGTCGGGGCTGATCTCGTCAGCGAGGATCACCCGCGGCATGTCGTTCTGGTCGTAGACGCGGCCGAATTCGAGCTTGAAGTCGATCAGCCGGATGCCGACGGCCATGAACATGCCCGACAGGTAATCGTTTACCCGCAGGGCCATGGCGATCATCTCGTCCATGTCCTGGGTGGTCGCCCAGTTGAAGGCGGTGATGTGCTCTTCGGCCACCATCGGGTCTTCCAGCGCGTCGTTCTTGTAATAGAACTCGACGATGGAGCGCGGCAGCGGATCACCCTCGGTCAGGCCGAAGCGCTTGGCGATGGAGCCGGCGGCGACATTGCGCACCACGACCTCAAGCGGAATGATCTCCACTTCGCGCAGCAGCTGCTCGCGCATGTTCAGGCGCTTGATGAAGTGGGTGGGGATGCCCATACGGCCCAGATTCTCCATCACGAATTCGGAGATCCGGTTGTTCAGAACGCCCTTGCCTTCCAGCACGGCTTTCTTCTGGGCGTTGAAGGCGGTGGCGTCATCCTTGAAATAGGCCACGACGGTGCCGGGTTCCGGACCTTCGTAGAGGATCTTGGCCTTGCCTTCGTAAAGCATTTGCGGCGGGACATCGGCAGCCTCGCTCCGGCTTGAGGCGCGTCTTGCGGCGCGCGA
>LZQR01000086.1_pt1 | contig 24238 bp, 27 predicted proteins | sample 768601 | NCBI WGS metagenome assembly LZQR01 (sample SAMN05207299, study PRJNA324521) | oil field metagenome | isolation source: sample BH-FW-24 from oil reservoir | place: India: Bombay High | collected 2015-12-04
TATCAGATTCTTTACGTCCTTTGGACGTTGAATAGCTTTTTTTAGCCATATCTATAGCTCTTTAAGAATTGTGTTGCTCAAACTTCATTTGCGTTGTGTTTTCAAAAACGGGCAAATTTTCCAGCCAAGAATCTAAATCTGATTTTAGATAGATCACTTTACGGCCAATTTTGCGAAAACTTGGCGCTTTGATTCCGCCAAGTAAACCTGTGATTCTGCTATTGCGAATCGAGATTTCAGATACACATAAATACTTTGCAGCTTGCTTACTGTCGAAGGTTTTGTTTTCGGAATGTTCACTCATTTTTGATCCTTTGTTTATGGATGTATTGGCAAACAAAGCGTTTGCTCTTGAGCGAATGTTTGCAAGTTTGAAAGGTTGTGTCATTGTTGGCAATATGCCAACAACATATTGCCAATAGTTGAAATGGATTGTAACCCACTGAATTTAAAGGGTTAAAAGTTGCCAATAAAAAGTGTTTTTCAATGTCGGGTTGCCAACTAGGGTGGGTCATAATTCTGATGTTTAGTTAACTAATCATCAGGCTGATCTAAGATATTTTAGGGCTTGTGATTTATCTGAAGTTCTAAAATGGCTTATCAAGGGTGGGTTAGGTTGGCTATTGGAGTAGCTTCAAGTTATATTTATCAAGGATATTGAATCGAAAGTTTACGCAGAAAAAGCTAAAGGCTTGAAAAAATGTTTTTGATAAATTACTTAATATATAGATGTACAACTTAATCAATTATTAGGAGTAGAGTTTGGCTGAAATCTCGCTTCCATTAGCGGCTGTATTAGCCCCATTTTTAACTAGGATTTCACAATGGTTATTTTTGGAGACGCTTAAAGAATCAAATGACCGCTACTTATCTTGGGTGTATAAAGATAGTTGGTGTCAATTAGGTGAAAATGTTGAATTCTCTACTTATCTACCAACTATTTGGGCAAATGAAAAAAATGCTTTTGCTCAAATTTTGGTCCGAAGTATCGATGATGAAGAAGTGGATGAGGTGCATTTACTGGTTGAGTCTTATAACAATTTTATAAAGTATCAAGATAATATAACTGTAAAAAACGTTAGTAAACGGGCTACTGTTGTATCACTACCTTCAATACCTTTGAGGGCCGTAGAAGTTTTAGAGTCGGGTGGAATTATCACTAGTGTCAGTAGGTTGGAAATTAGTTTGTTAACAGTAGATGATCAAGGCTTTAAAGAGAAAGAAACAGTTACACACTCTCTGATGAACTCAGAAATATTAAATGACAGATTTATTGAGAAATGGGATTTTACTGGAATATGGCAGCTATTGATGATGCATACCGAGATATAAGAGCATATTTGCATTTTCATTTATGTCAGCAAAAATACTTTACATCACAAAAGATGCCCATAAGAATCATAGTTGGTGAGGTGGCGAGACGGTTATTAGGAAGACCAATATTTTGGGTTTTATCTAGAAATATTTTGATTAGGATTTATTTTTGGCTGCCAATTTTATTAAAAATGAAAAAATTCAAGGCAAAAAATAGTTACCAACTTTTTAAGCAAACATTTTAGCAAAGCTTTCAGAAACAGCGTTTCAAGCGTGGCTGGTTGAAGGTGTCCGTAATGATCTATGATCATTCTAATGTCGCTGTGTCCCATTAGCTTGGCGACAGTAAGTAAATCACTTCCATTCATTACAAGCCATGATGCGAAGTTATGGCGTAGCGTATATAGATCAAGTGATTCGGGTAATTCGGCAAGTTCTTTTATTTTCTTCCAGGGTTTTTTGAGCGCAGTATCCCCAAGTCGACCTCCATCTGGATTTGCAAAATAAAACCGGTTTTTGGGTCGCTATTTTGACGACGCCAGTTTTGTAAAATAATAACTAGCTCATGGGCAATTGGAAATGTCTTGGCTTCTGGTTTTTTGTGAGCTGTTTTTTCAATGGTCTTGTGTATCGTTGCGGAGTCATCTTGAAAATGAATGTGCTCCCATCGAAGGCCGTAAACGTCTCCATTTCGGAATCCAGTAAAAAACATCGTCAAAATAAAGGGTTTAACATAGTCTACAAACTCTAATTTATCTAGATCAGGTAAGTAGGCTTTCCCATGAGCTCTGCTGTTTCGACGACCTTGGCGCTTTAGTTCTTGGTATTTGTCTAAGCCGCTAAAGAGCTGATTGACTTGCTCTTTTGTGAGATAGTTGCGTTTTGATTTGCGCTCTAAATGGGTTTCTTCTGATTCGTAGATTTTATCCAAAGATACTTTTGATAAAGGGTTCTCAGCTAGTATTCCTCTCTTAACGGCATCATTTAGTAATGTTTTTAGGGCACCGTAAGCCCTTTGCTGGGTTGCAAAGGCTTTGTCATTTTGGATCATGTGGTTTTGCCAAAGGGTAATGTGTCTTGGGGCTAATTCCGACATGGGTGTAGAAAATAGGTGACTGAAATGACGGTCAAATATTTGTCGTGTTTCGTGACCACTTTTTTTGTTCTCAAGGATTTTAGAATAGATTTTATCCAAGTAACCTTTGAGGGTGTTGGCAGCTTGATTTTTTTCTTCGATTCGTTTGTTTTAGTGGATCGTTTCCTCGTATGATTTCAGCATAGAGTTCTTTGCCTCTTTTCCTAGCCTCGTCAAGTGTCATCGCAGGATAGCGTCCGAGGACAATGTTGCGTTGTTTACCCGAAATATCTCTATAAAGTAATCGCCAGGAAATTGAATTTGGATTCTTTTTTAGGTGCAGACCTTGAACAGAGTCATCACTTAAACGATTATGCGGATAATTGCTATTAATCCAATTAGAGATATCTGACTTCTTCATTTTTTATCCTATATAAATGTTTTTATTGATTTATTATAGTCAAAAAAAGTCAACATATAGTCAACAATTGGGAAGTTTTTTTAGGTTTTCTAGTAAGCGTGTATATACGGGTTTACCAATGTAACTAATTGAATATAAAGGTATAGTTTGCGTTTTGTTGCTTATGGTTGTTTATGGAGAAATATGCCTTTTTTGCCTTGACATGGTGGGGGTCGGTGGTTCGAATCCACTCGGTCGTACCAAATTCTTCTTACTTCTCGATTTTTTCTAAATTCTTTCCATTCACTCGATGCTATTTCAGTGGCTTTCTGTTGCGCCATATATTATTTCCTTTTGCTGAGTAAGTGTTTTATACTCGTGGAAAATTCAATATTCGGATAATGTGCAAGGAAGCTCTTAACCGGTTTTGTCAGTAGCACTCAGTTCTCGGAAAGGATAACGGTATGAAGGTCATTCATGGATTGAAATTTTTAGTTGTTTTCACTCTCTCTTTATTTATATCCGCTTGTGGCGGCGGTAGTTCATCAAGCTCCTCGGAAGACCCCATCTCTTCGCCTGCTCCAACGCCTTCATCACCAAAACTTGAATTGTCCTATGAAGAGAATATCGCCGAGACGCTTTATTACAATGATGCCAGTAGCAGTGCTCAGTTTACTTATAAGCCGGTTTTCGTTTTAAAATACACATCTGGTTCTTCTGTAACGGTCAATACTGTGGATGTCAACGATGCGTCCTATCTGACCAATGTGTCGTATCAGTGTAATGGTGTCTCGCAGGCCTTGCCATGTTCGTTAGATGCCGATGAAACCTTGAGTGTAAATGGAACGCTGGCCGTTTCAGTGAAGCGCACAATTCTAAAACCCTTTCGTTAACGTTTAAAGATACCAGCAATGAGACTATTGGCCAGTATGAAATGACGACGCAGTTCGTTAAATATTTGGCTAAGCATATTGCTGTTCGTACCATTAATGAAAATACTGATGCAACGGCTTTGTACTTAGCCGCGGCTTACGGCGGAAATACGATGAATTTTGCTTTAAACAACGGTCTCTATGTCGGAACGAGAGGTCGCCAGGGACGGAGTTTTCGACAGATGACTTCCCTTTTCCAAGCCAAGACGGTGGTGTTGTGTATTTGCCCTATGGGGAGTCTGGAACGCTTTACCTTTCGTTTGAACCCTTCACTGATTCGGCCGCACCCAACCCGAATGCGCCTGGAACGCCGGGCTTTTTTACCGCTGAGCTAACTTATTTACAAACTATCCCAGGTTTGCCGGGGTCTAACCGATGTGTGGCAGCGGGAGAGGTGACTTGTGAACAGCTCACTTTGGATACGACTTATGTCAACTATATACAGTATTTTGCTCCGCCAGCACATTAGGGACATCCAGCTATTTGCCGGATTCTGTTTTGACAGGTAAAGGCTATGCCGGGGCGACGGAAGAAGCCATATCACAAGGAACAGCGGCTGTTTACAAAGCTATTTATGATGTTTATGAAACATTTGTTGTCCCATGGAAATATGTTGAACCTGCTACGCCGGATATGACAGCTAATTATTTTGCGACGTCTAAGACCGGTGGAACTATTCCGGCCGATACCACCATGCTTTATGCACCGATTCAGCTTTTTGAAGCCGGTGTACTAACCAATACGCCGATGGCAAATGATTATTATGGTGACTATATTAATGCGTTATGGGATCACTTGAAGACTAACCCTATCTATATCGATGCCAACTCCGTTACGAGTCCGGCCAAAAGTAACTGCATTCTGGAAGGGCAAGTGGATGGTTCCGATAATTTAGTGTTTTCAGCCGTTTCTGGTAATGATTGTCCAAGTGAGGCGTATGTGGTTCAAGCTTTGGTTGGGGATTTTTCAAACTGTCCCGGAACTGGAGCGGCGACTCAAGATGGCACTAATTGCGCCGATACACCCGATCTAACGTTTACCCAATTCGATACCTGCGATTTTGTAACGGCGGCCGGTTCAGATTCGTGTACTGGCACACCAATCGATGAATCAACTTTTGCGACCAATACAACGCTTTGGGGGCCAAATGGTACCTTTAGAGCGATTGTCGGGCGAGCGATTGCTTCTTATCAAGCGGCTGGATTATTGCCGATTTGTTCCGGTTCGGGGATGACGCCAATCAGTGAGTCCAGTCCGATGAATCAGACGAACAGTCGTGCAGCCGTGGCGACTGGGAATGCGTTCCAAACCCGAGTTGTTTGACGGGGCTGAGTGACACCAAGCCCGTGTACAATTTGTATACCAAGGAGTTGTCAAAATACGTTCAGGCTTATACCTATAGCTATGGAGACTTCTTGGGGATGGATGCCACCATGACCTATTCTCGTAATGCATTTGATGGCAATACGCTTTCCTCAGCTTGTGCTGCAAATGAGGATAGCCAATTCTGTAATTTACCGCGCGCTTTACCGATTACGCTCAAAATTCATTAACTTGAAAACCTGACGTAATCCATCGAAACGCCCAGGCCTGGGCGTTTTTTTTATATGTCGAACTTGTGTTTTCACCCTCATAATGCCCACGCCGATTGCCATAAAAATCCGTATCCAGAAACCGCCTTTAGGGCATAGATTGGATAAGTAGGATGTCGTATACTTTATGGATGGTAACTAACCTTTCTTTTTGTAAGGAATAATGGAATGTGTCGTTGCCTGTTTTAATAAAGCATGGAGGAGCGTATTCAGTGAGAAAAATCACGATATTAATGATCGGTCTAGGCCGTATTGGCGGCAAGTTTTATGAGCAGTTTAGTGATATGAACTCGGATCAAGTGGAAATCATTGCAGTCAGTGAACCGAACTTTGAAAATCCATTGGTTGAAGATGCCGAAAAAAGAGGGATTCCCAATTATCCGCAGTTTGAAGAAGCCATTGAGCGTTTCGGTGAGGGAATCGACATTATTATGGATACCTCGAATCGGCCGGAGCTGAAGCAAGCGATTCGTCAGAAGTTGGTCGATAGCGGCAACCAGCACAGTGTGGTTGTGCCGATGGTGGTCGATTATCTCATGTGGTATTTGTTGCCGGGTGCCGAAGCGATTCCGCAATCGCATCATAAAAATATCGGTTATTGAAACACTTAATCGAAATTCGTTTAAAAAAGCGCTGTTATCGGCGCTTTTTTAATGGATGTTTTTCAGGTCGAAATCTACCTGAAAGCCCCTGTTTTAAAGGTTTTTGCGTCGGTCTTTGTTGACCTTTGAGAACAAAGCAAGTTTTTAAGCATTTTTATTTATATTTTTTATGAATCGCCATTAATTTATTATTAATTTCTTATATAATCCTTGGCCAAACATAATGCAACAGTGGTGTCACACTGTGCCAACGTCACTCTGAATGTCTTGTTTTCAATGTTTTGACCTCGTTTTGAGGCTGAGGATACTATGACCATTCGAACAAAATTAATTTTGTCTTTCGCAGCCATGCTGCTTCTCACAGCCATTCTCGGGCTGACAACCTTATGGGAAACGCAACGGCTTTCCACTTCTCAAGACTTAATCGTCAGTGACCGATTGCCGAAACTGGCTGCGGTGAATACTATTCAAGCACTTAACCCTCGTATACAGCGGGACTTTCGGGAGTATTTATTGGTTACGGACGAAGCGTCTCGTGATGTTTTAATGAAGCGTATTTCGAATTACCGTCAAGATGTTGCTAAGCAGTTCGAGTATTTGAAACAAAATACACATTCCGAGAAAGGGAAGCGTTTGCTGGCGGATTTGGAAGCGAAAAACACGGATATGATTGACGTCAATAATCTGGTGGTCGAATGGGTGAAAACGGTTATGAAGAGCAAGCTAAACAGACATTGCTGGATTCATCCTCTCGCGAAAAACGAGTTGCTTTGAGAGAGGCGTTGCGGGCCATTGCAGAGCATCAGGATGCGCAAGCGCGTCAAAGCGGTGATGAAGGCATGCGAATTGCCAATGAAACCCGAATTGTAGTGACGGCGATTTTGGTCGCCGGGTTGATTTTCGGTGTCTTGATGGTGATGTACATTCTAAGAAGTGCGGTCAAGCCGATTAAGGAAATGCAAAACGTGATGCAAGCCGTTGCGCAGGACGGTAATTTCAAACGTCAGGTGCCGGTCAATAACGAAGATGAAATCGGCTTGGCGTTGGTAGCGTTTAACCAGTTGTTGAAAAACTTGGATGAAGCCATCGAACAAACCGGTGTGGTCGTGATGGCGCTGTCGCAAGGGGATTTCTCCAAGCGCATTACCGGCGAATTTGTCGGCAGCTTGAATGACGTCAAGCAGGGCGTTAATACTTCGGTGGAGCAGGTTTCGAGCACAATGGCGGAACTGAATCAATTGATGCAAGCCATGGCGGGTGGTGATTTTAAAGCCAGTTTCGATGTCGATGTAAAAGGCGAATTTGCTGAAATCGCCAGCAGTGCAATGGCCACGGTGAAGGGACTGGATCGTGTGATTTCCGAAATCAACGGCGTGATGGCGCAAGTGGTCGATGGACAGTTCTCGGGGCGTGTTAAGGCCGATGCGGAAGGGGATTTGGCTAAGTTGAAAACGTCCATTAATGAAACACTGAATAACCTGGAAAGTGTGATGCGCAATATCGGTGAAGTACTGCAAGCGCAGGCACAGGGCGATTTCACCAAAGAAATCACCACGGAATGCCACGGTCAGTTGAAGGAATTGAAAGACGCCATTCATTTCTCCTCAACCAAAATCAGCGAAGTCATTGCCCAAATCAGTCACAGTAATGAAGTGGTGGCGTCGGCCGCGAATGAGTTGGCACAAGGTTCGAGTGATTTGTCGTCGCGTGTTCAGCAGCAAGCCGCCGCGTTGGAAGAAACTTCGGCCACCATGGACCAAATGGCTTCGACCGTGAAACAAAACACCGACAATGCCATTCAGGTCGCGGACATGTCGCAGCAAGCCAGTGAAGAAGCGGGGCAAGGCATGACGGTGATGAAGCAAACCATTGAAGCCATGAATGGCATTAAGGATTCCAGTCATCGTATTGCCGACATCGTGACCTTGATTGACGGTATCGCTTTCCAGACCAACTTGCTGGCCTTGAATGCGGCGGTGGAAGCGGCGCGTGCCGGTGACCACGGGCGTGGTTTTGCGGTAGTCGCCGGTGAAGTGCGTGCTTGGCGCAAAAGTCGGCGGAAGCGGCTAAGGAAATTAAAGACTTGATCGAAGAAAGCGTTAGCCGTGTCGAAAACGGTAGCCGTCTGGCGGAAGATTCTGGCAATCCCTGGAATCGATTACCGAAGTGATTCGCCAAGTGAATGGCATGATTAATGAAATCTCCAAAGCGTCACAGGAACAAACCACCGGTGTCGAACAAGTGAACCGTGTGGTGACGGATATCGACCAGATGACGCAGCAGAATGCGGCGTTGGTGGAAGAGTCTGCTTCGGCTTCGGAAGAGTTGAACGAGCAGGCGAATGAAATGCGCGAAGCGGTGGCCTTCTTTAAAGTGGTCGGGGGCTATACGCCTAAGGCTCTTGAAGCGGAAACGGCATTGAATGCACCCAAAGCTTCTAACCAGGCCGCTTTGGAAAGTAAACCGGCGAACAATACCGAGAAGCCGGCTCTCACCAAACCGGCCTCTAACTCGGAAAAAGGGTTGGAAAATGAAGGTGAGTGGTCCACCTTCTAAAGGGTGACGCTCTTATTGACCTGATTAAATCCCGGCTTTAGCGGGGTTTTTGTTTGCGGCCACCGGAATAAAACGTGATCCCAAGAAGGCGGTTCCAAGCCCGAACAGGAAGCCGAAGGTGATGGTGTATACAAACGACAACCAGCCGAAATAACTGATGAGCGTAAAGCTCAGCATACCGACCAGAATGGTTAAAATCGCCCAGGCCTGGTTGATTCGCTGTTTTAACGCCAGCCAGATAATCAATGGACCGAACGCTGAGCCGAGTAGCCCCCAAGCATCCAAGACCAAGCTGAATACGGTTTGGTTGTTGGATAAAGCGATGGAAACGGCGACAACCAGGATGGTGAAGGTGGCGAGCTTGGTCAACATCAGACTGTTGGTCGGGGTGTTACGCAAATCCCGTGTCAAAGAGGCAGAGCAGGATAGAATCAGGGAGTCCACCGTTGACATCGTCGCGGCAAACAGCGCGGCCAACATCAGGCCGGCGAACATGTCCGGCATCAATTGATCCGCCAATAACGGCAGGGCCATCTCGGCATCGAAGTTATCGGTGGAAGGAATCAGCAGTCGGCTCAGCAAGCCGACAATGATGGTTAGGCCATAAAACACCGTAAACCAACCGTAGTAATAAAATTGCATTTCTCTGGGCGTGCGATCTGGGTGCAGTGTCATAAAGCGGATGACCACATGCGGTTGACCGATGACGCCCATGCCGCCGAACACCCAGCCGATAATGAACAAGATAGCGGAAAAGGCGTTTAAATCGGACGGGAACCAGAACATATAGTCGCTGGATACCTCATGCAATAAATGATTAATGTCGCCAAAACTGCCCAGTGACACCACGCCGAAATACACCATTAGCAACATCCCGCCCAGCATCACAATGGATTGCGCCACGTCGGTCCAAATTGAGCGCGCAAGCCGCCAACCAGACTGTAGACGAAGATAATGACCGCCGCCAACAAGATGCCGGTTTCCCTTGGCCAGTCCAATAAGGCTTCGGTGGCTTTGGTGCCGGCTTTTAATTGCGCTGCCGCGTAGATGGTGAGGAACAGAATGGTCAACAGGCCAATCAATTGACGAAGCCGGTGTGCGCTGGGGCTTTCATCCAATGCAGAATCAGCCCGCCGAACGAATGGACTTCATCGTTTTGCGCCTGGGTTTGAATGGCTTTGACGGCTTGGCGCTGCACCAGCCAGTCACCGAAAATCCAGCCGACCATCAGCCAGATGGACGACAGCCCCATAAAGTAGGTGGCGCCGATCATGCCGATGAACATGAAACCGCTGTTATTGGTGGCTACGGCGGACAACCCCACTAAAGCCGGGTGGACGCTTTTGCCGGCCACAAGGTAGTCCTCGGTGGTTTTTCGCGAGAAGAAATAACTGGCGACGCCAATGAAAAAGAACAGGGACAGAAAGAACAGAAAGGTATATAAAATCATAGACATCCGAAAGGGTGGCAAAAGTAAATAGGAGTGTTGTTGGAAAAAGGCTGATCGACCAGGGGGCCGGTGAAGAGAGTTGAGCGGAACGAATAGGACTGGGCGAGAGTCGCCGTCCGATCGTGCGAAGCCATTAAGCTGTCGATAATAAGGCCTTTTCCAGGGTATTTAAATTGCCATTCATCCTAACAAACCGTTTCCGGGATGGCAAATTTGGTGTGAAACGGGATTTCCATTTTGCGTGATTAAGCGTATGATTTGAAGGGTTGTTCAGACGTCTCTTCGGAGGCATTTCAAAGCAGTGTTTAGGAGGCAAAGATGGCAGTTCAAAAACACGGTATTTCGTTGGGCATCCAACGGGTCGGCGCGCAGTTTTTTCTGGCGTTGACCGCAGTAGGAAAACTGACGCACGAAGATTATGAAATGATGACCCCTATGATTGATTCGGCTCTGGAAGGGGTTAAGGAAGCGAAAATTCATGCCTTAGCCGATTTAACCGAAATGGAAGGCTGGGAAATGCGAGCCGCTTGGGACGATTTTCGGCTGGGCATGAAGCACCGCAATCAGTTTGAAAAAATCGCCATTTTAGGCAATAAAAAGTGGCAGGAGTATTCGGCGAAAGTGGGTAAATGGTTTGTATCCGGTGATATTCAATACTTTGAAGACGAGCAAGCGGCGTTGGATTGGTTACAAGAGCCGTAATCGTTAACGTTATCTCTAATATCAAAAACCACCAGGCCTGGTGGTTTTTTATGTCTAAAAAATGAGAAAGGGGGTTTTGTAAGATAATAAAAAGAATTATCATTTGTCTTTTCTGTTGTATTGAAGAGAGCTTTTAATGAAAAGGGCGTCCTTTTTTTCTGGATATTGGTGTTGATCGTTTCGGCTGTGGGCGCTTCTTGGTGGTTTTTAAGCTTGGGTAACAGCAGTTCGCATTTACGTTCTCTTTATGCCACACAACCGGAAAACTGGCCCCAACCGACGTTGGACGAAGGGGTTGAACTGGATGAGTTGGGTTCCTTACCGCCAGCACAAGTGGTGGACGATGAATTGGCCGACTTGGGAAAACACCTCTTTTTTGACCCTAGACTGTCCAAGTCAGGGCAGATTTCCTGTGCATCTTGTCATGATCCGCAATTGGCTTGGGCGGATGGTCGGCGTTTTGCTTTTGGTCATGACCGGGCACAAGGTAACCGTAATACCATGAGCTTGTTCAATATCGGTTTGTTCAATGAATTTTTCTGGGATGGTCGAGTGTCGGGCTTGGCGAAGCAAGCGCTGGTGCCGATCGAAAACCCCATCGAAATGAATGCCAAGTTATCCGAGGTGTTGGAGAAATTGAATGCGACAGCCTTTTATCAAAGTGCTTTTCAAACGGTGTTTCCGCAAGAGTCGCACATTACCGACGAGATGCTTGGGCAAGCGTTGGCTGGATTTGAAATGACCATTCGTTCCAGAAAAACACGGTTTGACCGGTTTGTGGATGGGGACTATAAGCAATTGTCGGATCAAGAGATTCAGGGGCTTCATTTATTTCGTACAAAAGGGCGCTGTTTGAATTGTCATAGTGGCGCTTTATTTTCGGACCAAAAATACCATAACACCGGCTTGAGTTACTTTGGCCGCAAATATCAAGACTTGGGGCGCTATGAAGCGACACAGCTTGAGGCGGATAAAGGAAAATTCAAAACGCCTTCGTTACGAAACATCACGCTTTCTGGCCCGTATATGCACAACGGCCTGTTCCCGCATCTGAGAGGGGTGCTCAATATGTATAACCATGGGATGACCGTCAATAAAAAGCTTAAACCTGGGGAGCCCGAGGTTACATCTTTGATAAGGTCTTTAAAGCTGACCAGAAAGGAGTTGGAAGCCCTCGAGTCTTTTCTGGAAGCCATTTCCTCGGAGAGCAGTGGTTATGTCTCTCCGCCTAATTTTTAAACTTTTCCTAAATTAATTGACGACCGACGGTTGTAATTTTTACATAAATGTAAATAATAATAACTATTCATTTATTTTATAGTTGTTTTTCCAAAATTTATTTTTCGGGGTTTTTATGTTTATGAGAAGTCGTTATAAAGCGTTGGTCGTCACCGCTTCTTTTTCTTTATTGCTCTCTGCCTGCGGTGGAGGTGGTGGTTCTTCCAGTTCCGGTAGTGCTTCACCAGCGCCGTCAACCCCTGATACATCGACTCAAACCGTGCTGGGAAAAGTGGTGGACCCAGCCATTGAAAATGCCATTGTCAAAATGTGCCGAATCGATTCGCCATCCATGTGCCTCACTCAGAAAACACTTACGAATGCTGTCGGTGGTTACGCTTTGCAAGTTCCTGGTGAGACCGATTTAACGGCGCATTCCATTGTCAGCATCGGCGGTTCGGATACCGAAACCGGTGAAAGCTTAGGTAGCATGGCCTTGAGTTCGCCTTTGGCATTTTCTGAAAACGGTATGCTTTACGTTACGCCTGTGACGACGTTGGTTTCCAATTACATGATGTCTCAATCGGTTGATGTTGAAACCGCCAGAGCGGCAATTGCCTCTCAACTCAATTTATCGGAAAGTATTCTTGATGATTCCACAGAGAGCTCAGTTAATTTGATGAAAACCGGTTTGATACTGACGCAAGTCGGTTTGAATCGAACAGAAGGACTGGCGGGTTTAACGGTCAATAATGGCGACTTGGATGCCTTGATTGATTCTCAGGTCTCCGACGCGACGATTCGCGCTAAATTGAAAGAAACCAATCGTTACATTCAAGCGGCCTCGACCGTTAGTGGAGCCGTGAACGCTTTTGTGGCGCATAAAGCGGTTTTAGAAAGTGCGTTTTTGAACAGTGCGGATTTATCCGACGCGACGACTTCAGAGAACGCCGAAAAAATTACCGAAAAAGTGCTTCAGATTTTAAGTGATAACGGTGTTTCCCAAGCGAATAGAGCGCAAGCGCAATTAATCCTTTCTAAGCTGGACAGTTCTTTGGACGTCACCGACGCTGGCATGACGATTCCCGAACCGGATCTAAGTGGCGTGAACTTGGCCGCTGTGGTGGTCGATAATTTATTGAATAATGAGCAGCCGTTGGCGGAAGCCTTGTCTGGAGACAGTGATTCAAAACGGGCCTACTATTTTGCCTCTTCTGCGTCTTATCTGGCCCAGTCGGAAACCATTGTGGCGGATGTCACCGATGTCGACACCATGGAAGATGTTTATGTTGCGCTGGCAGAAGCCTATCTTAAAAATGGGGAACCGGAACTGGCTCTGCAATATGCTAACCGAAAATTATTCAAACCCATCAGTGAAGCGGAAATTTCAGAGGACATTGCCGATTACTATATCGACAACAATGAGGAACTGGAAACAGCCGAAGCACTTCTGGATAAAGCGTATACCTTGATGAAAAGTTATCTGGAATCTAAAGGTTTTGCCAGTGTTAAGTCTGCAGATTTGCAGATTATGATGGAGGTGTATGGTGGCTATAACCATCTAGGGAAAATCGAAAAAGCCGATCAACTTTTTTCTTATGTAAGCACTATGGTTGATAGTTTTGGCGATGATTATAGCCCTTATTTTGCACTTGTCAGTGGCTTAGCGTCTTCGGCGGAAGTGTTTGCTGAAGAGGGGGAGTCGGTGTTGGCTCGCTCAATTCTGGAAAAAGCCTATGACGTGGCGAAAATCATGCCACCAAATAATAAAGTCAAATATCCGAATACGCCGGAAGAATGGAGTTATTACACGAAAGTTTTTGCCATGACTACTGTCATGGATGTCTATTACTGGCAATTACAGGATACTGGTAGAGCGCTTTCCATTATTAACGATATTGACTTGATTCGTGCCGATGACGGCATTGCCGGGAATACCTATAAGACTTACGACGATGCAACCCTTGCTAGAACGGACTTTCAGATGTATTCATACATCGTTCCTCTGTTAGCTGATTATGGCTATAACACAGCGCAAATCAATGATGTAATCGGGACGATGGTACAAGAAAACTATATCGCAAATGCGTGGGCGAACTTTGCAAAATTCTATGCTAAAACGGACATTGACGGTGCCTTACAGGTTATTTCTGATGAGTTGACGGCAACGGCCTTTGGTTCCGATTATTATCGCGATGTTGTTAAGGCCTTAACGTACAACGGTATTAATAAAGGTGGCGACTACATGGCGCAATACTTGATCGAGAATGGTTATAACGCGGAGGCGATTAAAGCTGTTGATGCGGCCAGGGTCGCACTTGATAATGCTGTTGCGAATGGAATTGAAGCCTCTGACTCGAATAAAGCCAAATACTACGTGAATTACGGCTATGCGAAACTCGCGGATTTATATTATTTTGCCGGTGCATCGGACGCCAAAATTAATGAAATGATGGATTTGGCTATTGCCATTGCTACCAATGCGGATAGTGCGCCAGAAAACGCTAAAGTGTCCGATCCTTATCACCAAGTTTATGCTTTGACTTACATTGCGGATCACTATTTGGAAATGGGCATGGTTGATAAAGGCACTGAGTATGCTGAAATGGCCTTGGCTTATGCGGATAACATTTCTGATTTATTGAAGCGTGAAGCCCGTTTGGGGACATTGGCAACGGTGATCAATGATGAAGGGGATTCAATGTTGGCCACTTCCTCAAAAGTGACGGATGCCATCTATGCTCTGGCAACGGGGGATGCGATGATGGATACCGATTCGGTCCAAGAAGATTATGTTGCCAAAGCGGAAATTTTAGCGGGTAGTTATCGGTCTGCGACCTATTCTTTTGCCAGTAATCTCGCCGTCTTTTATATTGAAGTTAATAATTTAACGAAAGCACAAAATGCGGTAAATGCCTTAATTGATGTGGCTGGTAATATTGCCGACGATGGCGATCGTATCGACTCTTATCAAGCGGTGGTTTATGGTTATGCACTGCTCAATCAAGTGGATTTGGCGAAAAGCTTTGCTGTCGCGAATATTCCGTATACAGCAGATTATTTACAGAGTTTGGTGATTTTGTCGCATGCATTAGCCAATTATGATGCGTTTAAGACGTGTGATGTCGCGACCGTGGATTTCGACAAAGATGGTAAGCCTGATTTTTATGATTACGGCGCGACCAATGACCAGATTGCCGCGTGTGGCCTGACGCTGGATGACGACAGCGATGGGGACGGTGTTATCGATTCGAATGACTTAACGCCGTTCTATGCCGGTTCTTATTAAATAATCCAATTTTAACCAAACCATAGGGTGGGGGCGAACAGCTTCCGCCCTTTTTGCGTTGAACGTAATTGAGCAATAAAAAGTGACACATTATCAAAGAATTTTACTTGGCAGTAGTTTATGGGTCCTGCCGGTTTATGACGTTATAGCGGATGAGTTGCCGACGGTTGTGGTGCAAAGCGAAACGGAAGAGCACTCGCTCTCCAAAGATTCGACCAGTCAGTCAGGGAAAAGCGTTTTATCCGAAGAGGTTTTGAAGCGATGCCAAAGGGTAACGGTAATATGAACGAAGCCCTGAGAATTGTACCGGAAGTGGAATTGAACGACTCTTCAATGACCTCCACACAAGCGGGAGAAATCAAACCGGGGGAAGTGTCGATTTGGGTGGACGAGCGTACCAGAATAATTTATTGTGGATGGTTCGCCAAACAACTCGATTTTAGATCCGGCATCCGACAGTAACGGCATTGGGAGTGTGGCAGGCCATTCTCAAGAGATGTTTTTGAACTTGGATTTGATTGAAAGTATCGATGTGTACAGCAGTAATGTGCCGGCCAAATATGGCCGATTTGGTGGCGGGGTGATTGATGCCAAAACCAAGCGTGCCAAATTTGACTTTACCGGCCGTATCAGTGGACGTTACACCTCGGATGCGATGACTCAGTTTCATGTCCCGGAGGAAACGGATTTTGAGCTATCGAATAACGCCTCGAAAGCGCAACCGAAGTTTGATAAGCAAAACTATAACCTGTTTATCAATACGCCGATTAACGAAGATACCGCATTTTATATCAATTATGATCGAACCTCGTCCAATATTCCGGTTTTGCACCTTGGTGAAACCGTCAATGAAAAACGGGGACTCGATAATATCTTGGCAAAAGTCTCCCACTATTTTAACGATGATCACGTTGTCGATGCGTCATTCACCTATGCACCTTATACGGAAACCCGGTATTTAACCACAACGGCCAACAGTCAATACGACATCGAAGGCGGCGGCTATAAGTTCAACCTGGATTTTGAAGATCGATTTGATGTGGGGGTGTTTAAAACCACCGCTTCTTATAACCAAAGCTACAATCGCCGTTTTGCACCGGGTGATTATTACCGTTGGGCCCCAACGGATACTTTTCCCTGGGGGCGAGTCTATTCCGATGGGGTATATTCGAAAGAAGGTGGTTATGGCGACTTGGATAGCCAGCAAAGTCGCACCTATTTAAAATCGGACTTTGAAGGCAAAGAATATTCGATAGGTAACTGGCTGAGCCAACTCAATGCGGGGGCGGAATTGGACTATGTGTCGGCCTATAAAAAACGGCCTAACGATACCCATAATTATGTGGTGGGTGAGGATGCCAGTGGCCTTCCGGAAGCGGGGTTGTCGAACTTACGATGTAATGGCGTCGATGCTTGTGTGGAAGGTGAGCAATATGCCGTTGGAGATATCACCTATGGTGCCGGTCAGGCCAATGCGGACATTATGAATGTCGGAACCTATTTAGAGGACATTCTGGAGTATGAACGTTTAATGCTCCGTCTGGGGTTGCGATACGACTATAACGACTTTATGGAAAACCATGATGTGGCTTATCGTACGTTTGGTAAATTCGATTTGTTTGGCGGTAAAAAAGTGTTTTTAACCGGTGGGATGAACCGTTATTATGCCAATACGTTTTTGACCTACAAGTTGCGACAAGCCGGACTGAATTATCAGCAATATACCCGTGGCGCAACAGCGGGTTATGATGCTTACGGTCAAAGGTCATTACGCCAGATGCCTGGACTCTTGGAACTGGAACCAATGAAGACATTACCCGTTACTCGGAACTGAATACGCCTTATACCGACGAGAAATCCCTTGGGTTGGAGATCAATGTTTTGGGTGGTGTATTTGTGGCTGAACGGGTATTCAGAAACAGTTACGAACAATTTGTCCGTACCACCAGCCCGGTGGCGGACGATGGTCATGAATATACGGAAATGACCAATGATGGCTGGAGTAAGTACGATAGTTGGAAGTTGGAATGGCGCCGTGAATGGACTCGACACCTACTGCAACTGAGTTTCTTCATTGGCGAAGGTGAGAAGAATTTCTTGGACAATTACGATGATGAAGTTGATGACGGTGTGAATGCTGCGGAAATTTATTACAACGGTGAGACCATTCCGATTTCTCAAATGGGGAAAATTAAAGATCCAACCCCGGAACCGTGAAGTTATATTACAGTTATTTGCCACAGGAAAACTTACAGCTGGGAGTATATGCCTTCTACAAAGACGGCTATACCCGCTTTGAACAAACGGGAGCGGAGCATGTCGAGTTTGTTCAGGATGATGGAACGGATAGACCATCGTCTTTTGATATTACCAATGAATACGACTACATTGACTATGAGCCGTATTTCCAGATGGATTTATCCGCGACTTACCGTTTTAAAATCTCGGAAACCTTCTTGAGTTTGACGATGGATGTCACCAACGTGTTCGATAATTACCAGAAAAAGTTCAATAAGAGCAGTGGTTCTTACGATTATGTATTGGGACGTCAAATCTGGTTGGGGGCAGCCTACGACTGGTAGAAAAGCGTTATTCTAAAAAACCACCAGGCCTGGTGGTTTTTTGTTTTAGGCTTGGGACGCCTCATGATCTTTGTACTCTTCGACCATACTGGGGTCGAACCGGGTTTGGTTGATGTCGATGCCAAGATTGACTAGACGTTGTACCAGTTGTTCTTTTTCGGACTTAATCTCAATCAGTTCGTGGCTGTTTTCTTCCAACTGATACATTTGGGTGAGCCCTAAGTGATAAAAACGCAATATTTTCAACGCCTTTTCGTCGTCATGATTGGCTTTGGCTTTAACCTTGTCGATGACATTGGTGATGTGCATAAGGCTGCGTTTCAGGCGCCAGCCGTACATGGCTTCGTTCATCCAGGTGCTGTCCTTAAAGAAAAAACGTACAATCAAGCCGGTAATTACCAGGCCGACAAATGCGCCCAATAAATTCAATACGATGTGGTTCGAGCTGTAGGGGCCGAGGTATTCCACGAAACTGGTAGCGGTAATCATGCCGATGACAATGAAAATCGCCATGATTTCAAGGTCGCATTACGGGTTTGTTTGGCGGTAAACGCCGGGTCAATGTCTTTGATTTCGAACATAACCAATTCCTCAGTGAGATTCCCGACAAGTCGGGCGCGATTCTGGTAATGGCAAAATCTTAGCATGACCGTTACAGGGTTGCGAGTCAAACCCATCGATTTTTCGGAAATGACCAGGCCTGGCGAATTTTGATTTTCCATCTGACGGGGGAATGAAATCACGGTATAATCTTGCGTTTTTAAGCCGTTACCGAAAAACATTACTCGAAAACAGAGTCCAAAACCGAACCGGCGCTCAGTGTCCGGTCAGCGAAACTATGCGACGACAAGATTTTTACTTTGACCTGCCCGAAGAACTGATTGCGCAGCAACCGACGGAAGAGCGTACCCAAAGCCGACTGCTGGTGATGGAAGCGGACGGTGGCGTATCCGATCAACATTTTCCGGACTTACTGTCGTATCTGAATGAAAACGATTGTTTGATTTTCAACGACACTAAAGTGATTCCGGCCAGACTGTTCGGGCAAAAATCGACTGGTGGTCAGGTGGAACTGTTGATTGAACGGGTGCTGGATAATGAACGGGTCTTATCGCATGTGCGTTCCAGTCGCGCCCCGAAGGCCGGTGCCGTTCTGCACATCGCCGATGCGTTCGAGGCTGAAGTGTTAGGGCGTAAAGGCGCCTTGTTCGAATTGAAGCTTTCACAAAAAGAGTCGGATTTGTCGGCGTTGGAATTGATTGAATCGCATGGCCATATGCCGTTGCCGCCGTATATCGAGCGCGAAGACGAACTGGAAGATAAAGAACGCTATCAAACAGTGTATTCCGCCAAACCGGGGGCGGTTGCCGCACCGACGGCGGGGCTGCATTTTGATGAGGCCCTGTTGGAACGCATTCGCGCCAAAGGCGTATCGACCGGGTTTGTAACGCTGCACGTCGGCGCCGGCACCTTTAAGCCGGTGCAGGTGGATGACATTGCCGAGCACGTTATGCATTCCGAAGTCATTGAAGTCTTGCCGGAAACCGTGGCGTTGATTGAAGAAACCAAGCGTAAAGGTGGGCGGGTGATTGCCGTGGGCACCACGTCGGTTCGCTGTCTGGAAAGCGCCGCGCGTTTTTTCCGGTGACGGGCCATTGCAACCCTATCAGGCGAAACCGATATTTTCATCACCCCGGGGTACGAATTCCAAGTGGTGGATGTGCTTTTGACCAATTTTCACCTGCCGGAATCCACCTTGATTATGCTGGTGTCGGCGCTGGCGGGGTATGAGCGCACCATGCAGGCTTATGCCCACGCGTGGCGCAAGGTTACCGCTTTTTCAGTTACGGCGATGCATGCTGGTGCATCCGGCTCAGAAAACGGCTGCGAAGGCTGAATGACGCCAAACACATAACGAATGGACACAATTGAATGAAATTTGAATTGGACAAACAAGATGGGCGCGCGCGTCGCGGCCGATTGATTTTTGACCGCGGCGTGGTGGAAACGCCGGCCTTTATGCCAGTCGGCACTTACGGTTCGGTCAAAGGGATGATGCCGGAAGAAGTGGCCGACACCGGCGCCAGATTATTTTGGGCAATACTTTCCATTTGGCGATTCGTCCGGGGACCGATATTATCGAACAGCACGGCGATTTGCATGATTTCATTAACTGGCCGGGCCCGATTCTGACCGACTCCGGCGGGTTTCAGGTGTTCAGTCTCGGCAAAATGCGCAAGATTGTGGAAGAGGGGGTGCATTTCCGTAACCCGGCCAATGGATCGCGTTTGTTTATGGGGCCGGAAGAATCGATGGAAATCCAGCGCAAATTGGGTTCCGACATCGTGATGATCTTCGACGAATGCACGCCGTATCCGGCGTCGCACGAGGTGGCGGCCGAGTCGATGCGTTTGTCGCTGCGTTGGGCGGAGCGTTCCAAAAACGCGCATGAAGGCAACCCTTCGGCCTTGTTCGGTATTGTGCAGGGCGGTATGTATGAAGATTTGCGTGAAGAGTCCATTCAGGCGCTGATGGAAATCGGTTTCGACGGCTACGCCATTGGCGGTTTGTCGGTGGGTGAGCCGAAAGAAGAAATGATGGCGACATTGGATTTCACCGAACCGCATATGCCGACCGACAAGCCGCGTTATATGATGGGCGTCGGTAAGCCGGAGGACATTGTCGAAGCGGTCCGTCGTGGCATTGATATGTTCGACTGTGTGATTCCGACTCGCAATGCTCGAAATGGCTTCCTGTTTACGCACACCGGTGTCGTCAAAATTCGGAACGCGGTGCACAAGACCAGTTTGGAACCGTTGGATGCCAAGTGTGATTGCTATACCTGCCGCAATTACACTCGGGCTTATCTGCATCATTTAGACAAGTGTGGTGAAATCCAGGGGGCACGCCTGAACACCATTCATAATCTGCATTATTACCAGCTATTGATGAAAGGGTTGCGGGACGCCATCGCATCGAATTCATTGGACGCTTTTGTAGCGGATTTTTATGCTGAACGAGACGAGGCGGTACCGCCGTTGTGACAATCCGATGATGTCAGATTTTGTTAATAGAATTTTCAAATTTTTTATGCAACAATAACGCAGTTAATTTTAAGGAGAAAAATATGATTTTGATTTCGGATGCCATGGCAGAAGGCGGCGCGGCCGCACAAGGAAGTGGTTTTGAAGCGTTGCTTCCGTTGGTTCTATTGTTTGTGGTGTTTTACTTCTTGTTGATTCGTCCACAGCTAAAAGAAAGTCAAAGAGCATAAGAAGTTGGTTCAAGCTCTGGGGAAAGGCGCGGAAGTCGTCACTTACGGTGGTTTGGCTGGTAAAATCCGCGAATTGGATGAAAACTTCGTTGATTTGGAAATCGCCGACAACGTGACCGTGAAAGTTGAGCGTCAAAACGTTGCACGTGAGTTGCCGAAAGGAACATTGAAAGGGACTGCTGAATAAGCAGGCACCAAAACGACAAGGGCTGATTGGCCCCTTTTGTTGTTTTAAGGGAAGCACTTGCACGTATCGAAATCCACGGTGCGTGTTCTCTAGGCTAGCACCTTAGCCGTTTTTTGGAAAAATACGACCATGTTTGAATCAAGACAAAAAGTCATCAGTAATCAGTATCCTGCCTGGAAATATCTGTTATTACTCGTTGTCATTGTGCTCGGGCTGATTTATGCAGCTCCGAACCTGTTTGGTGACGATCCGGCGGTACAGGTATCGCCGGCCAAGTCGGTGCAGTTTGATGCCAGCACCGAAAAACCATTGAGTCCACTTTGGCAAAAGCCGACCTGGACCCGAAATCCTTAAAATATCAAAACGGTCAGTTCCTGATTCGTTTTCATAATGCGGACGACCAGCTGAAAGCCAAAAGTGTGCTGAAAGACGTTTTGGGCCGTCAAGCCGTCGTGGCCTTGAATTTGGCACCGGCTACGCCGGAGTTTTTGAGAGCGATGGGCGCACAACCGATGTACCTCGGTTTGGATTTGCGTGGCGGGGTGCATTTCTTGATGGACGTCGACATGGAAGCGGCCATCGAGAAAAACTACAACCGTTATGTGGATGAAATTAAAGCCACCTTCCGAAAAGAACGCATTCGTTACCTAGGCGTGGAATACCAGCAAGACCATTTGATGGCAAAATTCCGCGATGCCGCCAGTGTGGAAGCGGCCGACAAGGCGCTTCAGGAAGCTTATCCGGCTCAGTTCAATTTGATTCAAAACCGGAATGAGCATGCGTTGGAAATCCGTTTGCTCCCGAAAACGTTGGAAGAGGCGCGCACCTATGCCTTGAAACAAAACATCACCACCTTGCGTAACCGTATCAACGAGCTGGGGGTCGCTGAGCCGGTCATTCAGCAGCAAGGTGATCGCCGTATCGTTGTGCAATTGCCGGGCGTTCAAGACACGGCTAAAGCGAAGGAAATCCTAGGCGCGACAGCTACGTTGGAGTTCCGTCTAGTGGAAGAAAAAGGCGATGCGGCACGTGCTGAAAAACCGGTTATGCGCCGAACGGTTCGCGTTTGTACCATTTCCGAAACGGTCGCCCGATTTTGCTGAAACGCAGTGTGATTGTGACCGGTGACAATGTTATCAATGCGCAGTCCGGTATCGATCCGGAATCCGGTTCGCCGGAAGTGACGGTGACCTTGGATGGGGTCGGCGGACGTAAGATGCTGGCGACCACCAAAGAGAATATCGGTAACCGCATGGCGGTGGTGTTCATTGAAAACCGTATCGATACCATCGAAAAGGCGATGAAACCATTAAAAAACGTGTGACGACCAAAGATGTCATCAACGCCGCAGTGATTCGCGGCCAGTTCGCCAATCGTTTCCAAATCACCGGTTTGGACAGTCCGCAAGAAGCGCAGGATTTGGCGTTGCTGTTGCGTGCCGGGGCTTTGGCGGCACCGATGGAAATCGTTGAAGAACGTACTGTCGGACCGAGCCTGGGGCAAGACAATATCGATCAGGGCATGATGTCCGTGGTTGTCGGCTTCTTGCTGGTATTGGTGGTGATGGTCTGGCGTTATAAAGTGTTCGGCATGATCGCCAATGTGGCTCTGACCTTGAATTTGGTTCTGATTGTCGCGGTGCTATCGTTGTTGCAGGCGACTTTGACGTTGCCGGGGATTGCGGGCATCGTCTTGACCGTCGGGATGGCGGTGGATGCCAATGTGTTGATTTTCGAGCGGATTCGCGAAGAGTTGCGTAATTCGTCGGTGCAGTCGGCCATTCACGCCGGTTATGAAAAAGCCTTCGTGACCATTGCCGATGCCAATATCACCACCTTGTTGGCGGCGGTTGTCCTGTTCAGTTTCGGTACCGGGCCGATTAAAGGCTTTGCGATTACACTGTCCATCGGGATCATTACCTCCATGTTTACCGCCATCTTGGGTACAAGAGCGTTGGTGAACGCGCTATACGGCAATAAGCCGGTAGAAAAATTATCGGTTTAGTCAGAGGAAACACAATGAGCGCACAAGTAGAAAAACAGTATAACTTTATGGGCCATCGCCGCTTGGCGATGGGGGTTTCATTGGCTTTCGTCATTTTGTCTGTCGTCGGTTTGTTTGTGAAAGGGCTGAACCTGGGGATTGACTTCACCGGCGGGACGATTATCGAATTGTCGTATCAAGAACCGGCCGATGTCGATAACATTCGTGACGCCTTACAGGTCAGCGGCTTTGACGAAGCGGTGGTTCAGAACTTCGGTTCGGCGGAAGACGTTTTGATTCGCATTGCGCCGCGCGACGGCGTGAATTCCGCGCAAATCAGCAATATGGCGATGGACGGATTGCGGGATAACCATTCCGACGGCTTTGAGTTGCGTCGTGTCGAATTCGTCGGTCCGCAGGTTGGGGATGAATTGACTGAAGACGGTGCTTTGTCGGTGATTTATGCCTTGATCGGGATTTTGATTTACGTAGCGTTACGTTTCGAGTTCCGCTTCTCCATCGGTTCCGTGGCGGCCTTGGTGCATGATGTGGTCATCACGCTGGGCGTGTTTGCCTGGACGCAGGCCCAGTTCGATTTAACGGTGCTGGCGGCGTTACTGGCGGTCATCGGTTATTCCTGAACGATACCATCGTGGTCTTCGACCGGGTGCGGGAAAACTTCCGAACCGTGCGAGACGGCACGCCGGAGGAGGTCACGAATTTGGCCGTGAACCAGATGCTGGCGCGAACCCTGATGACCTCCTTGACCACCTTGCTGGTGCTGATTGCCTTGTTTGTTTTAGGTGGGGAAATCATTCACAACTTCGCATTGGCCTTGATTGTTGCGTCGTGGTCGGGACCTATTCATCCACCTTCGTTGCCAGCTCCATTGCCTTGGCATTGGGCGTATCAAAGGAAGATTTGATGAAGCCGGTAAAAGAAGGTGCGGATGCCACGGCACAGGAAGAAGAGTTGAACCGTATTTTCCTGGAGCAGGAAGCGGAACGTGAAGCACGCGATGCGGCCAAGCAGAGCAAGCGCAAAAAATAATCCAATTTCAAAACAGCAAATTGGAAATATAA